>Ga0182745_1000301_pt1 | contig 59021 bp, 49 predicted proteins | sample eDN3rd30CKraftBY_FD_128523 | JGI IMG/M metagenome (GOLD analysis project Ga0182745, IMG submission 128523) | Enriched backyard soil microbial communities from Emeryville, California, USA - eDNA 3rd pass 30_C Kraft BY (version 2) (version 2) | ecosystem: Environmental > Terrestrial > Soil >... | reverse complement strand
GTGGCCCACATGAGGAGGATTGAACGAACCTCCGAGAAGCGCGACCTGCACTGCGGGCCTCACGTCACTTGAGGGACAACTTCGGGGACTTCTTCTCCAGCATCACCCACTGGGGCTCCAGCACCGGATGCCCATCCAGCCGGAAGGCGGAGAAGCGCAGGTTCCGGTCCACCTGCTCCAGCAGGGCGCACGTCTGCTCGGCGGCGCCCGTCAGCCGCCCGGGCGTCAGGAAGTAACGCGGGCCAATCTGCACCACCTTGGGCTCCGGCTCCTTGCCGTGGAGGAACACCAGCGCGTTGAGCAGGTCATCGCGCGACAGGTCGTTCTTGTCGTGCACCACGCAGCACAGCGTGTCCCCCAGCAGGTCCATCGCCTTGTTGTTGATGGAGGGGTCCCGGTACTGGAGTGACTCGCGCTCAGGCACCCGGACGAAGCGCTCCATGACGAGCCGCCGGTCGTCCGCGGATGCCACGTCCGCCGGCGCCTCCGCGCGCGACGGCGTGCGAGGCAGCGCGTCCTGGCTTTCGAGCCAGGTCGTCACGTCCGCCAGGAAGTCCGCGTCCGAGTACTCGCGGCCACCGCGGCTCTTCTGCCGCCGCCACAGGAGCCACTCGTCCAGGTCCGTGTAGCGCGCGCCCGTGAAGACAAAGCGCCGCGCCCCCTTGGAGCGCAGCAACGCATAGGCCGCGTCGAAGGCTTCGAGGTCCCCATGACTGTCGGAGAAGACGCCAATCACGGCTCAAGCGTACAGCAGGTAGGGCGTCCTGTGCCGCGCGAACATTTCCGTCTGCGCGGAGAACCCCTCCACCAGCCGGTCTAGCGGCCAACCCGCCTCGATGCCACGGCGCACCTGGTCCGTCCCGCAGAGCAGGTCGAAGGCGGGCACGTCCTCGACGAACTCGTACGCGTCCGCGCGCCAGGCGAAGTCCCCCGGACCGATGTCATGCAGCGCCTGGAAGATGGCGATGCCGGTGCGCAGCGGCAGGAAGGCCTGCCGGTCCGTCACATGGATGAAGGCGCCATTGCACGACTGCCCCGTGTACTTGTCGAACGTGGGCGTGAAGCCCACGGCCCGGAAGGCCACGCCGGGCAGGTCCTCCTTCGCCAGCCGCGTCAGCAGCCGGTCGGTGTCCACCCACGGCGCGCCGAACTGCTCGAAGGGACGGCAGGTCCCGCGGCCCTCGGAGACGTTGGTCCCCTCCCCCAGGCACATGCCCGGGTACACCAGCGCGGTGTCCTGCGTGGGCATGTTCGGTGACGGGGAGATGAACGGCAGCCCCGTCTCCGTCCAGGACTGTCCGCGGCGCCAGCCCTCGCACTGCACCACCGTCAGCTCGCAGCCGAAGCCCTCCTGCGCATTGAAGAGGCGGGCCAGCTCTCCCGCGGTCATGCCGTGGCGGTTGGGCAGCGCGTAGAGGCCCACGAAGGAGCGGAACCCCTCCCCCACCAGGTTGCCTTCCATGGCCACACCACCGAGCGGGTTGGGCCGGTCCAGCACGTAGAACGGCACGCGCGCCTGCGCCGCGGCCTTCATGGCCAGCGCCATGGTGTAGACGTAGGTGTAGTAGCGGCTGCCCACGTCCTGGATGTCGAAGACGAGCGCGTCCAGCCCCTGGAGCCACTCCTGTCGCGGCGACAGCGACTCGAAGGTGGAGCCGTAGAGGCTGTACACCGGCACGCCGGTGCGGCGGTCTCGCGCCGCGTCCACGGCGACCATGTACTGCGCCTCCCCCCGGATGCCGTGCTCCGGGCCGAAGAGCGCAGCCAGCGTGACGCCGTCAGCCGCCGCCAGCAGGTCCGCCAGGTGGCGGAAGCGGGCATCCACACTGGTGGGGTTCACGATGGCGCCCACGCGCTTGCCCCTCAACGCGGAGAAGCCCTGCTCCACCCACACGTCCAGTCCCGTCTTCACCTTCGTCACGGCGTCGCCTTCCTCACCCGGGCCCCCGAGGGCCGGAGCGTCAACGGTCCTTGTAGCTCTTGAGCGCGCTCTCCGCGGCCTGCTTGGAGTCGCACTTCGACAGGCCGAACAGCCCCGTCCTCGCGCCATCGTCGGGCCCACCGTCCGACTTCAGGCGCTCCAGCGCGCGCACGGCCCGCTTCAACTGGAGCCTGCCCGCGGTGGAGGCGGCATCCGAGCGCACGTCGCAGCGCGCGTGCTCCAGCAGGTCCACGATGCGCGACTCCGCGTCACGGCTGCCCACCTTCACGGCGGACGCGTAGCTCTTCAACGCCTCCTCGGGCTTGCCCGTCGCTTCGGTCAGCCGCCCCAACAGGTAGTGGCGGCGACCCGAATCCTCCTCCCGCTGGATGAGGGCCCGGACGTCCTTCGCCAGCGCCGCGCGCTCCTCCTCGGGCGCCCGCTCCACCGCCTTGATGGCGCGGAGCGTCGCATCTCCGCCAAGCGCTAGCACCGCGACACCCGCGAGCAACGCCAGCGCCCCCACGCCCAGCCACACCCGATGCCTCGCCACCGGCTCCGGCAGGGCCGCCAGGGCCCGAGTAAAGAGCGACCCGCCCACCGTGCGCGCCTGACGGCCCAGCTCCGCGGCCTGCTGCCCCAGCACCACCGCGCCCGCCGCCGCCCGCTGGCCCAGCTCCGACAGGTCCACCGCCGGCCCCTGCGGCGACGCCTCCGTCACGCGAGACAGGGCCAGGTTGCCGAAGGGCGGCATCGACTCCGCGCCCGGCTCCTCGGCGATGGCGCTCGCGGACGGCGCCTCCACGCGGTACGGCGCCCGGGGCACGTGGAAGACGCGAATCTTCCCGGGGATGCCCTTCAGCTCGAAGGCGCCCACCTCCTTCGAGGGCACCTCCGCCTTGTTCATCGAGAGATAGACGGCCTCGGTGAAGTACACCTCACCCGCCTCGGCGATGCCCTCCACGCGAGCGGCGATGTTGACGGGCTCACCGAAGATGTCGTTGGCCTCCAGCCGGACCTCGCCCACGTTGATGGCCACGCGGACGTGAATCTGCTCCGACGGCTCCACCGTCCGATTGTGGTGCCACAGCCGGTCCTGGATGGCGATGCCGCTGAGCACCGCCTGGGTGGGGGATTCGAAGGTGACGAGGAAGGCATCACCGATGGACTTGATGATGCGCCCGCCAAACGCCTTGAACAGCGGCGCCAGCAGGGCACCGTGGACCTGGAGCAGGCGCTGGTTCTCCTCCAGCGTCTGCCGGCTGGTCCGCTCGGTGAAGCCCTTGATGTCGGTGAAGACGATGGCGAGGTTGGCGGTCTTCAAGGCCCGCGCAGTGTATGCGCCATCGACAGGTGTGCAATCGCAACCGCGTTCTCAACGGCCGGCTGCTGTCAGCGACGAGAAGGTTTGAGCTCGCGCATCTTCCGCTTCGGCGGCGCCTCCAACGCCTTGCGCACCCGCTCCGCGAGCTGCGGCCGGCCCGTCCGCTCGTAGAAGTCGGCCAGCCGCCGGAGCACCAGGGGGCTGGACGGCTGATAGTCCCGCGCGGCCAGCAGCTCCCGCTCCGCGTCCAGCGGGCGCTCCTGCTTCTCCAGCACCTCCGCGAGCTGGAGGCGCACCTGCACCCACTCCGGCTTCAGCCGCGCCAGGTAGCGGAAGTGCAGCTCCGACTTGAGCCAGTCGCCCTGGTCGAACCAGAGCGTTCCGAGCCGGAAGCGGGCGTCCTCATACGACGCGCGGAGCTTCACGGCCTGCTCGTACGCCTGGACGGCCTGCATGCGGTCTCCCCGCTCCTCCCACAGCAGTCCCCGCAGGTACCAGGCGCGGGGATTCTGGGGCGCCTGCTGGAGAGCGGCGGCCAGATGCGCCTCTGCCTGCTCCAGCGCGCCCCCCGTCTTCATCAGGAGCCGGGCCACCTCCAGCCGGGGCAGCTCCCAGGCGGGCTGCGCGCGGACCAGGGCGTCCAGCGCGGCGAGCGCGCCCGCATCGTCCCCTTCCGCCTCCAGGGCCAGGGCCTCCGGAAGCGATACGGCGGGGCGCGAAGCCGGCGGCGTCAGGACGGAAGGCTCCGCCGCGTCAGACGCGCCCGCCAGCAAGGCCAACAGGATGACCCACCTCATGTGCGGCTGATAGCAGAGCCGGGCCGGGCGTCTCAATAGATCCTCTTGACGGCCGGATGGCCGCGCATGAAACCCATGACCGTGCAGATATCTCAAAGAACGCTGGAAGACCTTGGCTTCTCGGACGTGCTGCGCGCGCTGGCGCAACGGTGCAGGACGGAGCCCGGCCGGGAGCGGGTGCTCGCCCGGCCGTTTCTCGACACTCCGGACGCGGTGACCGAGGCCCTGGCGCTCGTCACGGAGGCGCGGGCCCTGTCCCAGGAGCAGTTCTCCCTCCCCCTGGGCGGCGTGACGGACCTGCGCACGCCCATTGGCCATGCGGCCAAGGGCGGCCTGCTGGAGCCCCGGCAGCTCATCGACGCGGCCCAGCTCCTCTTCGCCTTCGTGCGCAGCCGTGAGGCCCTGGACGAGCGCAAGGCGCGCGTCCCCCGGCTGGTGGAGATTGCCCGCCGGATGCCCTCCCTGGAGCCGCTGGCCCGGCGCATCGACCAGTGTTTCGAACCGGACGGTGAGATTTCAGACCGCGCCAGCCCCGAGCTTCGTGAGGCGAGGGACCGGGCGCGCGGCCTCCACCGCCGCATCAAGTCCCGGCTGGACGAGCTGCTCCACGACGAGACCTTCACCCTCAAGCTGCGCGAGAACTACTACACGCTCCGCAACGGGCGTTACGTGGTGCCGGTGGTCGCCAACTACCGCTCGGAGGTGGACGGCATCGTCCACAACGCCAGCCAGACGGGCCAGACGCTCTTCATGGAGCCCCAGGCCATGGTGGGCCTGGGCAACGACCTCGCCATCGCCCAGTCGGAGGTCCTGGAAGAGGAGCGCAAGGTGCTCCAGGCGCTGAGCGATCAGCTCGGGCGCGAGTCGGAGCGCATCCTCGAGGGCCTGGAGGCCGTGGCGGAGCTGGATGAGGCCGAGTCCGTGGCCATCCTCGCCGCCGACCTGGGCGCCAGCACGCCGGAGTTCGCCGGCGTGACGGACATGCAGCTCCGGCAGCTTCGCCACCCGCGCCTGGTGCTCAGGGGCGCCGACGTCGTGGCCAACGACGTGGCGCTCACCGGCGACGCCAAGGCGCTGGTCGTGTCCGGCCCGAACGCGGGCGGCAAGACGGTGACGCTGACGGGCGTGGGCCTCTGCTCGCTGATGCTGCGCGCCGGCCTGCCGATTCCCGTGGCCGAAGGCTCCCGCATGCCGCTGTACCGCTCCGTCCACTCCACCGTGGGCGACGCGCAGAACCTGGAGCAGGGCCTGTCCACGTTCAGCGCGCACGTGGTGATGCTGCGCGACATCATCGCGGCCGTGGCCGAGGGCTCCCTGGTCCTCATCGACGAGATTGCCGCCGACACCGACCCTCGCGAGGGCGCGGCCATCGCCATCGCCGTCCTGGAGGAGCTGATGGCCAAGGGGGTGGTGGTGCTCGTCACCACGCACCTCGAGGAGCTGAAGGCCCTGGCCCACATGGACCCGCGCTTCCTCAACGCGCGGGTGGGCTTCGACTCCAAGCGCATGGCCCCCACCTACCGGCTGCAGATCGGCGCCGCCGGCCAGTCGTCGGCCATCGAGATGGCGGCGCGCGTGGGCCTGCCCCAGAACGTGTGCGAGCGCGCCCGGGAGCTGTCCGTCAACGCTGGCGGCCCGCTGAGCAAGGCGCTCGCGGCGGCCGAGGAGGAGCGGCGCAAGCTCTACGAGGAGCTGGAGCGCGCCCGCGTGGCGGCGAAGGAGGCCGAGGCGCTCCGGGCCGACCTGGAGAAGCAGAAGACGGTCTTCGAGCGGGAGCGCCGCGCGAGGATGATGCAGTTCAACGAGGACGTGCACGCCGCCAGCGAGCACGCGGCGGCGGAGGTGCAGAAGCTGCTGACGAAGCTGCGGGCGGAGCAGAACGAGAAGGCCCTGGCCGAGGCCCGGCAGCAGCTCCAGCAGCGCGCGGACGAGGCGCAGAAGCGCGCCCTGGCCGCCAAGGCGGAGCTGTTCCAGGTGGAGGCCCCCGGCCCCGCAAACCTGAAGGTGGGCGCCTGGGTCCACCACTCGGGGCTGAACCGCGACGTCGAAATCCTGGAGCTGGCGGACAACCACGCGGTGGTGTCCGCGGGGGGCGCGCTGAAGATGCGCGTACCCACCTCGGAGCTGTCGGGCGCGCGCACGCGCAAGCCGCAGCAGGCGAAGTTCCCGGAGCGGCAGAAGCAGGATGCGGCCCTCAAGCGCGCGGCCTCGGCGGCGCCCGCGGAGGTGGAGGCCACGAACTTCCGTTGCGACGTGCGCGGCATGCGCGCGGACGACGCGCTGGCGGAGCTGGAGTCCTTCCTGGACCGGGGCATGCGGAGCGGTGAAGAGGCCGCCCTGGTCATCCACGGCCACGGCACGGGGGCGCTGAAACAGGCCATCCGTGACTACCTGTCCGCGTCGCCCTACATCCGGATGTACCGGCCAGGTGAGGGCCACGAAGGCGGTGACGGCGTGACGGTGGTCTCGTTGCGCTCGTGACACGTCACGTCGTGCGAAGGCCCCTCGTTCCGGGGGCCCCTTCCTGGCCTCGGGGCGAGTCGCGGCTGAAGAGCTGGCGGATTCGCTCGAGGTCGGAGGGGGCCACGTGCAGCAGCGAGTGCTTGGGGGACACGACGGCCAGCACGTATCCACCGAGCACCCAGGCCCGGGCGCGGTACTGGGCGAAGTTGCGGAAGAGGCAGCCGTAGCCTCCCGCGGCCTGTGCCTCGAAGGCATCGACTTCGAGGACCTCGAAGGGCGCGGTGAGCCCGCAGCGAAGGGCCTTGGAGAGCGCCTCCTTCATGGTCCAGATGACGTTCGCCACCACCTCGCCACCGTCGGAGGCGCGGCGGGCCATGGACAGCTCACGCGGTGGCATCACCGATTCGAAGACGTCCGTCCGCTCCGGTGAGAGCTGTTCGACGTCCACGCCGATGATGTGCTCGGGCCCGCAGGCCACGGCCGCCGCCACCGACCGCGCATGGCTCAAGGAGACCACCGGCGCATCCCCGCCCACGCCCTTCACCACCGGCTGCTCGAAGACGCCGGGGGCAATCTCCACGGCATGCATCGGCGTCTGGACGCCCAACGCCCCCAGCGCGCGCTTCGCCGCGTAGCGCCCCAGGAAGTAGCCCAGGCGCCGCGAGTCCGCGCGGAAGCCGTCCAGCCGCTCGCGCTCGTTCGGATGGAGCAGCGCGAGGTGCGACTCGGTGATGGCGGCGGACTCCTGGTGGACACACACCAGCACCGCCGGCACGGGCACGCCATGGCGCACCATGCCGAGCGACACCGTCGCGGAGGACTCGATTCCGAGCGGGTCGTGGTGGGCAGAGCCGGTCATGGCACTGGATTCTGAGGCAACCCCAAGGAGACCTCAAACCACCGCGCCCGAGGCATGAACGGCCGGGCGCGGCGACGCGAGGCTCAGGACGCGTCCACGTGCGCGGCGAGGACGCCGTCCAGGGCCTGCGCCTGCAGCTTCACCTCGGGATCCGGATCCGCCAGGGCCTTGGCCGCGTGGCCCCGGGCCCGGGCCGCGTCCGTCTTCGCCAGCGCCATGGCCATGTAGAGGTTCGCCCGGGTGTCATCGGGATGCGCCTGGAGCACGGGCGTGAGGACCTGGACCGCGCGTGCGTCCTCCTCCCGCTCCAACAGTGCCATGGCCAGGTCGTTGGCGGGGCCCGGCTCCGAAGGCGCCCGCGCGTGGGCGTGCTCCAGGAGCTCCACGGAGCGTACGCGCTCACCAGCGAGGTCCAGCGCCCGGGACAACCCGTGCATCACCGTTACGTCGCCGGGGGACTTGCGAAGTGCTTCCTCCAGCAGGCGGCGGCCTTCCGCCACATCCCCTGCGTCCAACCGGGCCATTCCGTCGCGATAAAGGTCCGTTGCCACTGAGTTCTCCTGACACCACGCGGTGCGTCGGTCATTTCCACGCAACTTCAAGTCTACAAACTGCGACAAACTGAGAAGAAGCTCTCCCCCGGACCCCATCATGCTCGTTCGAAACTCTCCCGTCTCGGCCCGTCGCCCGGTGAACTCTCCGTCGGAGTCGCCCGCCTCGGAAAAGCCCAACGCCGCCGCCCCCTCGGCCATCCACCAGAAGGACTCGTTCAGCGCCACGACGACGGCGCTGCAGCGCACGGCGAAGGTCGGCGCGGCGCCCGAGGGCGATCACGGCAAGCTGATGACGGAGTACCTGACCGGCGCGCGTCCGCCCCCGGCGGACTTCGAGCAGGTCATGGGCTACAAGCCCTACGCCATCCAGACCCCGCACGGGCAGCGGATGCAGGATCCGCTGGGCTACGCCTCCGTCCCGCTGAAGATCGGCCCGGACAAGGAGTTCGACCCGGCGGCCAAGACGCACGACTACGGCTATGACCTGCTGCGCTACTTCGACCGCAAGGGGACGCCGCTGGGGCCGGATGCGCGCAAGGCCGCCGACGCCATGTTCCGCCAGGACATGTTCGACTACGCGAACGACCAGAAGGGCGCGATGAGCCGCTTCAAGTTCCGCTCCTGGGCGCAGATCTACGCCACCGCGGTGGAGCTGAACTCGCGCGTGCAGGGCTACGGGCCTCCGTGAAGCAGCTCGCGGCGCCGCCGCTGCCGGGCGGTGCGGACGCGCTCGTCCGCGCCGCTCGACGCGCTCACGGCGACTCGTAGCGCCGCAGCTTGTCGTAGAGGGTCCGCAGGCCGATGCCCAGCCGCTGGGCGGCGCGCTTGCGGTTCCCCGCCTCGTCCGCGATGGCCTGTTCGATGGCCCGCCGCTCCAGCTCTTCCAGCGTGAGGCTGGGGAGCCGTCCCCCCTCCCCCATCGGCGCCTCCTCCGGGCTCGCGGTCCCCGTCGGGTCCAGCCACAGGTGACGCGGCTCCACCACCGCTCCATCCGCGAGGATGGCCGCCCGCTCGAGCGCGTTTCGCAGCTCGCGGACGTTGCCAGGCCACGCGAACGCCTCCAGGCGCGCCAGGGCCTCCGCTGACAACCGCAACCCCGGGCGCCCCAGCTCCTCACCGATGCGGCGCAGCAGCAGCTCCGCCAGGGGCCGCAGGTCCTCGCGCCGCTCGCGCAGCGCGGGCAGCCGGATGGGGAACACGGCGAGCCGGTGATAGAGGTCCTCGCGGAACTCGCCGCGCGCCATCATCGCCTTCAGGTCGCGGTTGGTGGCCGCCACCCAGCGCACGTCGGCCTCCAGCGTTCGCGTGCCCCCCACGCGCTCGAAGCGCCGCTCCTGCAGCACGCGCAGCAGCTTGGCCTGCAGCTCCGCCTTCAGCTCGCCCACCTCGTCGAGGAAGAACGTGCCGCCCTGGGCCAGCTCGATGCGGCCACGGCGCTGCGCCACCGCGCCGGTGAAGGCGCCCTTCTCGTGACCGAAGAGCTCGCTCTCCAGGAGCGTCTCCGTCAGCGCCGCGCAGTTGACGGCCACGAAAGGCCCGTCGGCGCGCTCGCTCCACTGATGAAGCGCCCGCGCCGTCACCTCCTTGCCCGTGCCGCTCTCCCCCACCAGCAACACCGTCGCCTGCGTGGGCGCCACCTTGCGCAGCGCCTCCACCACCGGCGCCATGGCGGGAGCGCCCCAGGTCAGCTCCACCTCGCCCGTGGACTGCCGCGCCCCCGTCTTCCAGTTGAGCAGCGCGCGCCGCTCCAGCGCCCGCGCCACCGTCAGGCGCAGCTCCGCGGGGCTGCCCACCGGCTTCAGCAGGTAGTCGAAGGCACCCGCCTTCATCGCCGCCACCGCGCTCTCCACCGTGCCCACGGCGGTGAGCACCACCACCTCCACGTCCGGCTGCTCCTCCCGCACCTTTCGCAGGAGGGACAGCCCGTCCAGGCCCGGCATCCGCAGGTCCGTGAGCAGCAGGTCCACGCCCTGCCGCGCCAGAATCCTCGCGGCCTCGTCGCCGTCGGCGGCCGTCGTCACCGTGTGGCCCTCGAACTCCAGCGCCTCGGCGAGGAACGAGCGCACGCCCTCTTCGTCATCCGCCACCAGGATTCGCGCCATGGCTCAGGCTCCTCTCGCCGGAACGGTGAGGCGGAACTCCGCGCCGCCCCCGGCATGACTGCGCGCGCTCACCGAGCCTCCGTGCAGCTCGACGATGCGGCGGGTGATGGCCAGCCCCAACCCCACGCCGCGCATGCGGCCGGTGACGAAGGGCTCGAAGATGCGCTCCTCCTCGCCCGCCGCGATGCCCGGGCCGTGGTCCTTCACGGTGAACACGAGCGACGCCTCCTGCTGCTCCACGCTCACCTCCACCCGCCGTTCCTCGGGGCTGGCCTGGACGGCGTTGCGCAACACGTTCTCCAGCGCCTGCTGCAAGCGGCCCGCGTCGAGCGGCCAGTGCGTCCGCGTGGGCAGGTAGCGGGCCTCCACGCGCCAGGCGCCCGCGCTCTCCACCGCCGCGCGGAGCACGTCGTTGGGGTCCACGTCCACGCGCCGCAGCTCGCCACTGGCCACGAAGCCCAGCAGGTCGTTCATCAGCTGCTCCAGGCGGACGGCCTCCGACACGACGCGGCCCGCCTTCGGCGCCAGGACGGCGTCGTGCTCCACCCGCTCGGCCAGCAGCTGCGCGTGCCCCTTGAGCGACGCCAGGGGGTTGCGGAGCTCATGGGCCAGCACCGCGGACATCGTGCCCAGCGCGGCCAGCCGCCGCCCCCGCTCCAGCTCGCCGGCCAGGGCCTCGCGCTGCGCCAGCGAGCGGGAGAACGCGAAGGCCAGCGCGAGGATGCCCACGCACGAGGCCACCGCCACCCCGAGCAGGCGTTGCGAGCGCGACTCCAGCTCCAGCGCCGTGAGCGGCTCGAACTCGTAGAGCATCCGCAGGGGCTTGCGCGGCTCCTGGACGTCGCCCGCCGTGGACAGGCTCCGCGTCTCATCCAGCGTCAGCGGACCGAACTGCGGCCGGGGCCGGCGGATGCGGTGGATGAGCCGCGCGCGTGCGCCCTCCACCACCAGCGGCGAGCCCTCCTGGATGTCGCGGATCCCCACCTTCCCCTCGCCGGCCGACACCAGCGGCTGCTCATCGTCCAGCACCGCCACGTAGCGGAGGCCGCCCCCCTGGTGGGAAGCCAGGAAGGCGTCCAGCGCGGCCTGGTCGGGCAGCCCGTCCGCGTCGCGGAAGGCCTCGAAGCCCGCCACCATGATGACGTTGGCCATGCCCCGGGCGACCAGGGCGGACGACTCCAGCGCGGTGCTCCGGATGAACAGCGCCGCCGACATCAGGACCGCGCACATGAGCAACGCCGCCACCCAGGGCGCACGGGGCCCGAGCGGGCGCCACCAGGGAGCGCCGCTCATCGCCGACCTCCACCGGGGTGACTGCAACTCCATCGCACACCTCCACAGACTGCGAACTCTGCATGTGGAGTGCGGAATCCGCACCCTCTTCCGTCAGCGGTGCGCGACTCGCGGGCTGGACGTCGTCCGGGCATCTCAGGGGGCATGGGCATCACTCCCAGGGGAGGCGGCCACGAGGCCGCCGAGAGGGCGACGGAGCAGCCGCGCCACACGGGCGTGCCTGCTCCTCACGGCCTCCCAGTGCAATCACGGGGCCCACGCCCGCTGTTGAGAGGCACGGGCCCCGCTGACAGGGGCCAGCGGGCGCGCGGTGCCAGAACCGCCGAGCGACGGTGCGGAATCCGCACTCCGACTGCGGTTCCCGCAGCCCTGGCAGCCATTTCCCAAGTCATTTCCAGAGGTTGCCCCCTGGCAAGCTGAATGCAATGGCACCAGCCTGCGATGAAAAACGGACAGACAACACCGTGGTGGAAGCGGAAACCGTACCGGATGACGGCCCTGGCCTTGGGCTTCCTCGGGCTGGTGGCGGCGCCCGGTGTGGGGCTGGCCCAGGAGACGCCGCAGCGGAAGAGCGTCACGCTGGACGAGGCCATTGCCCTGGCGCTGAAGACGAGCCCCCAGGTGGCGCAGGCCACCGGCAGCGTCACGACGACGGGCGCGGCCGAGCGCAGCGCGTTTGGCGCCTACCTGCCGACCCTGTCGGCGAGCGCGAGCAGCTCGCTGGCGAGCAGCCAGCGCCTGGACCCGACCACCGGCGCGGTGTTCAACGCCCCCAGCGACACCTACAGCGCGGGCTTGTCCGCCTCGTGGAACGTCTTCACCGGCGGCCAGCGCAGCGCCAACAGCCGGCAGGCGCAGGCGCGCTCCAGCGCGGCCCAGGCCGGGCTCACGGCGCAGCGTGCCTCCGCGGTGCTCAACGTCGAGCGCGCCTACTACGAGGTGCTGCGCGCGGGCGGCCTGGAGGAGGTCGCCAGCTCCCGCATCGAGCGCGCGAAGCAGAACGCGGAGGCCGCCGAGCGGCGGCTGGCCGTGGGCTCGGCGACGCGCTCCGATTTGCTGCGGGCGAAGTACGACCTCACCTCCGCGCAGGAGGCCCTCCTCTCCGCGCAGACGCAGCGCACCGCCGCGGCGCTGTCTCTGGGGCGGCTGATAGGCGAGGACGGCCCGGTGGACGCCACGCCCCTGGAGAACCAGGACGAGGCCCCGCTCGCGCTCACCGAGGAGGCCCTGGCCGACGAAATCACCGCCCGGGCGCCGGCGGTGCTGGCGGCGGAGGCCGACCTGCGTGCCGCGGAGGCCGGCGTCAACTCGGCCAGGTCGAACTACCTCCCCACGGTGCGCCTGTCGGGTGGCTATGACTGGTTCAACGACGAGCCCGCTCTCACGGGGGGCCGCACGAGCTGGTCGGTGCGGCTGGGCCTCTCCTACCCCATCTTCGATGGCTTCGTGCGGGAGGAGCGCGTGGTGAACGCACGGACCCAGGCGTCGGTGGCGCAGGCCACGCTGGCGGACACCCGGCGCGCGGTGCGCTCGGGCGTGGGCACCTCCCTGAGCCAGCTCAAGCTGGCGTCGAACCGCATCGCCCTGGCGGCGGAGTCCGTCTCGGTGGCGCGGGAAGACCTGAAGGTGCAGCAGGAGCGATACAAGCTGGGGGCCACCACCATCCTCGAGCTGCTGACGTCCCAGGAGAACCTCGTGCAGGCGGAGACCAGCCTGGTGGCGTCCCGCTTCGAGTACCGCATCGCGCGCGCGGAGCTGGAAGCGCTCGCGGGGAGGCCGCTGTGAGCACGACCACCCAACCGCAGGCGCCGCAGGGCACCGCTCCGTCGCGTGACATCTCCGACGTGGTCATCCGCGTCGAGGGGCTGCGCAAGGACTACACGATGGGCTCCGAGGTGGTCCGCGCGCTGCGCGGCGTGAGCCTCACCATCCGACGCAACGAATACGTCGCCGTCATGGGCCCGTCCGGCTCCGGCAAGTCCACCTTCATGAACCTCATCGGCTGCCTGGACGTCCCGAGCGAAGGCCAGTACTGGCTCAACGGCCAGCCGGTGGCGGGCATGTCGGAGAACGCGCTGGCCCGCATCCGGAACCGGGAGCTGGGCTTCGTGTTCCAGAGCTTCAACCTGCTGCCCCGCGCGTCGGCGCTGGACAACGTGGCCCTGCCGCTCATCTACGCCCGCGTCCCCAAGAAGGACCGGCGCGAGCGTGCGGCGGCCATGCTGGAGAAGGTGGGCCTGGGCTCGCGCAAGGACCACCGCCCCAACGAGCTGTCCGGCGGTCAGCGCCAGCGCGTGGCCATTGCCCGCGCGCTGGTGACGCAGCCCGCCCTGCTGCTGGCGGACGAGCCCACGGGCGCGCTGGACAGCCGCACGGGCGAGGAGATCATGGCCCTCTTCGGTGAGCTGCACGCCCAGGGACAGACGCTGATGCTCGTCACCCACGAGTCGGACATCGCGGCGCACGCGCAGCGGGTGCTGTTCCTCAAGGACGGCGTCATCGAGCGGGACGAGCGGAATCGGAGCTGAATTTTCGCCACGCTCGCAGCGTGGGACAGGGAACGGGAGGTCGTCGTGAGCAAGACGAAGGCGTGGATCATCTCGGGCAGTGCCGCGCTCCTTCTCGGAGCGGGCGTGTACGTCACCCAGCGCGGCGGAGAGCCCAGGACGCAGGAGCGCTCGGCCGCGCTGACGGTGGCGGAGCGCCGGGACATGGAGGTCATCGCCGAATCCGCGGGCCTGGTCGAGCCGCTTCGCGTGGTGGAGGTGAAGTCCAAGGCCTCCGGCGAGGTGCTGAAGGTCCACTACGACACCGGTGACACCGTGGCTCAGGGCGCGCTGCTGGCGGAGGTCGAGCCGCGTGACGTGCAGAACGCGCTGGCCCAGGCCCAGGCCGACCTGGAGTCCGCGCGGGTGCGGCTGAACACGACCGAGGCCCAGCGCGTGCGCATGGAGGCGCTGCGCCAGGACGGCTACGTGACACAGCAGGAGTACGAGACGGCCGTGGACGCCTCCGCGACGGCGCGGGCCGCCAAGGTCCGTGCGGAGACGAACCTCCAACTGGCGCGCGAGCGCAGCCGGGACGTCACCATCGTCGCGCCGAGCGCCGGCACCATCCTGGAGCGGGCCATCCAGCCGGGCGTCATCATCGCCTCGGCCACCAACAACGTCTCCGGCGGCACCGCGCTGTTCAAGATGGCGGACCTGTCCGTGATGCAGGTGCGCGCCAAGGTGGATGAGACGGACGTCGGGCAGATCAAGCCCGGCCTGAAGGCGCGCATCACCATGGAGGCCTACCCGGGCCGCACCTTCATGGGTGAGGTCGTGAAGATCGAACCCCAGGCCGTGGTGGAGCAGAACGTCACCCTCTTCCCGGTCCTCGTGCGGATGGACAACCCGGACGGCCTGCTGCGCCCGGGGATGAACGCGGAGGTGGCCATCGAAATCTCCCGCCGGCGCAACGCCATCACCGTGCCCAACACCGCGGTGGTGGGCATTCGCGACGCGCGGGCCGCGGCGGCCGCCGTGGGCGTCTCCGAAGATGCGATGCGCGCGATGATGCGTCCGCCGGGTGCCCCGAGCAGCCGGGGTGTGACGACGGTCTCTGCCGCCGGTGAGGCGGGCGGGGGCGCCAACGCGGTGCCGGTGAAGGCCGAGGCCGGCCCGAGCATGGGCGAAGGCCAGGGCGGCGCGGGCGAGGGCCGTGCGGCGCGCCGGGCGCGGGAGGATCGCCAGGGCACGGGGGACACGCGAATGGGCGTCGTCTTCGTGCAGGGTCCGAAGGCCGTGGAGCCCCGGCGCGTCACGCTGGGCCTGAGCGACTGGGAGAGCACCGAGGTGGTCAGCGGACTGGAGGAAGGCGAGCAGGTGGTGCTCATCACCGTCGCGAAGCTCCAGCAGCAGCAGCAGCAGAACACGGAGCGGATGCGCCAGATGACGGGCGGCGTGATTCCTGGCGCGGGCGGTGGTTCGCGCATGCGGCGCTAGGCCTGGTTCGAGGAAGGAGGAGGACACGTCATGGGAGAAATCATCCGGGTCGCATTCGATGCGGTCCTCGCCAACAAGCTGCGCTCCTTGCTGACGATGCTGGGCATCGTCATCGGCATCGCCGCCGTCATCACCATGGTGGCGCTGGGCGAAGGCGCGCAGCGCTCGGTGGCGCAGCGGCTCCAGACGCTGGGGACCAACGTCCTCACGGTGCGTCCCGGCCAGTCCTTCGCCGGGGGCGGCATGATTCGCGCCCAGGCGTCGTTGACCATCGATGACGCGGAGGCCCTGCGGGAGAACCCGCGCTACATCCAGGCCGTCGCGCCGGAGATCGAATCGCGCTTCCAGGTGGAGTACGGCGCGAAGAACGCGAACCTGTCCGTCGTGGGAACCTGGCCGGACTACTTCCGCGTCAACCAGGGCCAGATTACGCACGGCCGGCTCTTCACGGAGGCGGAAGACCGGGGGCGCCGCCGGGTGGTGGTGCTGGGCGCGCTCGCGGGCACCCAGCTGGGCCTGGCCGACACCGCGTCCCTGGTGGGCGAGTCCATCCGCATCCGGGGGATTCCCTTCGAGGTCATCGGGGTGCTGGCCGAGAAAGGCGCGCAGGGCTTCAACAACCCGGACGAGAGCCTCTACATCCCGCTGTCCACCGCGCAGTTCCGGGTGATGGGCAGCGACCGCATCCGCTCCATCGCCGTGCAGGCCGTGAGCGACACCACGATGAGCGACGCGATGGCGGAGATCGACCAGAAGATTCGCCGCGAGCACCGGCTGCGCCCGGAGCAGGCCGCGGACTTCAACATCCGCGACCAGGCCTCGCTGCTCAACACCATGCAGGAGACCACGCAGACCTTCTCCCTGCTGCTGGCCGGCATCGCCGCCATCTCCCTGCTGGTGGGGGGCATCGGCATCATGAACATCATGCTCGTCTCGGTGACGGAGCGGACGCGCGAGATTGGCCTGCGCAAGGCCCTGGGCGCCACGGGCACGGACATCATGCTCCAGTTCCTCGTGGAGTCGCTCGTGCTGTGCCTGGCGGGCGGAACGCTCGGGTTGCTGCTGGGCATCGGCGGCGCGGCGACGCTCGAGCGCATGGCGGGCTGGACGGTGGTGGTGGCCCCCGAGGCCATCGTCGTGGCCATTGCCTTCTCCGCGACCGTGGGCGTGTTCTTCGGCATCTGGCCGGCGCGCCGCGCGGCGAGCCTGGCGCCCATCGAATCGCTCCGCTACGAGTGATGCCCCTGGCGGCCCCCGCCACGGCGGGGGCCGTCGCCGCGCATGCCTGCCCGCCCGTCCGGGGCAGCGGCAGGCAACGCGCCCGGAAGCCATGTCCGGGCCTCCCCTTCCTGGCCGGGGCTGCACAGCGTGCAGATGTTCGCAGACCCCACTCGAGGAGGGATGACATGGCGGGCGGAAAGCGGATTGCGTGCATCGTGGACACGGGCTTCGAGGACTCGGAGCTCCGGGTGCCCTACGACAGGCTGCGGCAGGCGGGCCATGAGGTGGTCCTCATCGGCAAGAAGGCCGGAGCCGAGGTCATGGGCAAACGAGGCAAGGAGACGTTCCGCCTGGACCGGAGCATCGACGACGTCCAGGTGAATGACTTCGACATGCTGCTCATCCCCGGGGGCTACTCGCCGGACCACCTCCGGGCCGACGAGCGTTTCGTCCGGTTCGTGAAGGAATTCGACGATCGCGGAAAGCTCATCGCGGCGGTGTGCCATGGGCCGCAGCTCTTCATCGCCGCGCGCATCGTGGATGGGCGGACGCTCACGGCCTGGCCCACGATTCAGCAGGACCTGAGCCTCATCCCCAACGTCACGGTGAAGGATGAAGTGGTGGTGCGCGATGCCAACTGGATCACCAGCCGCAAGCCCGATGACCTGGAGGACTTCAGCCGGGCCATCATCGAGGACCTGAAGAGCGCGGGTGCCTCAGCGGGCCAGGAAGCGCGCACGTGAGCACGCGCCGTTCCAGCATGACGGCGCCGGGTGACGCGCCCCCCGGCGTGTGACGCGTCGAAGCGCGCGGGGCCGCAAGCGCGGACCTCGGAGTCAGGTGGACTGCGCCGGCCCCTGGGGCTTGCTGGCGCCAACTTCGAAGGCACCGACGTCGCGGTAGTACCGCTCGACCAGCGCCTGCGTGGTCGGCTGCGTGTAGACCTCCGGGCGCGGCTGCTCGATGGCGTCGAGGATGGCCTTCGCCGCGTCCTCGACGCGCTGGGCCCCCGGCAATGTCCGCGAATCCGGGCCGCCCCCGAGCGCGTTGTCCCCGAAGGCCGTGGCGACCACGCCCGGCATCACCACGGTGACGGTGATGCCAGGGTGTGACTCGCGCAGTTCCTGGCGCAGGCAGGCACTGAGCGCGTTGAGCGCGTGCTTCGCCGCGCTGTACGCGGACCGGTGTGGAACCATGGGCAGGCGCCCGAGTGTGCTGGAGACGTTGACGATCTGCCCCGCGTTCCGCGCCTGGAAGTGCGGCAGCACCGCCTGCATGCCGTAGAGCGCGCTGTTCACGTTGTCGCGCCACATGGTCTCCAAGTCCGCGTCCGTGAGCTCGGCCACGGAGCGGGTGATGCCCCGGCCCACGTTGTTCACCCACACGTCGATGCGGCCGAAGCGGGCGAGCGCCGCGTCACGGAGCCGCTCCATGTCCGCGCGGCGCGTCGCGTCGGTGACCACCGCGAGCGCCTCGTTCCCGCACCGGGCGGCCACTGCCTTCAGCTCCGCCTGCCGTCGTGCGGCCAGCACCAGACGGGCGCCCTGCCCGGCCGCCTGCCGGGCCAGCTCCGCGCCAATCCCGCCGCTCGCTCCCGTGATGACGATGACCTTGTCCATGCCCTCGCTCCTCCTTCGGCGCAGGCTCTATCAAGGGGCCTGGGCCCCGGCGACTCCCGGTGCAGGAAAGGCCAGCCCAGGACGGGGCCTCGAGCCCTCGCGCCGGACCATCCTGGGCCGTGCTATCCTGCCCATTCCCTCACAGCCTCGACAGCTTTCGTTCCGGTGCGACTCTTCTCCTTTTCGATGCTCATCGGGCTCGGCGCGGTGCTGGGCCACCTCTACCTGTACCGAAGGTTGGTGCGGCAGCTCGTGCACGGCCCCCTTGCCCGGTGGCTGGCCGTGGGCGTGCTCGTGGTGCTGACAGGCATTCTGGGGTTCCGGCGCACCGTGGTGGATCTGCTGCCCGAAGGCGCCGAGGGTCCGCTCTCCATTGCGATGTACACCTGGATGGGCGTGGCGCTGTGCCTTGGCATCGCCCTGTTCCTCGTGGATACGGGCCAGGGGCTCGCGGCCCTCGTCCAGCGTGTGAGGCCCCCGCCCCGGCGCGCCGCGCCTCTCGCGGAAGTGCCCGCCCCGCCTCCGCCGCAGGCCGATGAGGCTCGGCGGCGCTTCCTGGGACAGGCCGTGGCGGGCGGCGCCTTCGTCGCGGGGGGCGGACTGGCGGCCTATGGAAGCTGGCGCGCCTTCTCGCCCCCCATCGTCACCGAGCTGGCCGTGAAGGTGCCCAAGCTGCCCAAGGCGCTGGACGGGCTCAGCATCGTGCAGCTCACCGACATCCACGTGGGCCACTTCATGCAGCGCCGGTACATGGATGCGCTCGTCCAGCAGGCCAACGCCTTGCGCCCCGACCTGTTCGCCATCACCGGAGATCTCGTGGATGGCGACGTCGCCTCGCTGGGCGGCCATGTCTCGGCGCTCGCCGAGCTGAAGTCGCGCTACGGCAGCTATTTCGTCACCGGCAACCACGACTACTACTCGGGCGACGAGGAGTGGTCGGCGTTCCTGGAGACGCTGGGCATCGAGGTGCTGCGCAACCGGCACGTGCGCATCGGTGACACGGGCGCGTCCTTCGACCTGGTGGGCGTGGACGACTGGAGCGGTGGCCGCAGGCGTCACAAGACGGGCTATGACCTCGACCAGGCGCTCGCGGGGCGGGAGCCGGACCGGGCCGCGGTTCTGCTCGCGCACCAGCCAGCGAACTTCAAGGTGGCCGCCGAACGCGGCGTGGACCTGCAGATCTCGGGGCACACCCATGGCGGCCAGCTCGTGCCCATGACGCTGCTCGTCGGGCTCGCGTGGGAGCACTCCGCCGGGCTGTACACGCACTGTGACTCGAGCATCTACGTCAGCCGCGGCTGCGGCTTCTGGGGCCCTCCAATGCGGGTTGGCAGCCCCCCGGAAATCGTCAAGCTCGTGCTGACGGCATGACGCACCGGGACATCCTGTGCGAGGGCTGCCTGCCCCCCGAGGGCCGAGGCGCTGGGCGAAGGGCCGCGAGGGCCCGACTTCGAGTATGCTCCCCGCCGAATCAGGACCCGTGAGGGAGGGTCCTCAAAAGATCTTGAGAGGCACACATATGAAGCGCCTGGGAAAAGTCGGATTGGTGGTCGGAGCGCTCACGCTGGGTGGCGCCTTCGCGGGCTGTAAGGCCGAGGACGACACCGCGAAGAATCACCGCATCGCCGGAAGCGACCACCTGAGCAAGAAGGAGTACAAAGAAGCGGCCGCGGAATACGCCCTTTCGCTCCAGGCCGACCCCAAGCAGGAGAAGGTCTGGGAGAAGAAGGCCTTTGCCCACATGCAGCTCGGGCAGATGAACGAGGCCGCCGAGGCCGTCCTGAAGATGGGCGAGCTGAAGACCACGCCTGCCGAGAAGGCCGAGGTCTACCGGACGCTGGCCAGCATGTACATGACGGGCGGCACGACCGAGGAGGCCGAGAAGTACTTCAACGAGGCCCTGAAGCTGGAGCCGAAGGACGAGGCCTCCCTCGGCTGGATCGCGGAGATCTACGCGCAGCGCGGCGGCGCCCGTTCGATGAACGCGCCCATCATCAAGGAGTCGCTGGAGAAGTCGCTCGGCTATTACGACCAGGTCATCGCCATCAACCCCAACTCCGCCAACACGTACCTCAACAAGCGCGTGGTGATGGGCCGCCTGATGGAGTTCGAGCGGCAGCAGAAGGAGATGGCGCTGTCCGAGGCGGCGGAGAACGCCAAGAACAAGGAAATCGTCGCCGAGGCGAACGCGCGCGCCGAGGAGCACCAGAAGCGCATGGACGCGTACCAGGTGGAGTTCGCGGAGATGACGAAGAAGTTCGCTGAGGCCACGAAGGCCACGAAGGCCCAGGCGAACCCCACGCCGTAATCCGCCAGCCGCCAACGCCGGACGTGCTCAAGGGCCTGGGACCGCGAGTCGGTTCCGGGCCCTTCGTGCATCACAGGCATGAGCCCGGGTCCCGCCTCAGCGCCGACGCCTGCCGCCCCCGGCGAGCACCATCAACAGGCCCCCCGCGAGCGCCGCGCTCCCGCCAGCGAGGTACAGCGTGGTGCGGTCCGTGTTCCGGCCGGTAATCAGCTCGGTGGCCCGCTCCGCGAGCGAATCGCGCGCCTTGAGGCCGGACCAGAGCAGCACCGCTCCCGCGATGGCGAGCATGACTCCCAGAAGCCGGACAAAACTCACGTTACCTCCTGATTCCGCGAGCCACACTGGCAGCGCAGCCCGCGTCGGTCTCAGCGCTTCTTCGTCGGAGCGGTCCGCTTCTTCGCCGAGGCTGGCTTCGGCTTCTTCGCCGGGGCCGGCTTCGCCGCCGCGGGCTTCGGGGTCTTCCGCGCCGCGGCAGCCTTCTTCGTGGCCTTGGGCGGCGTCGCGGCGCGCTTGGGCGCGGCCTTCTTCGCCTGGGCCGCCGCCTTCTTCGCCCCGGGCTTCTTGGCGCCTCCTGGCACGGCCTTCTTCGGCGCAGCCGCCTTCTTCGGCGCAGCTGCCTTCTTCACCGCCGCCTTCTTCACCACGGCCTTCTTCCGCGAGGCCCGCCGCTTCACGGGAGCCTCGTCAGGGGATGCAACCTCACGCACCTCGGCCGCGACGGTCATGGGTGCCGGAGCCTCGGGCGGCCCCGCCGCTTCGAAGTCCGCCGACGTCGCCGCAACCTCACCCTGCGGAGCCGTCAACGCCGCGCCATGCTCCTCCCGTGCGGCCTCCGCGCGCGCCCGCGACGGACGCTCCGGGACAGGGCTCTCCGGGCTGGATGGCGCCTGTGCAGGCATGGATACGGGGGGCTCAGCGCCCGCTTCCGTCGAGAAGCCCGGCGGCTCTGTCATGAAGGCCCGCTCCGCCTCGGTCTCTGGCCGAGGGCGTGGCGCGGGGAACCGGGGCCCGGCCCCCTCCCACTTCTTCTCGGAGGATTTCAGGCGCGGAGCCGCACCTCGGCTGTCGGAGCCACGCTGATGCTGCGAGGCCAGCGCCCGGAGCCTGTCGAACCCCGGATGCGGCGACGTCGAAGGCTCCGCGGCCGTTTCGGTCACCTGGGCCTCGGGCTCCACGGGTCGCTCAGGCCGCACGACCAGCCTGCGCTTCTCCCATGGCTTCGGCTCCAACCCAGCGGGCTCGGCGGGCCGGTGCGTCCGGTCCTCACGGGCCTCGGGAGGAGGAAACCGCGGCGCCTTCCGATGCTGCGCCGCCTCTTCCCGACGTCCCTCCCGAGAGAAGCGTCCACGTGGGCCGCTGGGAGCAGCTTCCTCGGGAGCGCCATGCACGCCCCTGCCCGCGGCGGCCTCTCGCTCCCGGCGCCCGGGCCGCCCTGCCCGCTCGCGCCGGCCGCCCCACTCTCGCTCCGATGGGGCTTCGACCTTCCACGCCTGACGCCGATGCGGCTGCGCCCCGGCACGACTCAGCGGCGCCTCTCCCTCGAACTGGAGCGCCTCGAAGTCGATCTTCTTCGCCGTCACGTTGACGGAGGTCAGCCGCACGTGAAGCTTCTGGCCCACGCGCACGCGGCGGCCATTGGCGTACACCAGCGAATGCGTCAGCTTGTCCAGCTTCGAGCCCGGCCCCAGCGTCTCCGCCTTCACCAGTCCTTCGACATGCTCCTCGTCCAGCTCGACGAAGAAGCCGAAGTCGGTGATGGCCGCCACCGTGGCGGCGAACTCCTCCCCCACGTGCTCCTTCATCAACAGGCACGCGTAGAAGGAGACCACCTCGCGCTCCACCTGCATCGCCGCGCGCTCCCGCTCGGAGCACTGCTCGGCCATGTCCTCGAGCTGCGCTTCCTCGCGCTCCAGCCTCGACGGTGATGCCTTGCGTCCGTGCCGCTCCCAGTGCGCCTTGAGCAAGCGATGCACCAGCAGGTCCGGGTAGCGCCGGATGGGCGACGTGAAGTGCAGGTAGTGCTCCGCCGCCAGGCCATAGTGGCCCACGCGTGAGGCGGTGTACACGGCCTGCATCATGGAGCGGAGCAGGAGCTGGTTCAGCGCGCGCTGCTCCGGGTGCCCCTGAAGCTGGCTGATGAACGCGTCCAGCTCCTTCGATGACACGCCGTCCTCGACGCGCAGCTTGAAGCCATACGCCTCCGCGAGCGCGGCGAAGGTGGCGAGCTTCTGTGGGTCCGGCTCGCCGTGGAACCGGTACACGGTGGGCAGCCCCTCGTCCTGGAAGAAGGTGGCCACCGCCTCGTTGGCGGCGAGCATGCACTCCTCGATGAGACGGTGGCTGTCCTTGCGCTCGCGCTTGTCCATGCGGAGCGGCAGCCCGTCCTCCCCCAGCACCACCTTGTGCTCGGGCAGGTCGAAGTCGATGGCGCCGCGCTCCTTGCGCATCGCCGTCAGCGCGCGCGCCAGGGACATCAGCGCTTCGAAGTGCGGCTTGAACGCATTGCGATGTGGCACGTCCTTGCCGTCGAGGACGTCCTGCACCTCGTTGTACGTACACCGCGCCGCGCTGCGCATCACGGCCGGGTACAGGGCAGACGAGCGGCGCTGGCCGCGCCGGTCGAACGTCATGTCCGCCACCATGCACAGCCGGTCCTCGCCGGGCCGCAACGAGCAGATGCCGTTGCTCAGGCGCTCCGGGAGCATGGGCAACACCCGGTCCGGCAGGTACACGGACGTGGCGCGGCGCAGCGCCTCCGTGTTCAGCGCGCTGCCCTCCCGGACGTAATGCGACACGTCCGCGATGGCCACCACCAGCCGCCAGCCGTCCGCGCTCGCCTCGGCGTAGACGGCATCATCGAAGTCGCGCGCGTCCTCACCATCGATGGTGATGAGCGGCAACGAGCGCAGGTCCCGCCGGCCCTCGCCACGCGCCTCTTCCTCGGCCACCGTCACGCCGTAGCGGTCGGCCTCGACCATGACCTCCGGCGGGAACTCGTCGGAGAACCCCTGGGAGTAGGCGACCCCCAGGACCTCGGCGCTCGGCGTCCCGGGCTTGCCGAGGGAGCCAGCGACCTCACCGTGCAACCCGCGGTCAGGGTCGAGCAGCTGGGCACCGATGCCCAGCTGGACCTTCACCAGGTCGCCGTCCCTCGCCATCTGCGTCAGGGGGACGCGGATGGGGCCCGGCAGGCTGGAGTCCGTGGGGTACACCACGGCGTAGCGCCCCTTCACCGCGTAGGTCCCCACCGCCAGCTCCCGCCGGCGCTGCACCACGCGGATCAGCCGCCCTTCCAGCCGAGGCGGGCGGCCCATGACGGCCACCACCACCCGGTCGTTGTCGAGCGCCCGCTGGGCCTCGTGCGGCGGCAGGAAGACGTTGTCGCCCTCTCCGGACAGCGGGTGGACGAAGCCAAAGCCGTCGCGGTGGACGTGGAGGATTCCCTCCAGCAGCTCGTGCCCGTCGGCTTCGTCGAAGCGCCCGCGGCGCGCAGGCCACTCGCCCCGCCCGGCCCCGCGCTCGCGCCCCTGCCAGCCATGACCCTTGCCGCGGCCGCCGGCCTCCTGGCGGCGGGCCGCGAAGCCACCGGGTGCCGCGCGCGGCCCCTGCCGGCGTGTATCGCCACCCTGGAAGCCTTCGCGTTGCCGGCCCACGACGGCGTGGCCGCGCTGACGCCAGGCAGTGGGGCCGCCCTGCTCACGTGCACCGGCCTCGCGCCGGGTGGGCACGCCAGGCACGAAGCGCTTGCCTTCCTTGAGGATGTCCCCCTGGCGGACGAGCTCGCGCAAGGTGCGCTTGAGCTCGGTCTGCTGGCCAGGGTGCAGGCCCGCGAGCCGGAGGAGTTCCTTGATGCCCAGCGGGTGGTCTGCGTCAGTGAGGATCTGCTTGAGGAGTTCTGGAGAAAGGCTCACGGTGGGGTCGCGGCTCGGCCGCTACGGGAACGGGTAAGCCCGAAGCAGCCGGACGGGAACCCCCCGGCGACCAGCCACCGCCCGGATTCTTCTCCGGGCGGCGACCCTCAAGGCTTGACCGTGACGTTGATTTTGAAGGACCGGTCAACCAGGCCCGGGGAAAGCGCCTTGGCCAGGAAGAACTCCACTTCGAAGTTGCCCGGGTTGCGCGGCGTGAAGAAGAACTCGCGAGTGCCAGCGCCGTCCTCTTCCGCGGGCTCGAAGTTGGCCTCGCGCAGGCCCACGCGCTTGGCCACCGTCGGCTCGATGGCCCAGGTGAAGCCAGGCTGCTCCGGCAGGCGCACCGTGAGTCCGTGGTTGAGGCGCACGTCCACGGACGTGGGCACCTCTCCCTCGATGTGCACCAGCTCCATCTCGTCGCGGGACACCGCGCGAGCCTCGGACGGACGCGGCTCCAGGATCTCCGCCTGGATGCGGCCACCCCAGCCGGACGTCTTGTCGACGACGCCCTGCACCTGAAGCGTCTGGCCCACGTGCTTGCGGAGCGCCTTGCCCGCGGCCTTGCCCTCGATGATGAAGGACACCTGCTGGCGCGTCCCGCCGTTGGACACGACGAGCACGTACTCCTCGCCCGTCATCTCCAGGTTTCCACGCACGCCCGCGAAGCCCTTGATGCCCGCGCCCATGCCGGCCGCCGTCACCATGGAGACCTCGCCCGGGGACAGGTAGCGCAGCCGCGCTTCCGTCTCGGCGGGAGAGGCATCCGCCACATCGGCGTCCGGCCTCTTGGCGGCGTACTTGCGCACGTCCACCACACCGCCGTGGTTGGTCGTCTTGCGGATGAGCCCGACGACGGAGACCTTGTGGTCCACGTAGGCCGGGAGCACTTCCTGGTCCGGCCCCTGGAGGAGGAAGGTCAGCTCGCGCTTGTCGCGCCCGACGACCACCAGGTGCGGCAGGTCGTTGGTCACCACCAGGCGGCCCTTGAGGCTGCCCTCGCCCGTGACGCCGCGGCCCTCGCCGGCCGTCAGGAGCTGCTCCAGCTCACGCTTGGTGAGGGGCTCGCCCGGAGGCGGGAGCTTGGTGGCCCGGGGACGCGGCTTCTCCGCGGGAGGAGGCGCGGTGAACGTAGGGGCGGCACTCGTCTTGGACGCCTTGCCGCCTGCGCTGGATTTGCTGGCGGCGGGCGCCTTCGCGGGAGCGGCCTTCGCCGACTTCGAGGCGGGAGCAGCCTTGGGCGCGGATGCCGTCTTCCCAGCCGGAGCGGCCTTCTTCGCAGTGGCCTTCTCCTGCGCGGCCTTCTTCACTGCCCCCTTGGCCCCCTTCGAGATATCCGATGCCGCCTTCGCCAATTTCGTCGCCGCCTTTGCCACCCGTTTTGAGGCGTTCTTGATCAGATCCAGCCGGGCAGCGGAGTCCTTCTTCGCAGCGGGCTTTGCGCCAGCCTTGCCAGCGGGAGTCGTCTTCTTGGCCCCAGACTTGGGCTTGGCCATCGACGCAGTCTCCTTGAGAGTTCCCGTGTCCTTTCAACGGGTTGGCGGCCTACCCTGAAAGCAGGCAAGCCTCGCGACCAATGTCGCTTGTAACGATGATCAGCTAGGCTGTCAAACTAACACTTGATTATCCCACGGACTTTGCTCGCGAAGAGGGTTCGAGCCACGACGCCCGCGCATGGCTATAAGCCGGGCATGAACGACTCCGCCAACTTGCTTCCGGAAGACGAGGCCCGGTCGCGGATCCTCGGCCTGTGCGCGCCCCTGCCCACGGAGTGGCTGGCGCTGGACGAGGCCATGGGCCGGGTGCTCGCCCAGGACGTGATGGCGCAGCGGACCCTCCCACCCTGGGACAACTCGGCCATGGACGGCTACGCGGTGCGCAGCGCGGACCTCGCGGGGCCCCTGCCCGTCCGCCTCCACGTGGGGGAGACCCTCTACGCCGGCGCCCTGCCCACCAAGGCCCTGTCCCCCGGCGTCTGCGCCCGCATCATGACGGGCGCGCCCCTGCCCGCGGGCGCGGACGCGGTGGTGATGCGGGAGCGGACGCGCGCGAGTGGCCAGGGCGGCGCGGATCACGTGGAGGTCCTCGAAGCCGTGGCGCCGGGACACTTCGTGCGCCCCCGAGGCGAGGACGCCCGCGAGGGCCAGGTGCTCCTGCCGCTCGGCACGCCCCTGGGAATCCCGGAGCTGGGGCTCCTGTGGGCGCAGGGGCGTCAGGCCGCGCCCGTGTACCGCGCGCCGCGGGTGGCCATCCTCTCCACGGGCGACGAGCTGTGCCGCGCCGATGAGCCACCCGACGGGCGCATCGTCGACACCAACGCCCCGTCCCTCGCGCTGGCGGTCCGGCGCGCGGGCGGCGTCCCCACCCTGCTGGGCATCGCCCGTGACACCCGGGACTCCGTGGAAGACGCGCTCTCGCGCGTGGAGGGCTTCGACGTGGTGCTCACCAGCGCGGGCGTGTCCGTGGGCGAGCGGGACTACGTGAAGGAGGTCCTGGCCGTGCTGGGCGTGGAGCAGCACCTCTGGCGCGTCGCCATCAAGCCGGGCAAGCCGCTGGTGGTGGGGCGGCGCGGCGCCACGCTGTTCTTCGGGCTCCCGGGCAACCCGACCTCGTCTCTGGTCACCTTCGAGCTCTTCGTCCGCCCCGCCCTCCGCCGGCTCCTCGGCCATGCCCAGGTGGCGCCGGGCAAGGTGCCCGGCCGCCTGGACGGACGCCTGTCCAAGCCCGTGGGACTGGCGCACTTCGTCCGCGTCTCGGCCGTCTGGAGAGAGGGCAGCCTCTGGGCGCGCCCCCTGGCGACGCAAACGTCCGGTGTTCTGCGCTCAGCCGCGGCGGCGACCCATTTGCTGCACTTCCCCCTGGAAACGAGCAGCTTGATGGAGGGCGACCCGGTAGAGCTCCTCCCGCTCTCGTGGGTGGCCTGAGGAACGACGGACGCCCTGCGGCATCTACAGGAAGCTCGAGTCGAAAGTTCGAGCCCTCCTTGACTTGTGAACCTGAGGACCTCAAACAGGGGCCCGCATCTGGAGATGACTCGACATGTCGGATACTCGCTCACCTCAGGTTCTTCCGAACCGTAAGCCCACCCAGCACCTGGAGCGGTTCTCGGAAGCGGACATCCCGACAGGGCGCGGCACGCTGAGAACCATCGTGTTCCGGGACAAGCGCAACGGCCGGGAGCACGTGGCACTCGTCGTGGGGCATGTCTCGGGGAACGAGGGCGTGCCGGTCCGCATCCACTCCGAGTGCCTCACCAGTGAGGTCTTCGGCAGCCTCAAGTGCGACTGCCGCGAGCAGCTGGATCGGGCGCTCGAGTTCATCACCCAGGCCGGCCAAGGCGTCGTCCTCTACCTGCGTCAGGAGGGGCGCGGCATCGGCCTGGGGAACAAGATCAAGGCCTACGCGCTCCAGTCCAAGGGGCTGGACACCTACGAGGCCAACCGGCAGCTCGGCTTCGCGGATGACCTGCGCACCTACGACATCGCGGCGGAGATGCTGCGCAGCCTGGACGTGCGTTCGGTGGACCTGATGACGAACAACCCGCTGAAGATCGCGGGCATGGTCGAAGAGGGCATCCCGGTCCGGCGCCGAATCCCTTCCCGGACCGAGCACAATCCGCATAACGTCGACTATTTGAGGACGAAGCGCGAGCGCACGGGGCACCTGATTGAGCTCTTCGCCGAGGACGACGACACGGAAGCCAAGACAGGCTGAGGCGCCCCCCGCGCGGCGCCGCAACACCGTCGCGCGCAATCAGGCTCGCGTGCCCTTCGAGGTGCGCTTCTGGGGTGTGCGGGGCTCCATCCCCGCGCCCGGGGCGAACACCCGGCGCTATGGCGGCAACACGCCCTGCGTGGAGGTCCGCTGTGGGGATGAGCTGCTGATCTTCGACCTGGGCACGGGGGCCCGCGCCCTGGGCCACGCGCTGCTCGCGAAGAAGAAGCCGGTGCGCGGCTCCATCTTCATCTCGCACTACCACTACGACCATCTCCAAGGGCTGCCCTTCTTCGGCCCCATGTACCTGCCCACCAGCGCGCTGGACGTCTACGGGCCGTCGCGCAACGGGCAATCGGTGAAGGAACTCCTCAGCGGGCAGATGGCGCCCCCCTACTTCCCGGTGACGGCGGACGGCGTGTTCCGGGCGCGGCTCACGTACACGGACCTGACGGCCACGCAGACGCTCACGCTGGGCCCCGCGACGGTACGGACCCTCGAGCTGAACCACCCGGGCGGCAACCTGGGCTACCGCGTCGAGTGCCAGGGCCGATCGCTGGTGTACGCCACGGACCTGGAGCACGGCACGGAGATGGACGCCGCCTTCTACGCGTTCGCCCAGGACGCGGACGTCCTCATCTACGACGCCATGTACACCGAGGACGAGTACCACGGCCGCACCGGACCGGCCCGCAAGGGCTGGGGCCACTCCACGTGGCAGGCCGCCGTGAGCGCGGCCGATGAGGCGGGCGTGAAGAAGCTCGTCCTCTTCCACCACGACCCGTCGCGTGACGACGCGGGCCTGGACCGGCTGCTGCGTCAGGTGCGCAAGCACCGCCCCGAGGCCATCGCCGCCCGCGAGTCGCTCGTCATCAAGCTGTAGGGCCCCGCGCGGCGGCCACCGCGCGCCTCACCGTCTCGCGCAGGCCCCGGAAGGGCAACCGCTCCAGGGCCGTGGGCACGTCCACCCACTCGAAGGCGTCATGCTCGGCGCTCAGGCGCACGTCCGCGTCCGGAGGGACATGGGCGGCGAAACCACTCTCCTCGACGAGCCGCGGAGGAAGCGCTTCGCCCAGCGCGAACGCGTGCCGGTAGCCCAGGTCCACCAACGGCAGGCGCAGGCCGGTCTCCTCTTCCAGCTCGCGGGCCGCGGCCTGCGCTGGAGACTCCCCTGCTTCGAGGCGGCCCGTGAGCACCTGCCAGAAGCCGCCCCGCTCCGGCCGGCGTCGAACCAGCAGCACACGCGCCTCGGCGCCGTGGCCCCTCACCACCGCGATGCTCACCGTCCGCAACGGGGGCGGCGCGTCCACCCGCTCGCTGTCGAACACAGCGCAGAAGCTGTTGGCGATGGCATCCTCCACCTCCGCCATGGGCAACGCGCGGCCCAGCTCACGCTGCATGGACGTGACGCCCGCCTCGCGGATGCCACACGGGACGATGAGCTGGAAGTGGTCCAGGTTCGTGTTCACGTTGAGCGCGAAGCCATGGGTCGTGAGCCAGCGGGAGAGGTGAACGCCGATGGCGGCGACCTTGCGGGCATCCGGCGCCCCCTCCTCGCCAATCCAGACGCCGGGCCACTTGGGGATGGGACCCGCGGTGATGCCCCACCGCGCCAGCACGTCCATGATGGAGCGCTCCACGTCGCGCACGTAGCGGCGCACGTCCCGCCGGCCCTCCGACAGCAGGAAGAGGGGGTAGCCCACGAGCTGTCCGGGCCCGTGGTACGTGACGTCTCCCCCGCGGTTGGTCTCGAAGATCTCCGCGCCTTCCTTCGCCAGCTGGGCGTCGCTGGCGACGATGTTCTCTCGCTTCGCGGCCCGGCCGAGCGTGAGCACGGGCGGGTGCTCCAGCAGCAGCAGCACGTCGCCGGAGAGTCCTTGCCGGCGGGACTCGCTGAAGAGGCGCATCAGCTCGAGGCCGTCCTCGTACTCCACCCGGCCCAGCCGGTAGACGGTGATGGTGTTCATGGCGTTCGCTTCCTTCGGGCCTTGCGAGGGGCGGCGGGCTTCGCCGCGGGCTCCAGGTGCCATGTCCCCGTGGGCACCCGGTTGAGGAGGGCGTGCAGCTCATGGCCCGCGCGAGGCGAGCGACCCGCCTCGGTGGCCAGCGCGGCGAGCACGTCCTCGGAGAGGGACACCGCCGGCTCGCGCGAGGCCAGACGCGCGCGGGCAATCTCCACGAACTCGGACTGCGTGGGGACGCGCAGCGGCAGCAGCACCTGCACGTGCTCCAGAAGACCTGTCGGCACTGCGCCTCGGACGGCCTGACTGAGCGAGGCCGTGGTTGGCAGCAGCACGGTGCGCGCGTCGCCGCGCAGCGCGAGGCCTTGATGCTCTCGAACATGGCCCCGCGCGCTGAGGACGACGGTGGGCCGGCGGTGGCGGGCCAGGAAGGACTGCAGCGTCGCGTGGGCTTCGGCGCTCAACCTCTCCACGTCCTCCACCAGCAGCGCGCGCGCGGCGGAGGCCCCGTCCAGGTCGGCGAGCGAGGTGATGACGCCATGCCCCTCCCGCTGGAGCTGCTGGAACCAGGTGCTCTTCCCAGTCCCTTCAGGCCCGACGACGAGGAGGCACCGCGTCTGCGCCTGGAGTGACTGCATCAGCAGGTCCCGGACCGCGCCCTGCCCCACGAGGCCCACGACGGACTCCGCCGCAAGGGGTGCCCGGGAGACCGGCGTAGGCGGTGCGGGTGCGACGTCTTCCAGCAGGGACTGGGATTCGAGCAGGCAGCTCTTGCAGATGAAGGCCCCCGCGGGCCCCGCGACCAGGTCCCCCGTGTCGGCATGAGGCCGGCAGCAGAACGAGCACCACGCGTCGAGCGCCGCGTCCGCGCGCGTGGGCCCCCGCTCGATGAGGCGGACCTCGCGGCGGCGCCGAGGCCGGGCCTCCTCGGGGGCCTCGATGGTGTCAGCCGCTTCGGCGGCCTGGGCAAGCTGCGCGTCGAGCCGCTGGAGGTCTTCCACGACCTCCCTCTCGATGACCCACGCCTGCGCCGAATCGCGAGGGGCCTCGTCGCTGGCATGCAACGCGGCCTCACGCAGGGCGTCCTCGATGAGCCGCTGCCGCTGGACGCCCTCTGGCAAGGGCTCCGCGTCCAGGGAGCGCTCCAGCGGCGCGTCCTCGTCGTCCTCCACCGGAGGCCGCGCGAGCAGGGTCTCCGGCAGCCACTCCAGCCGGTTCACCTCCTCCGCGATGTCCCCCCGGCGCCCATCCAGCCTGAGCGCGTGGCGTAGCAGCTGCAACGCCCGGGGCGTCTTGCCCGCGTCGCGGTACAGCGCCGCTGCTTTCTGGAGGCACTCGACCGCACGGGCCACGTCGCCCTGCATCTCGGCGGACTGCGCGGCGCGGATCAGCTCGCGAGGGTTCTCGGCCATACAGGGAGAGCCTAACCGGCCCGAGTCACCCGCGCGCGGCTCTCGTCGAGGGCCGCCGCTGCGGAGAGGCGCTCCCAGGGCCCGGGAGCGGGGCCTCCACGCCCCGGCACCTCCGGGGCGCGGCGCCACCACGACGCACGGCTCACGCCATGGCCAGGAACAGGAGGTCCGGCTTCTCCAGGTACTTGATGATCTCGTACGTGAAGTCCGCCGCCACCGAGCCGTCGATGACGCGGTGGTCGCACGACAGCGACAGGTTCATCATGTCGCGGACCACGACCTGGTCCCCCACCACGGCCGGGCGCTTGCGCAGCCGGTGCACGCCCAAAATGCCCACCTCGGGGTGGTTGATGATGGGCGTGGCGAAGAGGCCACCGCTCTGCCCCAGCGAGCTGATGGTGAAGGTGCCGCCCGTCAGCTCCTCCATCTTCAGCTTGCGGTCTCGCGCGGCGGCGCCCAGACGGGACGTCTCGCGCGCCAGCTCCGCCAGCGTCAGCCGGTCGGCGTTCTTCACCACCGCCACGGTCAGGCCGTCCGGCGTCGCCGCCGCCATGCCGATGTTGTACTCGCCGCGCACCACCAGCTCCTGGGCCGCCTCGTCGAAGTTCGCGTTGAGGTGCGGGAACTTCTTCAGCGCCGCCACCGTCGCCTTGATGATGAACGGCAGGTAGTTGAGCTTGGTGTTGTCGCCGGCCGCCGCCAGCTGCGCGTTCAGCCGCGCGCGCAGGGCCACCAGCTCCGTGGCGTCCACTTCCTCCACGAACGCGAAGTGCGGCGCGGTGAACTTCGACCGCACCATCTTCTCGGCGATCTTCTTGCGCAGGCCCCGCAGCGGGATGCGCTCGTCGGCCGCGCCCGTGCTGACGGCGGGCGCCGCGGGACGGGCCTGCTTCGGGGCCGCGGCCGCGACGACGTTCTTCTCGCCGCCTTCCAGGGCCGCGACCACGTCCGCCTTCGTCACGCGCCCCTGCGGGCCCGTGCCGGCAATCGCCGCGAGGTCCAGCCCGTGCTCACGCGCCATGCGCCGCGTCACCGGCGTGGCCAGCACCTTCGTCGCGGAGGCCGCGGCGCCCGCGCCATTGCCCGCCGCGGGCGCTGCCGCCACGGGCGCCGGCGTCTCCGCCGCGGCGGCGTGTCCCCCGGCCTGCGCCGAAGCGCCGCCTTCGACCTCCAGGGTGACGAGGAGCTGGTGCACCTTCGCCATGTCGCCTTCATTGCCGTGCGTCTTCACGACACGGCCCGCCTTGGGCGAGGGGACGGTGACGGTGGCCTTGTCCGTCATGACCTCGGCGAGCACCTGGTCTTCCTTGACGGAGTCCCCCTCCTTCACGTGCCACTTCACCAGCTCACCCTCCATCACGCCTTCACCGAGGTCGGGGAGCTTGAATTCGAAGATCGCCATGGGGTCGTCTTTCCGGGAAGCAGGGGGTGGGGTCAAGCCAGGATTCGGAGCATCACGGCTCAGCCGAGCCGCTCGAGCCGCTCACGCTCCATCAGGCCCTTCATGAAGAATTCGGCGGCCCGGTAGCTGGACCGCACCAGCGGACCGGACGCCACGTAGAGGAAGCCGTAGGACTCGGCCAGCGTCTTGTACGCCTCGAACTGCGCGGGCGTGACGAAGCGCTCCACGCGCAGGTGGTACTGCGACGGCTGCAGGTACTGGCCCAGCGTCAGCACGTCCACGCCCACGTCGCGCAGGTCCTTGAACGTCTGCTCCAGCTCCGCGTCCGTCTCCCCCAGGCCCACCATGACGGACGTCTTGGTGTAGAGGCCCTCGGGGCGGTTCTTGAGGTACTCCAGCACGCGCAGGGACTGGCGGTAGCCGGCGCGCCGGTCGCGGACCGTCGGCGTCAGCCGCTCCACCGTCTCCACGTTGTGCGCCACCACGTGGGGCTTCGCCTCCGCCACGGTGGTCAGGTCCTTCTCCACGCCCTTGAAGTCCGGGATGAGGACCTCGACGATGGTGCGCGGACTCTCCCGGCGCAGCTCGCGGATGGCGGACGCGAAGTGGCTGGCGCCGCCGTCCGGCCGGTCATCCCGGTTCACGGACGTGACGACGATGTACTCCAGGTCCATCTCCTTCACCGCCTGGGCCAGATGGATGGGCTCCATCGGGTCCAGCGGCGGAGGCGCGCCGACCTTCACGTGGCAGAAGCGGCACGCGCGCGTACACACCTCGCCCATGAGCATCACGGTGGCGGTGCCGCCGCCCCAGCACTCGGCGATGTTCGGGCAGCGGGCCTCCTCGCACACCGTGGCCAGCTTGGTGCGCTTCACGATGGCTTTGACCCGCTCGTAGCCTTCACCGTGCGGGAGCCGCACCTTCAGCCACTCCGGCTTGCGGGTGGTCTCGGGCACCTGGGGGAGCGGGAACCGGTCGGGAGTCGCCATGGATCGCGGGCCTTCTATGGGTTGGGCGAGGGACGTTCAAGCGGAAGCCACTGACGCGAGGCGTCAGCATCCACCTGGCGTCTGCCAGTTGTCGCCTCTCTACTAATGCCCCGGACGCCCATGGGCAGCCTGCGTGCGCACCTCGCACCCGCCTGCCGGGGAGCCGGGACCTCGCGCGGCCGCCAGGGCCGGAAACAGCCAGGGCCGTCCACGGTACACCGGGACGGCCCTGGAGACTTCAGGCGTGGCGCCCGCCGCTCAGAAGTGACGCGGGTGACCCAGCGTGGCCTCGGCGCCCTCGTGGACGATCTCCGAGAGCGTCGGGTGGGCGTGGATGGTGTTCGCCAGCTCCTCGGTGGTGATCTCCAGCTTCAGCGCGACGCACGCCTCGGCCAGCAGCTCGGTGGCGTGCGGGCCGATGAGGTGCACGCCGAGGACCTCGTCGTACTTCCGGTCCGACACGATCTTGATCATGCCGTTGGACTCGTTGGAGATGGCCGCCTTGGTGACCGCGCCGAAGGGGGCGATGCCCACCTTCACGTCGTAGCCGCGCTCCCGGGCCTTCTTCTCCGTCAGGCCCACCGAGGCGACCTCGGGGTAGCAGTACGTGGCCGACGGGGTCAGGTCGTAGTTGATGGGCTGCGGGTTCTTGCCCGCGATGTGCTCCACCGCCACCACGCACTCCGCGCTGGCCATGTGCGCCAGCATCGGCGTGGGGATGACGTCGCCCACGGCGTAGACGTTGGGCTCGCTGGTGCGCAGCATCGAGTCGACCTTGATGAAGCCCCGCTCGGCCTGGATGTTCGTCTTGTTCAGACCGACGTCTTCCGTCACCGGCGCGCGGCCCACGGCCGACAGGAGGATCTCCGCCTCCAGCGTCTTGGTCTCGTTGCCCACCTTCATGGTGACGCGAACGCCGTCCGCCGTGTGCTCCACCTTCTCCACCGCGGAGCCGGTGTGCACGTCGATGCCGCGGCGCTTGAAGATCTTCTCCAGCTCCTTGGAGATGTCCGCGTCCTCGATGGGGAGCAGCGCGGGCATGTACTCCACGATGGAGGTCTTGCTGCCCACGTGGTTGAACACGGACGCGAACTCACAGCCGACCGCGCCGGCGCCCAGGACGATGATGCTCTTGGGAACGCGGTCGATCTGCAGGATGGAGTCGCTGTTCAGCACCCGCTTGTGGTCCACGGGGACGTTGGGCAGGGACTTGGGCACCGAGCCGGTGGCGATGATGATGTTCTTCGCCTCCAGGACCTGCTTGGAGCCGTCCGCGGCGGTGACCTCCACCTTGCCCTTGCCGGCGATGCGGCCATGGCCCTTCACCACCGTCACCTTGTTCTTCTTCATCAAGAAGTCGATGCCGTTGGCACCCTTGGTGACGACCTTGTCCTTGTGCTTCATCGCGTTCGGCCAGTTGATGGCCGGGCTGCTCACATCGATGCCGAAGTCGGCCGCCTCGCGGACGTGGTGGAAGAGCTCCGCGGTCCACAGCAAGGACTTGGTCGGGATGCAGCCGCGGTGGAGGCAGGTGCCGCCCAGCCGCTTGTCCTTCTCGATGATGGCCGTCTTCAGGCCGAGCTGACCCGCGCGAATGGCACCCACGTAGCCGCCAGGGCCCGAACCGATGATCACCACGTCGAACGTCTCAGCCACGCACGCCTCCGTAATTATTGCGGATGGAACCCGGTGGGGCTGATAACCCCCGGTCCCGGTTGGAATCAAGGAGTTTGCTCGTGCGCCGTTTCCCGCTCCGAACCCTCCTCTTGATGTTGGCAGCGCTCATCGCCTTTGGACGCCTCTGGTGCGTGACGCACCCGGCTGAGCCGCCCCATCCTCGCTCGGAGGGCCCGGCCCAGGGCCCCGGAGCGATGGCCGCGTCCCCCGCCCCTCCGGCCCCCCCGGAGTGCCGCACCCTGGAGCGCAGCCTCGAACACGCCCTCCGGACCCCCGAGGACTCCGGCGTCCTGACCCAGGCCCGCCGGCAGCTCGACGCGTGCACGGAGCCGCCCGCCCGCGCGTGTGCGCTCGGCACCGCGCTCGACGCGCGCTCGCCCTTATCCATTGGAGAAGCCACGCCGCTTCGTGGGCTGCTGGGCACCCTCTGCGAGCGCTGCCCGCCCGCCGCCAACACCTGCGCCCAGGCCGTGGGACAGGCCCTGCTGGCTGCCGCCGTGAGCCCCCAGGTGGATGCCGCCCGAGCGAAGTGGAACCTGGACCATGCGGGACCGGGGCTGGATGCGGCCTGCGCCTCGCTCGTCCAGCTGGGGCTCGCCCCGGCCGCGCAGTCCGGCATCGACGTGCGCCCCCCGGTGCTGGCGCTCGTCGGAGAGCTCGCGCCCCGATGCGCCCAGGGGGGCCAGCTCGATGACGCAGTGCTGCGTGCCGCGGCGTCCAACCTGGCCGCGCCGACGCCAGCCCTGGTGGCCCTGGCCGCCGCCCCGGTCGATGGCGCGCCCGAGGTGGTGAAGCCAGACCAGGTCGAGGGCACCGAGCCTGGACGGCAGGCCTTCGACCGGGACGAGCACACCCGCGTCGCCATTGGCAAGGCGCCCCACGGAGAGCGCTGGGAGGCGGACGGAGCGCTGCGCGCGAGCTACGCGCCCACGCTGAAGCAGCTCGTCGCCGTGCAGGTCCGCGCCACTGGCCCGGGCTCGGTGAGGGCCATCGTCCGGACCCCGAAGGGCGTGGGCCTGACGGATCCGGAGAAGAACTTCTCCTTCGTCAACCCCACCATCTGCCGCTTCCAGGGCACCGGCCAGTGGGAGCGGTGCCAGCTCCAGGTGGCGCTGCGCGACGTGGACTCGGTGAGCGTCTTCCCCGAGCGTGAGGACGTCGCGCTGAGCGGGCTGGAGGTCATCGGCGCCCGCTAACGGGCGCCGGAGCCATCCGCTTCAGCTGACGAGGAGGCCACGCTCCTTCGCCATGGCGAAGAGCGGCGTGGCGTCCTTCTTCAGCACCGCGCTCACGTCCTTGATGATGGAGTCACCCGACTTCGCCACCGAGAGGAAGTTGTCGAAGGTGCGCGTGAGGATGAGCACGCCGGAGATGATGACCCGCTGGAGATTGTGCTGCAGGTCGGAGCCCTCGTAGATGAGCCACGCCTGCTCCATCCAGGTCCGGCGGCCATCCAGGAGGAACTGGTTGAGGATGGCGCGGTCGTTGGCGTCAGGGACCTTCGACTTCGCGCTCACCGACGCGATGTAGATGAGCTTCGAGTTGAGCCTCGCGGAGGCCTCCTGAACCTGCGCGAAGAGCAGCGTCATGTCCTCTTTCGTCGGTGGATTGTCCCACCGCGAAAACACGATTCGGTCGAAGATCTCCGCCTTGTACGTAGGGCCGTTCACGATGCCTCCGGTGAGGCGGGCGCCAGAGCGGCGTCCGCCCGGCTTTCCACTCCGCCGTGCGCTCGGATCTGTAGCAGGAACACTCCCATGGTTGAAGTCCACGGCCACGCGAGCGGAGCCACTTCCGCCATGAAGTGCCGTGCGCGGCTGTAACAACGGCGGACAAATCCGGCCGGGTCGCCGCAGATTCTCGTGGAAACCCCGTATTCATCGCGCACAGCCCAGGAAATAACAGGATACGTGAGACAGGCAGAGCTGCGCATGGCCAGGCTCGTCGTACGCATGCGGGGATGAAGCGACGCGAAGAACAGCAACGCGCACCGCCGCCAACCCGCGCCGCACGCAGCCGCTGTGACGCTTGCAAACCCGCGCCGGGGCGAGCAGGAAGCGCCTATGCAAGTCTCGGACGTCATCATCGTGGGCGGCGGCATCATGGGCTGCGGCATCGCGCTGCGGCTGCGGCAGGCCGGGGTTCGCGTCATGGTGTTGGAGCGGTCCATCCCAGGTGCGGAGGCGTCCAGCGCGGCGGCGGGAATGCTCGCGCCCCAGATGGAGTCGGACGGGCCGGGCCCGTTCCTGGAGCTGTGCCTTCGCAGCCGGGGGCTCTACCCGGCCTTCGCCGCGGAGCTGCGTGAGCTGTCCGGCGTGGACGTGGCCTACCGTCCCAGCGGCATCTTGAAGGTCGCGTTCGACGAGGCGGGCCTGCACCACCTGGATGCCACGGTGACGTGGCAGCGCGGATTGGGGCTGCGAGCGGAGCTGCTCGACGGTACGGCCGCGCGGGCCCTGGAGCCCCGCCTGTCCGAAAAGGCCCTGGGCGCGGCCCACTTCCCGGATGACCACCAGGTGGACAACCAACTCCTGGTGCGCGCGCTGACGATGGCCGCCGCGCGCGTGGGCGCGGAGTTCCGCAGCGGCTATGTGCGCGGCGTGGTGCAGGAGGGAGGCCGGGCGGTGGGCGTGGACCTGGACGGCGAGCTGTTGCGCGCGGACGCGGTCGTGCTGGCCGCGGGCTCCTGGTCCGCCCTGGTCCAAGGTGCTGGCGTGGAGGCACGCGCGGTGCGGCCCGCGCGCGGACAGATGGTTCAGTTCCAGACCCGGCTGCCGCTGATGGACCGCGTCCTCGTCTCCGAGAAGGGCTACCTGGTGCCCCGCGCGGACGGGCGCGTCATCGCCGGCAGCACCATGGAGCTGGTGGGGTTCGACAAGCAGGTGACGGCCGCGGGGCTGGCGCGCATCCTCGACATGGCGCAGGAGCTGTGCCCGGAGCTGGGCTCCGCCGCCGTGACGGAGACGTGGGCGGGCTTCCGGCCGTGGACGGAGGACAAGCGCCCCTACCTGGGCGAAGGCCCCGTGCCCGGCCTGTTCCTGGCCACCGGACATTTCCGCAACGGCATCCTCCTGGCCCCCATCACCGCGAAGCTCGTTGCGCAGGCCGTGCTGGGTGAGAACCCCACAGTGGACCTGGCCCCCTTCCGGTACGACCGCGTCCCCGCCCCGCCGCGCGCGTGACGCCACCCGACGTCGAGAGTCAGGGGGTCCATCGAACGCCCCCTGGGCCACAAGTGCCGAGACGTCGCACCCGAGGCCCCTCCTCCCTGCGGCGCGGGCGAGCGGCCGGGCGCTACAGGCAGCGATTCCAGGGCTGAAGGAGGCCCTCACGCCCGCCTGCCCACCCGCCGCGAGGGGTCGGCTACCCGCCATGTCCCCGAACGATCAGCCCTGAACCCTGATCCGATGCTAGATTCCCGTACTCGTTGGCCAATGAAACCCGGAAACCTCTAGAATCGCTCGCCGTGGAAGCCATCCCCCCTGCCCCACCCCGAATCCTCATCGTCGACGATGACGACTCTGTACGCGACGTCATCTCCGTCCTGCTGCGTGAGGAAGGCTACAACTGTGTCGTCGCCAACGGTGCCGAGATGGCCCTGGACCTGGCGGGCGAGGAGGAGACGCCGCTTGTCATCAGCGACATGAAGATGCCGGGCAAGGACGGCCTCTGGTTGCTGGAGAACCTGCGCGAGCGGCTGCCGGACACCTCCGTCATCATGCTCACGGGCTACGGCGACACCGAGTCCGCCGTGGACTGCCTACGCCGGGGCGCGGTGGATTACCTCCTCAAGCCGCCCAAGCTGACGGACCTCATCCGCGCCATCGAGCGTGCGCTGGCCAAGCGCCGCATCGAGATGGCCCGCAAGCGCTACCAGAAGAAGCTGGAGCGCAAGGTGCGGGACAGGACGGCCGAGCTGCGCAGCGCCCTGCGCGACATCGCCAACACCTACCAGAACACCCTGCTGGCGCTGGTGGCCGCCCTCGACGCGCGCGAGCACGAGACGAGCGACCACTCCCAGCGCGTGGTCAGCTACACGACGGCCATCGCGCAGCGCATGGGCATCCAGGGCAAGGAGCTGGAGGAGATCGGGCGCGGCGCGCTGCTGCACGACATCGGGAAGATTGGCGTGCCCGACGCGGTGCTGCTCAAGCCGGGCAAGCTGACGCCGGACGAATGGCTGGAGATGCGCAAGCACCCGGACATCGGCTTCCAGATGATCCAGGCCATCCCCTTCCTGGACACACCCGCCTCCATCGTCCTCTCGCACCAGGAGCGCTGGGACGGCGCCGGCTATCCGCGCAACCTCCAGCGGCACGAAATCCACATCGGCGCCCGCATCTTCGCGGTGGCGGACACGCTGGACGCGATGACCAGCGACCGGCCGTACCGCAAGGGCACCACCTTCACCAACGCCATCCAGGAAATCAAACGCTGCTCCAACACGCAGTTCGATCCGGAGGTCGTGCGGGCCTTCCTCGACATCGGCGAGGAGGGGCTGATCCGCATCAAGCAGGAGATGGCGCAGAAGAAGCTCCAGCTCCCGCAGGCCGAGCAGGACGCCAGCGAGGCCGAGGCCGAGCTGGACCGGCTGACCGACCTGGAAGATGACGTGGACGGCGTGTCCGGAAGTTCCGCCCTCGACGATGACGAGCCCAAGCCGGCCGTCGTCCGTTCGGCGGCGGGCAACAAGGGGTGAGTGGAGCAAGGCCCTGGCTGGAAGTGATGACCGTACCGGGGGCGGCTGTTATGAGGTCGGGCCCGCCGTGACGTCCCTCGAGCCCCAGCCCGTGCATGCCGCGCTCGCCCCGCCCCTGCTGGACGCCCAGGGGCGGCGGATGACGTACCTGCGGCTGAGCCTCACCGACCGCTGCAACTTCCGGTGCAGCTACTGCTCGCCCGCCTCGTGGGGTGGCAAGCGGGACCTGCTGGGGCCGGAGGAGCTCGAGCGCATCACCGCCGTCTTCGCGCGCATGGGCATCCGCCGCGTGCGGCTGACGGGGGGCGAGCCGCTGATCCGCCCGGACATCCTCGACATCGCGCGGCGCATCGCCGCGGTGCCCGGCATCCAGCACCAGGCCATCACCAGCAACGCCAGCCACCTGGAGCGGCTCGCCACGCCCCTCCGCGAGGCCGGCGTCACCCAGCTCAACCTGAGCCTGGACACCCTGTCCGCGGAGACGTTCCGGCGCATCTCCAAACAAGGGGACTTCGGCGCTGTCATGCGCGGCATCGACGCGGCGGCCGCCGCGGGCTTCGCGTCCTTGAAGCTCAACGTCGTCGTCATGCGCGGCGTGAACGACGACGAAGCGCCAGCGCTCGTGGCCTACGCGCATGCGCGCGGCTTCACCCCCCGCTTCATCGAGCTGATGCCTTTCGGCCAGGGCACGCCGGTCCCCACCGCGGAGTTGGTGGAGCGGCTCCAGGCATCGGGACTGCCCCTGGAGCCCGAGCCCGAAGACTCCCAGGACGCCTCCACCTCCGGCCCGGCCCGCTACTGGCGCGCCCCCGGGGGCCGCGTGGGCTTCATCTCCCCGCTCACGCAGAACTTCTGTGGCGGCTGCAACCGCGTGCGCGTGGCCTCCAACGGCGACCTTCGGAGCTGCCTGGGCGGTCGCGCGCAGGCGCCGCTGCACCAGCTCATCCGGGGCGGCGCCTCCGACGTGGAGCTGGCCATGGCCATCCGCCGCGCCCTCGGCGACAAGCCGGAGGGCCACCGCTTCACCGAGCCCGGCAACGGCGCCACCCTGCTGCCCATGATGGGCATTGGCGGCTGAAAACACGACGGGCGGGCCCGCGCCTTCGCGCATGGCCCGCCCGTGCGACCTGCCCCGCGTCCTGGGGGCGGCGTGCGCTACTTCACCAGCCGGATGTTGACCGGGTACCGGTACAGCTGCCCCTCGTTCGCCTTGAGGCCCGCGAGGATGCAGAAGACGATGGCCACGACACCGACGACGGGCACCAGGATGGCGCCAATGCCAATGCAGATAGTGATGGCACTGACGAACATCGCGATCATGACGGTGATCTGGAAGTTCAGAGACTCCACGGAGTGAGCGCGGATGAACGCCGACTCCTTGCCCTTCGTCAGCATCAGCACCAGCGGGACGGCGAAGCCCAGGCCCACCAGGCTGGCGGCCAGGGCCCCGATGTGGGCGAGCAGCCCCATCGTCTTCTCATCCTGGGTCGGCATCGGTGAGCCACTGATGAACGAACCCATCTGCTCCTGCGGCGGAGTCTCCATCGAAATTCCCCTCCAATGATGTCTCGGGCGCGTTCACCGCGCCCCTCGGGGTCCACCATGACACGCACCGAATCCGATTGTCACGCCCCGGACAGGTGACTCCAGCGGGTCATGCCTGGCGATACAACTGGCTGCCCGCCTTCTTGAATTCCTCGCTCTTCTCGTCGAGCCCGGCCTGGAGCGCGGCGTCCTCGCTCATGCCCTGCTTCTCCGCGAAGTCACGCACCTCCTGCGTGATCTTCATCGAGCAGAACTGTGGACCGCACATGGAGCAGAAGTGGGCCACCTTCGCGCCCTCGGCCGGCAGCGTCTCGTCATGGAAGGCGCGGGCGCGCTCGGGGTCCAGCGACAGGTTGAACTGGTCCTCCCAGCGGAACTCGAAGCGGGCCTTGGACAGCGCGTTGTCCCGCGCCTGAGCGCCTGGATGCCCCTTGGCCAGGTCCGCGGCGTGGGCGGCGATCTTGTACGTGATGACGCCTTCCTTCACGTCGTCCCGGTCGGGCAGCCCCAGGTGCTCCTTGGGCGTCACGTAGCAGAGCATCGCCGTGCCGAACCAACCGATCATCGCCGCGCCGATGCCGCTGGTGAAGTGGTCATAGCCCGGCGCGATGTCCGTGGTGAGGGGCCCCAGCGTGTAGAACGGCGCCTCGCCGCACACCGCGAGCTGCCGGGTCATGTTCTCCTGGATGAGGTGCATGGGCACGTGTCCCGGCCCTTCGATCATCACCTGCACGTCGTGCTTCCAGGCGATCTTCGTCAGCTCGCCCAGCGTCTCCAGCTCGCCGAACTGCGCCGCGTCGTTGGCGTCCGCGACGGAGCCCGGCCGCAGCCCGTCCCCCAGGCTGAAGCTGACGTCGTACGCCTTCATGATCTCGCAGATCTCCTCGAAGTGCGTGTAGAGGAAGTTCTCGCGGTGGTGGGCCAGGCACCACTTGGCCATGATGGAGCCGCCCCGGCTGACGATGCCGGTGAGGCGCTTCGCGGTGAGCGGGACGTAGCGCAGCAGCACGCCCGCGTGGATGGTGAAGTAGTCCACCCCCTGCTCGCACTGCTCGATGAGCGTGTCGCGGTACAGCTCCCAGGTGAGGTCCTCCGCCTTTCCGCCCACCTTCTCCAGCGCCTGGTAGATGGGCACCGTGCCGATGGGCACCGGGGCGTTGCGCAGGATCCACTCGCGCGTCTCGTGGATGTTCCGGCCGGTGGACAGGTCCATCACCGTGTCCGCTCCCCAGCGGATGGACCACACCATCTTCTCCACCTCTTCCTCGATGGAAGACGTAACGGCGGAGTTGCCGATGTTGGCGTTGATCTTCACCAGGAAGTTGCGGCCGATGATCATCGGCTCCAGCTCCGGGTGGTTGATGTTGGCCGGGATGATGGCGCGGCCCCGCGCGATCTCATCGCGCACGAACTCGGGGGTCATCACGCGCGGGATGGAGGCGCCCCACGACTGCCCCGGGTGCTGCGCCGCGAGCGAGGCCTCCACCTGGAGGTTCTCCCGCAGCGCGACGTACTCCATCTCCGGGGTGATGATGCCCTTGCGCGCGTAGTGCAGCTGGGTGACGTTGGCGCCGGGCTTCGCCACGCGAGGCTGGCGGCGGTGGCCGAAGCGCAGGCCCGCGAGGCGCGGGTCCGCCTCACGGGCGCGGCCGTACTCGGAGCTGACGCCGGGCAGCGCCTCGGTGTCGTTGCGGCCCAGGATCCACGACTCGCGCAGCGCGGGCAGGCCCTGGCGCAGGTCGAGCTGCGCGGACGGATCCGTGTACGGCCCGCTGGAGTCATAGACGTAGACGGGCGGGTTGGCCGTCACCTTCTCGCCCGCCCCGTGGCCGTGGCGCGTGGGGGTCTGGCTGATCTCCCGCATCGGCACCCGCACGTCGGGGTGCAGCGTCCCGGATACGTGCACCTTCCGGGAGGCCGGCAGTGGCCCCCGGCTGATTCCCTCCAGCACCTTCCCATCGACCTTGAGGCTCCTGGACGCTCCGCTCATCACGCATCTCCTCGGTGGGCGGATGGGCGAACGGTCGAAGGGCCGTGGGGCCCCACGCCGCTTCCCTCCGCCGGTATGAACCGGTTCAGGTTCCAAGGGTCGGCCGGCACTACGGCCCTCTCAGCCCCTTCCGGGGCACCCCTAGCGACTGGGCGAGCATCTAGCGCACAGCAGGGCCACCTTCAACCCGCCCCTGGGCGCGAACCGCTGTCCTGCGCGCAATACCTGCGGGGGAGAGTGCGCGCGCGCAAACCTTGCGCCTTTCGAGGCCGGGAAACACCGTTCCCTGGGGTAGACCAGTTGGCCCCGGAGATGCACAACAACCAGGGACCGGTAGGGTTTCCCACAGCCAGGAGTGCCGCATGCAGATTGTTGGAGAGCTGATGACCCGTGACGTCGTCACGCTCAAGGAGACGCAGAACCTGGCCAAGGCGGACGAGCTGCTTCGCCTCCACCGCATCCGCCACCTGCCGGTGGTGCGGCAGGACAAGCTGGTGGGCCTCGTCACCCACCGCGATCTGCTGCGCGCCGCCGCCACCCACGCCAACGACCCGGCGGCACACCCGCTGTGGGCCGCGGACATCATGACCCGGGACGTGCAGACGGTGCGGCCGGACACGCCGCTGCGCAAAGCGGTGACGACGATGCTCGACCACAAGTACGGCTGCCTGCCCGTGGTGGATGAGACGGGCTGCCTCCAGGGCATCCTCACCGAGGCGGACCTGGTGCGCTATGCCCAGTACCTCATCGGCGAGCAGGACCGCCGGGAGCTCGCGGCGGAGTTCAACGCCTGACCGCGGCCCCGAACGAGGGGTGAGCCGCCGCTGGATGACGGCGGGCGAGCGGCGCGGCGCGTCCGCGCTGGCTGCGCCTCTTTGGATTCCCATGAGTTTCCCTCTCCCTCCGCCCAGCCCGCCGGTACGAACGCGGCGTCCCGGAAGAAGCACTCGCGCGGCACGCGCGTTGAAGGGGCAATGCTTGCTCTGGCTTCGGTGGAGGTGAGCCCGTGACGACCGTGACCATCACTGAGTACGAAACGCGCCTCTATTGGCAGGGAGAGCGCGGCGCCGTGCTGACGAGCGACCGTGCGCCGCCCGTGCCCATCGGCCAGCCGCTGACCGGGCAGGCCGCGATGGCGGTGGGCCCCTGGTCCCCCGAGGCGCTGCTGGTGGGCGCCGTGGAGGGCCGGACCCTGCTGGCGTTCCTGGAGCAGGCCCGCGAAGCGGATGTGCGCGTGCTCTTCTACCAGAGCTCCGCGGTGGCCCGCGTGGTGTGCGGCACCGACCAGCCGCCGCACCTCACCGACCTCATCGTGCGGCCCCACGTGGCCGTGTCCAGCGAGGCCGACGCGGAGGCGGTCCGCCTCATCTTCACCGAGCTCCCCTCGCACTGCTTCCCCAGCTCCGTCGTCAACATCACGCCACGCATCGAACCCGTCGTGGAGACGTGGCACGCTCGCAACATCGTCCCGAGCGAGCCCTCCGCGACCGCCTCCGCCACCTGACCCGACAGCAAAGGCCCCACGTCCCCCATGTCCCCACAGCGAATCCTGGTCGTCGACGATGAGGACAACGCCCGCCGGGCGATTGCCACCATCCTGAATGAGGAAGGCTACGATGTGGCCGAGGCCGCCAACGGCGCCGAGGCTCTGACCCGCATCGGCGAGTTCTCCCCCGCGGTGGTGCTCACCGACGTGCGGATGCCGCAGATGGACGGGCTCACGCTGCTGAAGACGGCGCGCGAACAGGGCAGCGACGCCACGTTCGTGATGATGACGGCGTTCGCCAGCGTGGAGACGGCCGTCGAGGCGATGAGGTCCGGCGCGGACAACTTCCTGCTCAAGCCGCTGGACGCCGACCAGGTGCTCGTCACGCTGGGCAAAGTGCTGGAGAAGCGCAGCCTGCGGCAGGAAGCCGAGGCCCTGCGGGACCAGGTGCGCTCGCGCGTGCGCCGCTTCCACGACATCATCGGTGAGTCGCCGCAGCTCCAGGGCATCTACGACGTCATCCGCCGGGCGGCGGGCACGCGCGCCACCGTGCTCATCCTGGGCGAGTCCGGCACGGGCAAGGAGCTGATTGCCCAGGCCCTGCACCAGGAGTCGCCGCGAAAGGACAAGCCCTTCATCCGCGTGCACTGCGCCGCCCTGTCGGAGAACCTGCTGGAGAGCGAGCTGTTCGGCCACGAGAAGGGCGCGTTCACCGGAGCCCTGGCCCGGAAGGAAGGCCGCTTCGAGCTCGCGGACGGCGGCACGCTGTTCCTGGATGAGATTGGTGAGATCTCCCCCGCCGTGCAGGTAAAGCTGCTGCGCGTGCTCCAGCAGCGCGAGTTCGAGCGCGTGGGAGGCACCCAGACGCTGAAGGTGGACGTGCGCATCGTCGCGGCCACGCACCGCGACCTGGTGGCGGAGGTGAAGGCGGGCCGCTTCCGCGAGGACCTCTACTACCGGCTCAACGTGGTGAGCGTGACGCTGCCGCCCCTGCGGGACCGCAAGAGCGACGTCCCCGCGCTGGTGAACCACTTCCTGGAGAAGTACAGCGACGCGTACGGCAAGCAGGTGCGGGGGCTCGCGCCCGGGACGCTCCAGGCGCTGCTGTCCCACGACTGGCCGGGCAACATCCGCGAGCTGGAGAACGCCATCGAGCGCGCCGTGGTGCTGGCGCAGGGCCAGGAGCTGACCACCGATGACCTGCCGCCCGTGCTGCGCGGGCCCCGGCCCCACGGGACGTCCACGGGCGCCCTCATTCCAGGCGCCACGCTGGCGGCCATCGAGCGTGAGGCCATCCTCCGCACGCTGGAGATGGTGCAGGGCTCCACGTCCCGGGCCGCCGAGGTGCTGGGCATCAGCGTGCGGAAGATTCAATACCGGCTCAAGGAGTACAGCACCCCGAGCGGCGCCCCGCTCAAGGTGGTGCCCGACGAGGCGGATGACCTCGCCGCGGAGTCGTAGCGGCCCCCGAGCCCGACAGCAGCGCGCCCACGCGAGCGGAATCGCACGGCGCTCGGGCCCCCGGGCCATCTACGACGGGCGTCGTTGACACTTACGACGGCCGTCGTAATACTCCGCGAGATGACCACCCACGCCCTCCCGCAGCCGACGCGTGCCGAGCTGGCCATCCTCCGTGTGCTCTGGAAGCAGGGCCCCTGCACCGTCCGCCAGGTGCACGAGCGGATGCGAGGCACCCAGGACAAGGACACCGGGTACACCACGGTGCTCAAGCTCCTCCAGAACATGACGGAGAAGGGCATCGTCCAGCGGGACGAGAGCGAGCGAACCCATGTCTATGAAGCCGCCATCAGCGAGACGCGCACCCAGCGCGACCTGCTGCGCGACTTGATGGACCGGGCCTTCGGGGGCTCGGCCATGTCGGTGGTCGCCCAGGCGCTGTCCATGAAGCGCGCCTCCGCCGAGGAGCTGGCGGAGATTCGCAGGCTGCTCGACGCCCACGAGAAGCGGGGGAAATGATGGACGCACGTTATCTCCACGCCCTGGAGCAGGCCCTGCTCGGCTTCCTGTGGCAGGGCGCGGCGGTGGCACTGGCCGTCGCGGGCCTCCTGGCCCTGGCGCCGCAGCGCGCCGCGCGGGCGCGTTACGCCATCGCGTGCCTCGGGTTGATGACGATGGCCGGCCTGCCCCTGGTGACCTTCCTGACGGCCCTGGCGGAGGCCACCCGCGCCGCGTCGGCCGGCACCTTCGCGCCGCTCGCCCATGCCGGCGTGCTGACGGTGGTCACCGCCGAGGGCGCCCCCCTGGCGGACCTGCCCTGGACCGAGGCCGTCCGCCCCTGGCTGCTGCCGGCGTGGTGCTGCGGCGTCCTGCTGCTGTCGGCGCGCACCGTGCTCGCCTGGGTCATCACGCAGCGGATGGCCCGCCAGGACACGCACGCGCCCGCGGCCCCCTGGCGTGAAGCCCTGGCGCACGCGTTGCGCCGCGTCCGCCTGTCCCGGCCCGTGCGGATGCTCGCCTCCGCCCGCGTCGACGTGCCCATGGTCATCGGGCTGTGGCGGCCCCTCATCCTCGTGCCGGCCGGCGCCCTCACCGGCCTGACGCCGGCGCAGCTCGAGGCCATCCTCGCCCACGAGCTGGCCCACATCCGCCGCCACGACTACCTCGTCAACCTGCTCCAGTCCCTCGTGGAGACCCTCCTCTTCTACCACCCGGCCGTCTGGTGGCTGTCCCACCGCATCCGCGTGGAGCGAGAGCACTGCGCGGATGACCTCGCCGTTCAGTGCTGCGGCGATGCGGTGCTGTACGCCCGCGCGCTGGCCCACATCGAGGAGCTGCGCTTCGCCGCCGCGCCCCAGCCCGCCCTCGGCGTGGGCGGAGGCGCCCTGCTGGCGCGCATTCGCCGGCTGCTGTCCGGGACCGAGGCCAGCACGCCGCGCCGGCCATGGCGGCTCGCCAGTGGCGTGGGGAGCGCGGTGCTGGCCGTCGCGCTGGGCACGGCCCACGTTCCCGAGACGGCCCGCGCGGAGACGCCGTCGAGCCCGCCGCTCCCGCGGGTGGAGGCCGCGCCCGTGCCGCGCAACCTCGCGAGCCCGGCTCCACTGCACCACCTGCTCGTCGCGCCCGAGTCCTCCTCACCGCCCGCCCGGCACGCCTCCGCGCCCGTCCCCCCGGCCACGCTGGCGGCGACACCGAAGCCGGAGCGCGCGGCGCCCGCGAAGGCCCGTCCCGCTCGCCCCCTGCGCCTGCTCATCCCGGACACGGGGACGATTGGCCGCACGGAGCTGTCGCGCGTCCCCTACTCGCTCGACGGTGGCCCCGCGACGCCCGTGACGACAGAGGACACCGGCGCGCTGGCGGATGTCACCTCCGCGCACGCGGACGAGCACGCCGCCGAGCTGCCCTCCGTCGTCGTCTCCGCGCCCGCGCCCGACCGGGCGTCCGCGTTCGACGCCGTCTTCAAGCACATGAAGGGGCCGGCGCCCGTGAAGACGCTCCGCCCTGGCATCACCCCGCCCCGGTTCGTCTCGGGCGAGCGCATCCACTTCCCCACCATCGCCTATGGAATCCAGTCGCGGCTCGGCGGCTTCCCGAAGGGCTCGGTGGTCGCCCGCTGCATCATCACCGCGCAGGGGTCCGTCACCGACTGTCAGCCCATCCAGGGGCTGCGGGGACTGGAGGACGGCGTCATCCGCACGCTCTCCACGTGGCGCTACGAGCCCGCCCGGCTCGACGGAAAGCCGGTGGCCGTGCGGTACGTGTTCGACATCTGGTTCACCAAGGAGCCGGGGGGTGGCCCGAGCGAGTCCCAGCAGCTCGCGGGGCTCGACCTCTCCGACGTGGTGGGCGCCGCCGACACGGACGTCTGCGACGACTGCGACACCTACGAGTTCCACAGCCCGACGGCCCAGCGCTGACGGGCGCTACGCCGCCAGCGGCAGCCGGAGGAGGAAGCGGGCGCCCCCGCCGGGCGCCGTGTCCAGCTCCAGCGAGCCCCCGTGCTGCGTGACGATGGCGTGGACGATGGACAGGCCCAGGCCGGAGCCCTGGGCCTTCGTGGTGAAGAAGGGCTCGAAGATGCGGTCCCGGACGTCCTGGGGGATGCCGGGGCCGCTGTCATCCACCGTGAGCCACACGCGCCCGCCCTCGTGTCCCGCCGACAGCGTCACCTGCCCCCCCGCGGGAGTGGACTCCAGCGCGTTGAGGCACAGGTTGATGAGCACCTGACGCAGCCGCTCCTCCTCGCCAGCCACCGGAGGCACCCGCGACTCCCGCGCCGTGAGCTCCAACGCCACCTTGCGCGACGCGGCCTGGCCGGTCAGCAGGTCCACCACGCGCCGCAGCAGCTCGTTGACGTCCACGGTGCCGGGCCGGAACTCGCGGGGCCGCGCGAACTGGAGGAAGTCTTCCAGGATGTGGTCCAGGCGGCGGATCTCATCCCGCACCAGCAGCAAGGGCTCCAGCAAGGGCGCCTGCTGTCCGTCGGGGAGCCGCCGCAGCCGCCGCTCCAGGACGGACAGTTGGAGCGCGGCCGCGTTCAGCGGGTTGCGGATTTCGTGGGACAGGCCCGCCGTCATCGTTCCCACCGCGGCGAGCTTCTCCGTCACCTGCGCGCGCCGCGCCAGCTCGCGCTTCTCCGCGTGCAGGCGCACCTGACGCATCGCCTGCTCCAGCGTCAGCAGCAGCTCCTGCGGGGCACAGGGCTTCATCAGGTAGGCGCAGGCCCCCGCGCGCACCGCCGCCACGGCCGTCTCCAGCGTGGCGAAGCCGGTGAGCAGCACGACCTCGGAGTCCGGTGACGCGGCCTTCAGCTCGGCGGCCAGCGCCGTGCCATCCCCGTCCGGCAGGCGCAGGTCCACCAGCGCCACGTCGAAGCCCTCCCGCGCGCGCGCGTGCGCCGCCTTGCAGTTCGACGCGCCCCGGACCGCGTAGCCCGCGTCTCCGAGCAGCTCCTGCAGGTTGTCCAGGAAGGCCGCGTTGTCATCCACGACCAGGACGGTGGGCAGCGACGGAGAGGAGGGCTCGCTCATGAGGTGTGAGAGGGCCGCGCCGCGTGCGCCGTTTCCAGCACCTCCAGCAACGCCCCCGGGTCGAAGGGTTTGGAGAAGACACTGGTGACTTCATGCGCGGGGGCGGCGTCCGGATAGGCGGTGATGACGAAGGTCGGCAGGCTCGGATAGCGCGCGCGCAGCCGCCGCAGGGCCTCGCCATCCGGGCCGCCCGGCACGCGCAGGTCCACCAGCGCCGCGAAAGGCTCGGCGCAGAGGATGCGGTCCGCGTCCAGCACCGAGGCCGCCGTCACGCACGAGAAGCCCCGGCTGCGCAGCAGCTCCGCCAGGTTGTCGCTCAGCGCCGGGTCGTCCTCCACCAGCACCACGAGGCCATCCCGGCGCGCGGCCGACAGCAGCTCCACCAACGTGGGGATGGGCACGGGCTTGGGCAGCACCGCGAGCAAGCCCTCGCGCCGCGCCGTCTCCAGGTCGTCCTGGCTCGGGTAGGCCGTGATGACCACCGCGGCCAGCCCCGGGTCCACGCGGCGCAGGTGGTGCACCGCGTCCGCGCCGCTCATGCCGGGCATGCACATGTCCGTGAGCAGCACATCGAAGCGCGTGGTGCGCGCCAGGCGCACGGCCTCGTCGCCGCTGGTGACCACGGTGGCCTCGTCTCCCGCGTCGCGGAGGATCTCCGCGAGGTTATCGGCGAACGCCTGGTTGTCATCCAACAGGAGGTACTGGCGCATTTGTCTCCTCCGTCGAGATGAGGGGAAGCCGGATCACGAAGCGCGCCCCCGCTCCGGGACGGGGGACATACGCGATGGCGCCCCCATGCCGCTCCAGGATGCGCTTGACCAGGGACAACCCGAGGCCGATGCCCCGCGCCTTCGTCGTCATCAGGGGCTCGAAGAGCCGGCGGCGGATGATGTCACTGACGCCCGGTCCGGAGTCCTCCAGCACCAGCTCCACGTGGCCCGGCTCGCTCGTGCTGCCCGACAGCGACACCGTGCCTCCCGTCTCCTCCAGCGCCTGGACGGCATTGTCGAGGAGGTTGATGAACACCTGCCGGAGCTGCCCCGCATCCCCCTGCACCACCGGGAGCGACGCCAGCCCCTCCTCGCTCACCGTCACGGTGTCGGGGCGCTGCACGGCCTTGAGCGCCTCCTGCCAGACCTCATCCAGCCAGACCTCCTGCCGGTGCAGGGGCCGGTCCCGGATCATGTCCAGCAGGTCGGAGACGATGCGGTTGGCGATGCCCACCTGGTCGCCGATGCGGTCCAGGTGCTTGGCCGTGCGCGCGTCCACCGCGCCCGGACGGCCGCGGAGGATGTAGAGCGACGTCTCGATGACGCCCAGCGGGTTGCGCAGCTCATGTCCGATGGAGCCCACGAGCTGGCCGAAGGTGGACAGCCGCTCGCTCCGGGCCTGCTGAGCCAGCAGGTCCTCCCGGTACGTGTGGAGCATGATGGCCAGCTCCAGGTCCAGGATCTTCCCGAGCGCGATACGCGACGCCCGGAGCGCGGATGGCTGGTCCAGGTACGTGGCGTCGATGATGCCGTTGAGCTCCTGCCGCAGGATGTTCATCGCGCCGAACATGTAGTGCTGCGGCAGCGCGATGCGCACGTGCATGCGGCCAATGCGGCAGCGCAGCGCGTAGTAGGCCTCGTCCCAGGGGCCGCGGAGGAGCTGGTCCATCCACAACTCGAGCGTGCCGCGCAGGTGCCCCACCTGGCTCTCCCCGCCTTCGAGCGCCTGACGGGCCCCCTCGTGCTCCAGGATGCGGTCATAGAAGACGCGGGCAATGCGGGAGAAGTGCGGCTTCGCGGTGCCGTGCAAGGTCACGAGTGCCTGCTCGTCGGCCGAGCTGAAGCCCACGTACCGCTTCAATTCCTCGAACAAGGTTTCCGCCATGAGTCCTGGGGTGAGAGCCTAACCGCGCTGAACAGCCGGGGGCAGGAACTTCCTCCCCACCGGCACGCCCGCCCGGCTCGCCGCACGCCGTTCCCCGGGCGCGTGAAGAAGTGGACCATCTGTCGCGCGCCTTGGATGGCCATGAGGGATTGCTCGTGCCCGGCCCTTCCGACCTGGCGGGGATTCCACAGCAAGGCCTGGGCCAGCACGCCCCCGCCCCGTGGTGATGGGAGGGTGTGCAAGAAATGCGGGCTTCGGGCCATCGCCCCCGGCAGGCGCAAGGATTGCGCCTGTCATCGCCCGACGTGCTGGCGCGCTACTTTCCAGCCTCCGCTCCCGCCTCCGTGAGCAGGTGCTCCAGCAGCTCACGGACGGGGGCTGACAGTCCGTCCCAGCGCTGGAAGCAGAGACAGAGTCGGCGTCGCGCCCAGGCGTCGGACAGCGGCACCTGCCGGTAGGCCCCCTCGCGACGATGCCGATTGGCGATTCGCTCCGGGACGATGCCAAGGCCGACGCCGTGAGACACCATGGCGCACAGGCCGCGGAAGGTCTTCATCCGGACCCGGAACGAGAAATCGAAACCCGCGCGACGAGCATGCTCACAGAGATGCTCTTGCAGCGCGCTCTCTGGTGCGAGCCCGACGAATGGCTCCCGGTGGACGTCGCGCAGCGCAAGGCGCCTGGACTGCGCCAGCGGGTGGCTGGAGGGGATGATGAGGACGAGCGGGTCGGGCGCAAGCGGGCGAACCTGCAACCCACCTGGCTCCACGGCGTCGGAGATCAGCCCGGCCTCCGCCAGCCCTGCTTCAACGGCCTTGACGATGTCCGTGCTGGTGCGCTCCCTCAGATCGACGTTCAGGTGCGGATGGCGGGCCAACCATGGGGCCAGCGTCTCTGGTAAGAAGCCGGTCAACGCTGCGGTGTTGGCGTGGAGCCGGATGGTGCCGCGCCGGCCCGAGACGAACTCGTTCAGCTCGCCCTTCAGCAGCTCCTGCTGATGGAGGATCACCCTGGCGTGATGCGCCAGGGCATCACCGGCGGCGGTGGTGACGACGCCCCTGGGGCGACGCTCGAGCAGCTTGACGCCAACGTCCTCCTCGATGCTCCGCAGGCGCTCACTCGCCGCCGCCAGCGACAGGTGTGCCCGCTGTGCGCCTTGCGTGATGCTCCCCGCGTCCACGATGGCGAGGAACAGACGGAGATCCGCGAGGTCGAGCCGCATCGTGCCTCCCGCACAACCTTGAGCCTGCCCCGGTTTTGTAGGGGTCTCTCAAAGCAACGCCGACAGTACGCACTATAGGCTCATGGAACCGCCAACCTGGAGCCCGACTTCGAGTTGGCCCCTCCTCGCTGGAATGAGGTAGGAATCAGGGTCCTCTCAAGCAGGGAGCGCACGCCATGTTCATCGTCATTCCCGTGGGCCGGGAGTGGACAGTCACGAAGCAGGGGCGCGTCCAGGTCGAGTACCATTGTGAAAAGTGCAGCCTGTCCACGCCGGTGAGCCTCCTCGCAGAGGGCGTAGGCCAGGACATCAATGTGCTCTTTCTCAATGATGAGAAGGCACAACGGGATGCCTCGTCTGAGGCCTCGAAGGCCCTTTCTGAGGATGTGCAACTGTCACTGCGCCTTATGCGCTGTCCGGGTTGTGGGATACGGGACGGCAAAGCCGTCGCCAAGGTCGTCGCGCAGGGATTCTGGCCAGCGGTGGGCTACTCCCTGCTGGCTTACCTCATTGCGGCTCCTGTGCTGCTCCTCGGGTTGCCGTGGCTCCCAGAGGGGCTCGGGAGCGCCGACCACATTCTCGTCTCGGGCGTAGCGGCGATTATCATCGGCACCTTGGTGAACACGCTGAGGCGTCGCTATCAGCGGCGCATGGCGCGCGCTCGCGAAGGAGTCTTGTTTGGCGACGCGGCCGCGATGAGCTCGGAGGAGAAAAGAGCTCTCGAAGCCATTCTCGCAGCGGATGCGATTCCAAACGACGAGGGGACTCCACAGTCTGGAGTGATGCGCAGCCAGGCGCGCTCCGTCTATGACTCCGTCCCCGAGCCAGAGCCCATCAAGGAGGGAGAGGGCATCCCATGCAGTCACTGCGGGGCTCCCAACCTGCCGTCTGCCGAGTTCTGCAGACAGTGCCTCGGCACGCCCAATAGGCCATGACTGCGCGAACGGGCCCTGTCGAGAGGTGACCACGAGGCCAACGTCCTGACGTGGCTGACGCTGACCGGCGCCGCGCTCGTTCTGTCACATACACGATAGTGGCTTCCGTCCGCACCTGGATGCCTCGCGGCGCGCCGCTGATGCTCATGCGCGTACCGTGATGGGCTCCGTCCACCACGTGCTCACTGGCTCCGGGGGGAACCGTGATGAACCGACACGGAATGATGCGGTCAATCGGTATGGCGCTGGCGCTCGTGGATTCCCTGTGCAGCTGTGGCGCCGAGGACGGCCCGGGCTTGCTTCGCCAAGAGGGCATGACGCCGGTCAGCACCGTGTGAGGAAGGGGGAGCTGACTTCCATGGTCGGCTCCGAGCCGTCCTCGAGCCCGTGTGAACGACAATGCGAGGCGCCCTTCATGCCCCCCCGCACCCACTGAGCCCAGACTCGGGAGTCCTGGGCTCAGGGGCCTCACGCAAGGACGGCCTGGACGTGCTCCGGGCTTTGGCCATCATTTCGGTGCTCTGTTTCCACGCCCCGGAGTCCGTGCGGCGGGCCCTGCCGGAGGTGCTCCGTGCCGGCTTCGAAGTGGGCTGGGTGGGCGTGGACCTGTTCTTCGTCCTCTCCGGCTACCTCATTGGCCGGCAGGTGTTCGCGACGGAGGACGCAGCGCCTCTGGGACTTCAGCTCCGCACGTTCTGGATCAAGCGGTGGATGCGAACACTTCCGCTCTACTTTCTCGTCCTCGCCTTCTATGCACTGAAGCCCTGGTTGCTCGGGACACCCTTCGTGGGAGGAGGTTGGCACTACCTCGTCTTCCTCCAGAACTATGTCGGCGTGCGCGACTTCGTACAGAGTTGGTCACTCTGTGTCGAAGAACACTTCTACGTGGTCCTGCCGCTGCTCGCCTTCGGCCTGCGCGCTCGCTTCGCCCCCGCCTGGGCATGGCTGACGCCCGTGCTCCTGAGCTTGGGGGCCCGAGCCTGGGAGATACACACCGCCACGCCGGACCTATTGCCCGCGGAACAGTGGGTGCAATTGCAGTGGCCCACCCACCTCCACCTGGATGGACTCGCGGTGGGCGTCTTTCTCGCGAAGACCGCGCCGCGCTGGAAACGGTGGCCCCAGGCCTGGCGGGGGGCGTGCGGCGCGATGGGCGCTCTGTTGCTCGGGGTGACCTTGGCAGTGTGCGTGCCTCACCTGTCGGACTGGGGAGGCGTGTGGATCTTCGCGGGGCTCGCGGGGGGATTTGGCGGGCTGCTCGTGGCCACGGAAGCGGTTGTGCTGCCCGTACCGCTGAGAGGTCTCGTGTACCAGGCCGCGGTCCTCTCCTACGGCACCTACCTCTGGTTCTGGGTCGTGGCGCGCGTGTTCGAGCGGCAAAGCCTGACCTTGGGTGTGTGGGGATTGGATCTGCTCGCCTTCATCACGGTGACGCATGGGCTCGCATGGGTGACCTACGTCGCGATCGAGAGACCTGCCCTGCGGCTGCGGGACAGGCTCCTTGCGTGGCAGGCCTCGCGAGCGGAGCCGAGTAACGGGGTGGTCGCACCCGGGCGCTAACGGCTCGGCAGCACAGAGAGCATCGTGCACAGGGCTTCCCTTTCGTCGGACCCGAGAGCATCGGGTTGGCCGGACGCTTACAAGCGCCCCAACCCCGCTTCGAGCACCGCGCGCCCCAACGTGACCAGGCGACGGCATCGCTGGCGCGCCACGAACACGGCCCCAAGCACGAGCCGCTCGGCGCGCATGCGCAGCAGGTCCGCGCGCAGCGCACCCGGCGTCGCCTGTCGGATGCGTCCCGCCTCGTAGGCCTCGCTGATGGCGCGGCGCTGGGGCTTGCCGCTGCTCGTCTTCTGAATCTGACCGTAGCGGATGAAGAGCACGTCCTCGGGAGACACCGCCACGCCCACGCCGGACAGGACGGACTCGCACACTCGGCGGCGGCTCACCTGCTCATGCTCCAGCGCTGATGGGTGATTCACCTCGGCGAGCACCACGATCTTCCCCTTCACCTGGATGACCACGGTACGGCCCGCGCGGATGAAGGGCAGCCGCTCCACCGCCTGCTCGAAGTCTGGCGAGAAGAAGCTCTGCCCGTTCACCTTGATGCGATCATTCACGCGGCCGGTGATGTACAGCTCACCGTCCTGGACGAAGCCCAGGTCGCCAGTCGCATAAAAGCCGCTCGCGCCCAGCAGGGGGCGCTCGTCCTGGTAGTAGGTCGCCGCCAGCGTGCCGCCCCGTAGCTCCACCTCCCCCAGCTCGCGCTCGCCACACACACGCCCGTCTTCCGCACGCAGGCGCACGTCGAACTCGGGCAGCGGACGTCCCACGGAGATGGCGGACTGCCCGTTGGGCGCCATCACCGAGCGAGACTCCTTGCCCGGCGCCGCGGCCGCCACCATCAGCACCGCTTCGGCCATGCCATAACACGGGATGAAGACGTCCCGCCGCAGGCCATACGGCGCCAGCAGGTCGAGGAACGTGTGCATGTTGGGGATGTTGATGGGCTCGCTGCCCAGGTAGACCGAGCGCAGCGCGGACAGGTCCAGCCTGGCCAGGTCCTGACGGTCCGCCTCGCGCAACGTCTTCAGCGCGTAGTCGATGGCGAAGTTGGGGATGACCGCGTGCGAGGCGCGCTGCTCACTCAGTTGTTCGAGCCAGCCCATCGGCTCCAATAGGAACGCGGCCGGCTGCGACTGGTGCAGATCATTGCCGCCCATCAGGCTGGACAGGAACGAACCGATGAGCCCCATGTCGTGGTACAGGGGAAGCCAACTGCAACAGCGGACGTCGTTCCGCCGCCCGTCGTGCCGCGCGATGAGGCGCAGGTTCTCAAGCAGGTGAGCCTGGGTAATCGGCACCCCCTTCGGGAACGACGTCGAGCCCGAGGAGAACTGCACGAACGCCAGTTCGTCCGGAGCCACCTCCCGCAAGCGAGCACCCGGCTTGCGTGCGTTGGCCGGAGGCAGCGCCAAGCGCTCCAGCGATAGCCTCACCGAGGACAGGCTGGGCGCATCGAGCACCCGGCGCACGCCGTACCGCAGAGCGATGCGGTCGAGGAACTCGCTGTACGTTCCCCGAGGCGTGCTGAGGATGTACGGCTTCACCGACAACGGCAGCGCGCCCAGCTCGATCAACCCAAAGAAGGAGAAGATGAGCTCGGGCGAGGTCTCGAACGGAAGGATGACCTGCTCGCCCTGGCGAACACCGCGCGACTGGAAGTGCTCGGCGGCCCCGGCCACGCCCGCTGGGAACTCTCGGTAGGGAATGAAGAGGGGCGCGTGAGCGAAGTCTTCGTACAGGAACAAGCCTTTGTAGGCGTCCTGCGTTTCCAAGCGCTGAATCAGTTCGAGCATGGTGCGCCGCCTCCCTACGACTCACCGAGGGTGGGAACACGCGGCGGCCAGGAAGTCCTGCAGCGAGCACAAGGTGCGCGACTGCTCGTCGATGAAGGCCACGTGAACCGCCGCCTCCACGGCCATCTGGCGCCCCCCTTCCGTGAAGACTCGCTGACGGAAACACACGCGGTAGGTGACCGTGTCCTCCAGCTCCTCGAGCGGAGGCGCATCGAGCACGGTGCGCACCCCCACTTCCTGTGGATGGATCTCCCGGCGAAAGTCCACCTCGACGCGAGACACCACGGGAAGGATGTGCGTGCGGCGACGAACGCCGTGCTGCTCCATCCAGGCCCAGCGTCCCGCTTCCAGGTACTCCAGGACGGTGGCGTTGTTGACGTGCCCCAGGCTGTCGAGGTCGTTGGGACGGACGCGCAGAGTCAGGATCGATTCGTCGAAACGCATGAAGTCCCTCGACATCGCACGCATCGTGATGCAGCTCCGCATCCGTCCAGAACCATCCGTCCACGTGCGGGAGCGCTTTGTGAAGGAGACGCCCGGCTCGCGAAGCGCCCCCACTGACTCCAGTTCATGGACGGCATGCAGGTCGTGCCCCAGGCCGATCAGCACCCGACCAAATCCATCCAAGTGTCTTCAACCTGCTGCGCGGAGGACACCGCAATGCCAGTGATGCGCTTGAGCGCGTTGAAGATGAGCACTTCTTTCGTCTTGACCTCATCCGGGCTGTACAGCCCCTCGCGGTGCTCCACCTGATCCCACCAATTGACGTGCGTGCCGCGCGACTCCACATGCTCGCGCTTGCTGCCGTACACCTCGCCGCCCTCACGCAGGAACAGGTGCGCCACCGCGAAGGACTCCTTGGCCTTGTACTCGCCACTGTCCACGAGCGCTCTGGCGAACGCGATGAAGTAATTCATGTGCTGGATCTCATCCGCGCCCACCTGTTTGAAGAGCGCCTTGAGCCCAGGATCCTGGATGACGCGCACGCAGCGCCCATAGTTCACCGCCGCGATGATCTCCGAGATGGACAGCAGCGTGAGTGTGCGCAGCATGTCGTCGTCCGGGAACACCTTCCGGTACTCGATGAACGTGGCGTCGCTGATGGGCTCCAGTCCCAGCAGCTGCGAGAGCCTGTTGAAGCTCGTCTCGTGGTGCGCCTCCTCCTCGTTCCAGTAGCGGCTCCACGTGCCGCAAGCCTGGAGGATGGACGCCACCACGTCGTTACGCCCCTGCCACCTACGGCACTCGGCGTCCGCCAGTCGCTCCAGGCGATCCGCGCCCGGCTTGGTGGTCAGCTCCGCGCGCCCAGCGTTCCACACGAGGTTGCGATCCGACTCGCTCAGCCGCTGGATGTCGACGGCACCCACCATCTCCATCGCGCTCCAGCGCCGCGACTCATGCAGGCGCTGTTG
>Ga0182745_1000300_pt1 | contig 59039 bp, 34 predicted proteins | sample eDN3rd30CKraftBY_FD_128523 | JGI IMG/M metagenome (GOLD analysis project Ga0182745, IMG submission 128523) | Enriched backyard soil microbial communities from Emeryville, California, USA - eDNA 3rd pass 30_C Kraft BY (version 2) (version 2) | ecosystem: Environmental > Terrestrial > Soil >... | reverse complement strand
TTTGTTGTTTTCTTGTTCCCCCCCCTTTTCCTCTCCTAGGTGATTTTTTTTTTTGGATGTTAGTTCGCATTTGTCAAAGGGATGGTTTTTTAGTTTCCCCCCCCCCCCCCCCCCCCCCCGAAAGCCCCTAGATTAACATCGCAAATTCATTCCCCGCGTTGTTATTTATCAAGTTTCGGCGGGTTTACTCTGATTGAATTGCTCGTCGTCATTGCCATCATTGCCATTCTGGTGGCACTCCTGCTGCCTGCGGTTCAGCAGGCCCGTGAAGCGGCCCGGCGTTCTCAATGCAAAAACAATCTCAAACAGATTGGACTTGCTATTCACAACTATCATGATGTCGCTGGTGCATTTCCGATCGGGGCGGTTCCGGAAACGTCCGCAAGCGTGGGAAGGCAACGAGGAGCATCATGGCTGTTTCGGATCTTGCCTCAGATGGACTATGCCGCAGCATTCAATCAGGCCACTTTCAATGATACGGATTGGACAGCCCAAAGTGGGCCGCATCGCAACTGGGCACTGACTCAAAATCTCAGTGTCAGCACAATCAATTGCCCTTCAAGTCCGATGCCCGTGGTTTATCGCGACACGACTTCCAGAACGGCCACTGTGAATCTGGGTGGTGGTGCTCCAGCTCAGCTGAACTACCAGATGTCTAATTATGTCGGTGTTTCCGGCACCTTCACTAACGGAGCAACCATGTCCGGGAGTCCAACTCCTAACACTTCGTCTGGTTATGGTTTAGTCGCATTTAATGGCGTGATCGTCCCGGCAGATCAGCCTGGCAATCGGGTTTTGCGTATCCGTGATATAACGGATGGGACGACCAACACGATTATGGTGGGAGAACAATCTGATTATCGAAGGCCAACTGGAGGAACTCCCGTGGATGCGCGTGCTTCCAATTATCTCGGAGGAGCCTGGTCGGGAGGACAGGGAGTGTCGATTGCAGACCCTGCATCAACGAACGGTTGGACTCTTAATTTGACGACGGTCAGATACGCGATCAATAATCGAAGTACGACGACGACCGGGCAAGCGAACGGGTATGAAAGAAACACTTCTTTTACTTCCGCTCATACTGGCGGCGCCCAGTTTCTCTTAGCAGATGGTTCCGTGCGATTTATCTCCGAGAATCTCAACTTTACGACTCTGACTCGCCTGTGCGACCGTGCTGACGGTCAGGTTATTGGCGAATTTTAGCTCCTTGTGCCGCTGACGGTTTGTCCGTCAGCGGCACACTTTAGCTTCTCCCTTCCCTAAGGCCATTCGGTCGGACGATCGATGGTTCAATAAGCCACTTTCTTTTCAATCATAAAATCGATGGTCTGGTGTCTGAATAGGTGTTAACCGTTTCTGTCAGGAGGGGCCGTGAACGATATTGTTAGAGCTGCTTTTCTCGGAGTTATATTGATCTCTTTCGGATGCCATACCAAAACCAATATGACAGAACTGATCCCGGTGACAGGAGCGGTGATGAAATCAGGAAAACCTGTTGGCAATCTCAATATTACTTTCTACCCGGAATCGATCGGAGCCCCCTCCTATGCGACAACGGATGAGGAAGGGAAGTTCGAACTCATTTATAATGATGGTCGAAAAGGAGCAGTTTCAGGCCCTCATCGCGTCACCATCAATACATCCGCTCCACCGTCCCCTTCTCCTGAAGATTCAAGAGTCCAAGTCATGATTTCCAAGGTACCTTCTATAGAGAAAACCTTTGAGGTAAATGTCTCATCTCAAAAGAATTCCTTTGAATTTACGTTCGAATAGCATTGTCGGATGCGTCGAGACGCTATTTCAGATCACCCACAACGGAATCGGCCAGGTGGCTGGGGCGCTGTACGATCGTCTTTGAGTTTGGACTTCATGGCCCCAGTCTCTCAGTAATAGGTGGCTCTCCATGTCGATTCGAGACTGGGGCGATCACGCTCTGGCTTGGCTCCAGATTTTCTTCCATGGGAAACTTTTTTCATTGGGGCAGTTGCACGAGTGCCCCAGCTGCGGCGTTTAATAAGGGACCAGTCCTGAAATAACCTTCCAATTTCGTGTTTCACGGGCAGTTTACTGGTCAGATTCGTTGCGCCCCACTGCTCCCCTGTTTATTTTGCGCCGATTCCTTACAAAGTGATTTTCCCTCTCAACCCAAAAACGATTGTCGTATTAAGAGACCGATCGGCGGGAGTGATGATCTGTAAATCGGGGGTCAGCTGAAACCAGGGAGTGATTGCTGAGTTGTAATAAAGCTCAATCCCATTGATGTCCTCCAGATCGAGGACAGGGCTTGCCAGACGCTTGAAGTCGCTACTCAAGGATGTGTGGAAGTAGCTGACTCCCACGGAATCCTGGGGACGATATTGATTCAATCCTGTCCCTTGAATCGCCACATTTCCGGCCCAGGAGACGGGGCTGGGATTCCCGTCGGAGAGTCCCCAACTGGTCAGTAGATCGACATTTCGCTGTGGATTCTGTCGGTCGATCCATAACTTCTTTTCGTAAAAGTAGGTCAGACTCCAGGTCCCTGTTTCCTGTCCGGGAATGACGCCAATGGGGGGCAGGATGATCCATGTTGTCGGATCAAGGGACGTATACGTTCCACTGGAATAAACTCCCAGCAACGCATGAGAACCCGGCAGGTCACCAAAGTTTGTGAAGATTCGATAGTACCCGAGAATGATTGCTCCGTTTTCAAACAGTTCGTTGAAACTGCTGTTCGTGGCCGCGTTGGCCGTATTGAAAACAGAGAGCGATCCCTGAACACGCCCTTCATTCAGCTTTGTGATCCCGACTCCGAGCATACTGAGATTCAACGGGCGACTTAACGAGAGCGGAGCAATGGCCGACATATTCATAAAGCCATCAACTCCTCGCCCCGTCTGAGGATAGAGTTGGGCAAACAGGTCGAGCTGGTTAAATGTTCCTGCGGAGATCATCCATTCTTCACTCAGGAACTGCCCGATGGTCAACCCGGTGATGGATGTCACAGATTCACTGGCGGGGTAAAGCATGTTGGCGTTGACCGGGGCAAGTCCGACCGCATCTACATTCGAATCCTGACCATATCGGGTTTCGGCATGCAGACTCAGAATTCCCCCTTCCCACAGGCCCAGTTTTTTACTGTCCAGCGTGATGAACTGATCGACTTTTCCGCCATAGACAAACTTTTGCTCCTGTCCGCCGGAAGCGACTCCCTGATAGAACTGGGTCAGGTACGCCTGATAGCCGATGCCATTTTCTGCCATTGGTGCCTGAAGTCCGAACAGGCCGTCGGTCAGCGAAGGACGAGTCAGGAGGTTGTTCCAGCAATTGTCGACCAGTTGACCGGAATCGAAGTCACAACGTTCCGTCCAGTTTGAAGGGGATTGAGAACCCTCGGTAGAAAGAATGATCGGGAAAACGTCCTCTTCATTTTCTTCCAGTTCCAGTAGATAGGGAGAAGGAGCCGAGGAGATCGTCGATGACGGGTTGTCTGCCATCGCCGTCGACACCATCGCAAGGAGGAAGCCGGATGCGAGCCAGACTCTGCCTGCGCTGGGAAGAGTGCGAACGGTGGTGCAAGTTGGAACGCAATCGGTTTGTGTTCGGACCATCCCTGATCTTGACTTCCGCTCTGTTTTTTACCGTGATTTCTGGAGCAACCACTCAGTCCGATGATCACGTCAGAACAACTTCGCGATCGTCGACCGGAGGCTCTCTAACATCCTTCGTGCTGGGAGCGAACCTGTTCTGAGTGAATTTAGAATGGAGAGGGAGTGAATTGCTTCAAAAATGGGAAGAGGGGGACTTTGTCTGCAAAATCGTCAAATTCAAGAGGGGGGCCACTGCAAACAGACAGGACCAACCAGCGCGGGACGCTCAGCTTTGGGGACAGGCATACATTTTTACCGATGTTTTGCGAGCCGCGAATGGATCGAGGCAAGTTTTGTCAGGGCTTCTACGCATCCATCTGCTGCAAGGAGGTTTGTTTTCGGGAACCGATATAGATGTAAACCAGATAGGAAGCGGCGAGCAGTGCCGCCAGTGAAACCTTGAGTGTAGAGGAGAGGTTGCTGGGAGAGACGAATCCTTCCACCAGCCCCGCGATGATGAGCATCGGAATGACACCGATCAGCAGTTGCATGGACTTTCTTCCGGCGATTCCTATTTCGACCGACCGGGAATATCGACCGGGGAAAACCATTGCCTGCCCGAGGATTAAGCCTGCTCCCCCGGAAATCCAGATGGCAGGGAGTTCCAGTGAACCATGGGCAATCACAAACTCGGCGAGGTTCTGAAACATGCCCAGTCTCATGCATCCGGCAAAGACGGCTCCCAGCATGATTCCATTTATCACGAGAAGATAGATTGTGCCGATGCCGAACGTGATCCCTAATGCCCATGCCGCAATACAGACACCGATATTGTTCGTCATGATTCTGCTGGTCGCGAGTGGAGCGGCTTTCGTGATGGACTCTGTCCAGAGTTCCCCTTTCTCCATGCCTTCCCGCATTGATTCAGAGATAAAGAACCGTTCCAGCAGTGGATACTGAACTGTCAGAAAGAAACCGATTCCACAGGCTCCCCAGAACAGGATCGTTGCGATCAATATTGGACGCAGGCACTCGATCACTAAACGAGGCCATGTCGTTTTCCAGAAGACCTTCCAGTCTTCACGTTTGACGCGGCGTGCCTGATAGATCACGCTATGAGCACGTCCGATGAGTTGTTCCAAATCCTGCACGACAGAGTGTCGGGGAAATCGCATCCGGGCAAAGGCCAGGTCAGCTAACGTCTGACGATAAAGCAGGCTTCCCGCCTGAAACTCTGAAAGTGGAATCGCGGTGAACGTCAATCGGTGGGCCTGATCCAGAAACGCTGCCAGTTGTTTCCAGCGATCCTGATTGGACTGGATGAATTGATGAACAGTCATGAGGAAAATTTCTCGGTACGCAACGTTATCGTCCGGACTCCGGAAAACCTGGAGATCAAGTATGACCTTGCCGGTGCTGGAACGCGAGCGGTCGCATTTCTCGTTGACGCTGCGTTGATGTACTTCATCGTGTCATTGCTTCAGGGGCTCATTACTGCGCTCGTCCTGCCCATTGGGAAAGAGCATCCGATTTACGCGGGAGCAGCGATGGGCGTGATCACTTTTGTCTTCTTCAACGGATATTTTATCCTCTTCGAAATGCTGTGGGCCGGACAATCACCGGGGAAACGTGTCGTCGGCATTCGTGTTGTCAAGAAAGGGGGCTATTCCCTGAGGCTGATTGATTCTCTGATTCGCAACTTACTTCGTACGGTGGATCTTCTTCCGGTCTGCTATGGCGTGGGACTCGTTACCGTTCTGTCCACTCGATACTCGCAGCGTCTGGGAGATCTCGTTGCAGGAACCCTTGTGGTCTATGAGAATCAGGTGCCGTCACGCAGTCCCTTCAGCACATCCTCCGTAGAGAAAGTGGTCGATGAGACATTTGCCTTGCCGCAACTCCAGCTGAGCAGCCTGCCGTCAGACGTGATCGAAGCCTGTGACGAATTTCTGCGAATCAAGTTTGAACTGGCGCCGGCTCCTCGTCAGCAGATCGCAAATGATCTCGTTTTTCTGATCGAGAAGCTCAGCGGGCTGACCCCCAATCCGCGACAAAGTGACGAAGCATTTCTGTATAGCGTCGTCACAGGTGGTGCCAGTTCGTTGTCTTAGGAACAGCCCCCGCAAATCAGAGAAGAAAAACCACGAATCATTCGAATCTCACGAATTTTTTGCTCAGCGTCGATAAGAAATTCATTCGTAAGATTCGTTCGATTCGTGGTTCCTGAATTCTTGAAAACACTTCATGGAGGGCGAGGCTCCCGCCGAGCCGTAAACAAAGGAAAGCGTCATCTTCCTCGCGGCTCAGCAGGAGCTTCGCCCTCCCGGGCGACTTCAACAAAGTGAAAGCCCTCGGCGGAATTAAGGATATTCTTTGCATGTTCGTCCTACAGACGGGCGAACTCTTCCAGGGGCATCGGATTATTGACGGTAAAGTCGATTCCTTTTCCCAGTAATCTGTCCTGAGTCTTCTGGCGGGCAGCCTCGAGTTTCTGCGGAACGTCCAGTACCTGTGTTTTCGCCCAGGAATCCCCGAAACGTCGTTGTGTCGGTGAGCGGTAGGGAATTGATAAATCGACGAGATTGAAGAACGGGATCATCAGTGACAGCATGCGCATCATCCCCTGTCCATAAGTGAGAGGAGTGACTCCATCGGATTGTTTGACGACCTTCAAACCGGTCAATTTTTTCCCGGGTCCTGCTCCTCCCAGCAAAGGGTCGCGGAGGAAGAACAACAAGGTCCCCCCTAACTGAGTCAGGTTGATGATCGAGGCCATGGCACTCTCTCCCAGAGACGGAGCAAAGAGCATCAACGGGACGACGATTCCCCCCAGAAGCATGTAGAGCACAAACGTGTCGGCGAGATAGGCGATCGTTCTTCGGTTATAAATTCCCCCCTGACACTTCTTACACATATAACAGGTCGAGCGCCCCCGTTTCATGGTGCATTTGGAACAAAAGGGAGCATGGCAACGAATGCAGGTCAGCACTGCGGGGCGGGAGTGCCGGGAGCACTCAATCTGGCTTTCCGCGAGTTTGGCGGCGTCTCGTTTTCTTCTGGGAAAGTGTTCATTCAGATGGTCTCCCGTTCGCAGACGGGACGTTTCTCCCTCCGCCAGGATCGCCTCCTGCTCCGCGAGTGGCCGTGACTCGGCGTCAGTGCAATGCCGGACGATGGTGTTGAGAGAAACAGTTCCCTCGGCCAGCCATTGCAGAAGGACCTCTTTTGTCACCGGACCATACTGATTCTCATCGATCGAATAGACGAACCAGCCAAAATCCTTGGAGTCTGCAGTGAGCATGGAAGCCCTTTCCTGAATGGTGAGACACACAGAAGTGAAGACGGCAGAGATGATTATGCCGCGTTCAGCCTCTGCAATCCATGCTTCACGAAACTCTTTTCCCGGAGTCGATCCTGACTGTTGACGAATTAGGCGCGGGGCCAAAATTCTCCGGAGAGTTGGAAGACGCATCATGAATCACATGCCGAGTGATTCCTCTCAAGGAACAGCCAAACTTCTCAGTGTGACGTTACGTCCTTCAGGAAAGGATTTATTTTTCGTTATCAAACAGCATTTGTCTTCTTCTTTGAAATTTGGCTGTCGATCAAAGGCAATACCCCCAGGAAGCACGAAGCATTTTGAGGCAAAGGCTTTACGACCATTGCGACAGGCAGAATCGGAATAATCCGCACAGGTTCTCGCCAGCAACGCTGAATGGATCCAGACGATACATATTATTGATTCGACGTACTCGTCGAATTACGAGAATTCTCTCAGGGACGAGACGAATGAATCTTTTCGGAACATTGTTGACGACCAGACGCCGCACTCGTGCTACGGCAACAGCAGCCTTGCTTGGATGTTCTGCTGCTTTTTTTCTGCCGGGCTGTCGGCTCCCTCAACTGCGCGGTGCGACTTCCGGGGATGTCATGCCGGAAGTCTTCAATGAGAAGCCGGTTGAAGGGAATTCCGCGTATGTCGGGATTGCCGAGTTTTTCAAGGATCCGGTGTTAATCGATCTGATTCATGAGGGGCTGGTCGGAAACCAGGAATTGAAAATCCTGGCCGAAGAGATCCAGATCGCAAACAATGAGGTCCTCGCCAGACGCGGGATGATCTTCCCCTTTTTCGATCTGGGGGGAGGGGCTGGGCTGGAGAAAAACAGCTTGTTCACGCCCCGTGGAGCGGTCGAGGAAAATCTGGACTTTCGCCCGGGACAGGGATTTCCAACTCCACTTCCAAACTTTCTGGTCGCCACGACATTCACATGGCAGGTGGATATCTGGGGACAGCTCCGCAACGCCAGAGACGCCGCGACGTTACGCTATCTTGGAACGGCGGATGGACGAAACTATGTGATCACACGTCTCGTGGCGGAAATCGCCGAGAATTACTACACGCTGATGGCTTTGAACGAGCGTCTGCTCAATCTCGATCAGACGATTGCCCTTCAGGAACGAAGTCTTGAAATCGCCAAGGCGAGCAAAGAAGGAGCCCGCGGCACAGAGTTGCCGGTTCAGCGATTTCAGGCCGAGGTTCAAAAGAATCAGAGTGAAAAACTGATCATTCAGCAGGAGATCGTTGAGGTTCAAAACCGTGTCAACTTTCTGGTGGGACGGTTCCCGCAGCCGGTTCAACGGATGGAGACCGACTTCTTTGAATTGAATTTCGATCCTCTTTGTCTCGGTATTCCCTGTGAACTTCTTTTGAATCGCCCGGACATCCGACAGGCGGAACGGGAACTGGCGGCCTCAGGACTGGATGTGAAAGTGGCCCGGGCGGAGTTCTATCCGAAACTCAATATCACCGGGGGAGTTGGCTTTGAAGGATTCAATCCGAGATACATGGTCATGAGTCCCGAGTCACTGCTCTATAACGTTGCCGGAGAACTGGTGGCCCCGGTGATCAACAGATCCGCAATCAAGGCCGAATACTCCAGCGCGAATGCCAGACAGTTGCAAGCGGTCTACAAATATCAACAGGTGATTCTCAACGCCTATACGGAAGTTGCGAATCGAATCTCCGCCGTCGAGAATTACTCCAAAAGCATTGAAATCAAAAAGCAACAGTTGGAATCATTGAAGACCTCTGTGGATGTTGCCGGCAAGCTGTTCAACGCCACTCGAATTGAATACTTCGACGTCTTGTTTGCGCAGCGCGACTTGATGGAGGCACGAATGGACCTGATCGAAACGAAGCGTCTGCAACTGGCCGCTGTTGTGAATACGTATCAGGCACTCGGGGGTGGCCTGGTGGAAAGTGAATACGTCGACGCTGCGTTTACAGTGCCGGAGGAATCGCTTCCCCCCGTTCCAACATCGGAAGGTCATTCGGAAGAGGTCCCGACAGAGGTTCCTCCGCTCCCGGAAACGAACTGATTTCGGGGCTGTTCCCTAAGAAAAGGTGTCCATACCATTTTTACGCACCGCGCGTAACAAAGCTGTAATAATCCACAGATACTCTTTAGCATTGTCGATCAAGGATGCTTCTTCTTGCTAAAGATGGTGACATTCCCGTTAGAATAGGGAAGAACAGGCAGGAACGTATCTTGTCGGTCGCTCTCCATAAAGTATAAATTTCTATATTAATCCTGCATGACAGCGGGCATGAAAACCGCCTGTTGCAGTTTGCTCCATCGTCGACAGAGATCTGGGAACGTTTGGAGACTCGAAAGCCTCATTTTTCGCCTGCGAATCGCTGGAGACGAAAAATGAAACAGGTCTCTCCCCGCGCACCGGGAGATCTCTTTGACACGCCGAGGTCGTGCATCTTTTGTTTTGTTCTGCGCCGGATTGATGTGACGACATTCTGCAACAACAAGCGAAATCGGTATGAAAGCATTTTGTGTCCTGGTGACCGCTATGGCGGTCGTGTCTATTTCGGCATGCGATAAGCCTCCCGAAATTCACCATGTCGCGCATGCAGGAGCACCTCACGGTAGCCCTCATGACGGGTCCCCTGATACTGCTGCTGGCGCTCACACTGCGGTTCCCACGAAAGGCCACAAGAAGGAGCATAAAGACGCTCCGCATGGAGGCCATCACGAAGCCCGCCATAAGATTGTCGTCACGAGCCCGCTGGAAAAGGACGTCACCGTTGCACAGCAATATGTCTGTCAAATCCGGTCACGACGCCACATCGAAGTACGGGCGTTGCAGCGCGGATACCTCGAATCCATCAACATTAAAGAAGGGCAGATGGTGGAAGAAGGGAAGTCTCTGTTCAAAATTCTTCCTGTGCTCTATCGGACTAAGCTGGACGCCGAGGTCGCCGAGGCACGACTGGCTCAGCTGGAATACAACTACACCAAGAAACTGTTCGAAGACAATGTTGTCTCACAGAACGAAGTGATGCTGCTTGAGGCCAAACTGAAAAGAGCACAAGCGAAAGTCGAACTGGCGGAAGCAGAGTTGGGATTCACGAATGTCAAAGCCCCTTATCCCGGAATTGTCGACCGGATACGTCAGCAACTCGGAAGCCTCATCGAAGAAGGGGATGTCTTAACGACATTGTCGGATAACAGCGTGATGTGGGTCTATTTCAACGTCCCGGAAGCACGCTACCTGGAGTATGTCGCCGACCTCGAACTTCCGGACGGAAGTGTCACGTCGAAACGGGACGATGATGATGACGACGACGATGACGATGAGCATTTGAAGGTGGAGCTGATCCTTGCGAACGGCAAGACGTTTTCCGAGGAAGGAAAGATCGGAGCCATCGAAGCAGACTTCAACAATGAGACCGGAAATATCTCATTCCGTGCCGATTTCCCCAATCCCAAAGGGTTGCTGCGACATGGTCAGACAGGGACCATCGTCATGAACAAGATCATTGATGATGCGATTGTGATTCCTCAGCGTGCGGCATTCGAAATCCTCGCCAGACCTTATGTCTTCGTCGTGGATAAAGAAGGGATTGTCCATCAGCGGGATATCGTGATCAGCCACACGCTGGATGATATTTACCTGATCAAAGAGGGGCTCGATGAGGATGACAAAATCGTTCTCGAAGGAGTGATGCAGGTTCACGACGGAGAGAAAGTCGACTACGAATTTCGGGATCCGAAAAAGGTCATGGGCGAACTGAAGTTCAAAGCCGAGTAGCCTGCTGTCCGGGACATTCGCCTTGTTAAAACAAGTAGGTCAGGCATCGCCTGACACTAACATATAGTCCGTGGTTATCAACGATGCGAATGCCGTCATGCGGTGCATGACCTACAGGCTGGTTCTTAAGTAATGCGAAGCAGAGCTTCGAGTCGAGTGCGTTCCCGAGCTGGAACTGGGAACGAGGAGTCAGTGATGACGGCGCCGTTCTGAAAAACACAACGTCATTCCGCTAACGTGTTACGAATTTTTTTATTTGTTTGGTTCTTGGAATTTAGGATTTAGATTTTCTTCAATTTCCCTCCCTCCGCCCCCCTTGGACGATGCACTGACACCAGTGTGGCATTGATTCAATCGAATTGGACGCAACAGTAAAGTTCCATTCATGTTCGCACGTATTCTTCATCGGCCTGCCCTGGCAATGGTCATTTCTCTGATCATTCTGTTCCTGGGAGGGCTGTCGATCGGCACGCTTCCTATTTCCCAGTTTCCAACTGTGGCCCCTCCGAGTGTGATGGTGGCCGTCTCGTTCCCTGGGGCGAGTGCCAAAGTTCTGATCGAGTCGGTCATGGTGATTCTGGAGCAGTCGATCAACGGCGTTCAGGACATGCGTTACATGATCAGTGATGCGACCAGTGCCGGTGAGGGGACGATTCAGATTATCTTTGAGCCGGGAACCGACCCCAATGTCGCAGTGATGAATGTCAATAACCGGGTTCAGGCGGTAAAAAATAATCTTCCTCCGATCGTAGAGCGGGAGGGGATTATCGTGTTGCAGAACATGTCCAGCATGCTGATGTATGTGAACGTGTTCAGCACCGACAAGAATATGGATCAGAACTTTCTCTATAACTATGCCAATGTCAACATTGTTAATGAGATCAAACGTATCCCCGGAGTGGGGCGGGCGAATATTCTGGGAAACCGTGCTTATGCAATGCGTGTCGAGCTAAATCTCGATCGCCTTCGCGCCTACCGGATCTCCGCAGAAGATGTCATGAAGGCGCTGGATGAACAGAGTATGATCGGTTCCCCGGGACGGCTGGGGCAGGCTACCGGAAGAACATCGCAGACCGTTGAATATGTCCTGACCTGGGTCGGAAGATATAACACTCCAGAGCAATATGAAGGGATCATCTTAAGGGCAAATCCTGATGGAGAAATTATCAGGCTCAAGGACGTTGCAACGGTCTCTTTGGGATCGTCGTTTTATGACCTGTATTCTGATATCGACGGTCTTCCTTCGGCGGCGATTGTACTGAAGCAGACTCCCGGGTCGAATGCGGCGGTCGTGATCGAGCAAGTCAAAGAGAAGCTCGAGGAAATCAAGGAATCCTCCTTCCCACCGGGAATGGATTATCAGATTTCCTATGACGTTTCGCAGTTTCTGGAAGCGTCGATCGAGAAAGTTCTGCATACGCTGCTGGAAGCGTTCATCCTCGTTTCGCTGGTCGTCTATCTCTTTCTGGGAGACTTCCGTTCCACTCTGATTCCGACGCTGGCGGTGCCGGTGTCGTTGATCGGAACGTTTTTTATCATGCTGCTTTTCGGCATGTCGATCAATCTGATTACGTTGTTCGCGCTGGTGCTGGCGATCGGAGTTGTGGTCGATGATGCCATTGTGGTGGTCGAGGCGGTTCACGAGAAAATGCATACCAAGCATCTGTCTCCCTATCGGGCGACTCAGGAGGTGATGCATGAAATCAGTGGAGCGATCATCGCTATTACACTGGTCATGACCGCCGTGTTTATCCCGGTCACCTTTATTCCCGGTCCGGTGGGGGTCTTTTACCGCCAGTTCGGTCTCACAATGGCCACGTCCATTGTCCTTTCCGGAATCGTGGCACTCACGCTGACACCCGTTCTGTGTGCCATGATTCTCAAACCTCATGATCCCAATAAGAAGAAAAGCTATAGCCCGCTCGCTTTGTTTTTACGAGTCATCGATGGCCTCATCGTCAGGCTGACCGGAGGGTATGCGTGGATGCTGCGCGGGCTGGTCACGCAGCGACTTCTGTCGCTGGTGCTGGTGACGGCCTTCGGCGTTGGCATCTTTCTGGTGAACAACGTTCTTCCTTCGGGCTTCATTCCTCTTGAAGATCAGGGAATTATCTACGGGATCATTCAGACTCCCCCCGGCTCAACACTCGAATATACAAATTCAAAAGCACAGGAGCTTCAGGCCGTCTGTAAATCGATGGATGAGATTGTTTCTGTCTCTTCGCTGGCGGGTTATGAAGTTCTCACGGAAGGGCGGGGATCGAACGCCGGGACGTGTATCATCAATTTGAAACCCTGGGCTGATCGTAAAAAGACGTCGAAAGAGATTATTGAAATTCTCGAAGAACGAGGACACGAAATCGCCAACGTCAAGCTGGAGTTCTATGAACCGCCTGCAGTTCCCGGCTTCGGAGCGGCCGGGGGCTTCACGTTGAATCTGCTGGATAAAACCAACAGTGGTGATTACGAACGACTTGGGGAAGTTAAAGATAAATTTATGGCAGCGCTGGAAGAACGTAAAGAACTGAAAGGACTCTTTACCTTCTTCGCTAACAACTACCCGCAGTATGAACTGATTATTGATAACGATGTGGCGATGCAGAAGGGGGTTTCCATCAAGGATGCCCTGGACAATCTCTCTATTGTCGTGGGAAGTACATGGGAACAGGGATTTGTCCGCTTCGGACAGTTCTACAAAGTTTATGTTCAGGCCTCTCCTGAATTTCGTCGGTATCCGTCCGACTTCGATAATATGTTCGTCAAGAATGATAAAGGGGAAATGGTTCCGTACACCTCATTCATGAAGCTGAAAAAACAGCTCGGATTGAATGAAATCGCCCGGTACAACTTGTATCTGACGGCCGCCATTCAGGGGGCCCCTGCATCGGGGTTCAGTACCGGACAGGCCATCGCCGCGATCAAGGAAGTCGCTGCGGAGACACTTCCTCGCGGGTACGACATCGGCTGGCAAGGTCTGTCGTATGACGAAGCGAACAAGGGAAACACCGCGACTTACATCTTTCTGATTGTCGTCGCGTTCGTCTATATGGTTCTTGTCGGACAGTATGAAAGCTTTATTATTCCACTGGGAGTGATCCTTTCTTTGCCGGTTGGTTTGTTTGGTTCCTTTTTCTTCCTGCAGGCAATGGGGCTCTCCAACGATGTCTACGCCCAGTTGGGACTGGTCATGCTTGTCGGACTGTTGGGGAAGAATGCGATTCTGATCATCGAGTTCGCAGTGCAACGGCACAGTGAAGGGCTCAGCCTGAAGGATGCCGCAATCGAAGGGGGAAAACTGCGATTCCGTCCGATTCTGATGACCTCCTTCGCATTCATCGCCGGATTGATCCCACTGGTTCGGGCAACCGGCCCCGGTGCTATCGGAAACCGGACCATTGGAACCACCGCGGTGGGAGGAATGCTGATCGGAACCATCTTCGGAGTTCTGATCATCCCCGGCTTGTATTACTTGTTTGGTCAGATCACCGACCGCAGCCGAAAGTTCATTCAGAATGAATCTGAAAGCCCTCTCAGTGAAGTGATTGAAGTGGGTGCGCGCCCTCTTGACGTGGTCGAACACTGACCTGCAATGGCTGGCTCTTTTGTATAGGCAGAACAGGGGGAATTAAACGAGCGTGCCGGTTTTGGGTGATTTTTCGCCCATTCCGAATCGATCGGTATCCCTGTATTCGTTGACGGTCGTTCTATCGGGATCGTAAGCTGGATGGTTTCCTGCCAGGGTTCCTCCAGAATTGCATTCTGATAATCGGATCTCATCCTATGAGTTGCTGCCGTTTCCTTCGATTCGTTTCTTGCCGTGACGTTCGATTGCTGCGTTTGTGCCTGGGATTCATGTTCCTTTCGGCAATCCTGGGCGGAAGTTTCGTTTCTGCAGACGAAGAAACACCGGCGGCCGTTTCATTTGAGTTGAAACCGAACGATCGCGTGGTTTTCCTTGGAGCAGAACTGACAGAGCAGGACATCAAACACAATCTGTTTGAGGCGGCTCTCTCTCAACAGTGGCCGGACAGAAAGGTTTCGTTTCGAAATCTGGGTTGGGCCGGGGACGTTCCCACTGCCGAGGCTCGTGGCTATTTTGGCGGAGCGGCCGAAGGATACCGCCGTCTTCTTGAAGAGATCGATCGCCTGAAACCGAACGTGGTGTTCGTCTCCTATGGGGAGAACGGCTGCTATGCCGGAGTCGAGGGGATTGACGACTATCTCAAGACCTACACTCGATTGATTGGCGACCTGAAATCACGCACGGATCGAATTGTGATCGTCTCGCCGGCGCCTGCGGAATCGCATCCTGCTCCGCTTCCTGATGTCACCAAACTGAATGAAACCCGACAGGTAATGACCGAACGTCTCAAGGCTCTGGCCGATGAGCACAAGTTCCTCTACATCGACCTGTTCACTCCCTTGAAGGAACGATTGACCTCCGGGCAGAATCGGGTCACTTTTGACACTATTCGCTTCAATTCTGCAGGTTATGAGTTGCTTGCCGATGCGGCTCTGAAACAACTGGGTGTGCCGACTATTGCGGAAAAACGGCCCGATGCGGCGTTACTCAAGCTGATTCATCGCAAGAATGATTTGTATTTTCACCAGTACCGTCCTCAGAACGAAACCTATCTTCGAGGTTTCCGTAAACACGAGCAGGGACAGAACGCCACTGAAATTGCCGCATTCGATCCATTGATTCAACGGGTCGAAGAACAGATCTCGGCTCAACTTCAGGGACAGCCGATTCCTCCAGAAATTGAGATTCCGGAACCGGCTCCCCTCGCCTTCAAGCCGCTGACACCAGAAGAACAGCAGAAAACGTTCAAGCTGGCCGACGGTTTGGAAATCAGTTTGTTTGCTGCCGAGCCGTTTGCGGCGAACCCGATTCAGATGAACTTCGACAGCAAAGGACGCCTCTGGGTGGCCAGCAGTCCAATCTATCCGCAACTTCGTCCCGGTGCGACTCCCAACGATTCCATCGTCATCCTGGAAGATACCGATGGAGACGGCGTGGCCGACAAGCAGACTGTCTTCGCCGAAGGACTGCTGATTCCAACAGCGATTCTTCCAGATGAACGGGGAGGAGCCTATGTCGCCAACTCGACCGAACTGATTCACATCGCCGACACCGACGGTGACGGCGTCGGGGATCACCGACAGGTTCTGCTCTCCGGTTTTGGAACGGAAGACACTCATCACATTCTCCATACGTTCCGCTGGAGTCCGGACGTTCTGTTGTCGTTCAATCAGTCGATCTACATTCACAGTCATCTGGAAACTCCTTATGGAGTGGAGCGAATGCTTGGCTCGGGAGTCTGGCGATATCGCAAGCAGAATGCCCGGGCGGAACAGGTGATGTTCGGACTGGTCAATCCCTGGGGGCTGATTTTTGATAAGTGGGGGCAGAGTTTCGCCACTGACGGTGCCGGAGGAGAAGGAATCAACTATGCCTTCCCTGGTGCCGCGTATACCAGTGCTGTTGGATACAACCGCATTCTGAAGGGGATGAACCCCGGCCAGCCGAAGCATTGTGGACTGGAAATCATCACGGGGAGTCATTTCCCTGAAGAATGGCAGGATGTTCTCGTCGCTGCCGACTTCCGTGGAAATCGCATCAACCGGTTCCAGTTGTCTCCCCAAGGTTCCGGATACATTTCCCGACAGTTGGACGACTTGCTGAGCAGTAGCGATCGTGCTTTTCGTCCAGTCGATATGAAAATGGCGCCAGACGGAACGCTGTTCATTGCCGACTGGCACGACTCCATCATCAATCATGGGGAAGTCGATTTCCGCGACCCTCGACGGGATGACCGGCATGGTCGAATCTGGCGAGTCTCCGTCAAAGGCCGGGATCGGGTCACCCCGCCGCAACTGGAGAAGTGGAGCATCGACCAGCTTGTCGAATCTCTCAAATCTCCTGAACAATGGACCCGGCAGATGGCCCGTGTCCAACTGACTCTCCGCAATGCGGACGAAGTTGCGACCGCCCTGACGAACTGGGTTCAGAAGCTGGATCCACAAGATCCGTTGTTTGAACAGCGTCGACTGGAAGCGATGTGGGCGGGTCAGGCCATTGGAAAATTGTCCCCTGATCTTTTGAATGCGATTCTTTCTTCACCGGATCATCGTGCCCGGGCCGCTGGGGTGCGTGCACTCTCTCAGGCCACACAGGAAACATTTGGACTGACCGCAGAAGTTCCCGTCATTCCCGTATTGGAAAAAGCGGTCGCCGATGAACACCCACAGGTACGGCTGGAAGCCGTGAACGCCTTACGTGCCGTGGGGACCGTGCAGGCCACGGAACTGGCACTTCGGGCACTCGATCAGGAAGTGGACCAATATCTCGACTACGCGTTGTATCTCACCGTTCGCGCGACACAGTCTCAATGGTTGCCTCTGTACGAAGCGGGAAAGACCGAGATGAACGGGAATTTCAGCAAAACGTTTTTCGCATTCAAAGCGATCGATTCCGCCGCTGCTCTCGGACCATTTTTGAAGCTGCTCGACTCCGATCAGGTCCCCGCCGACAAACGGGACGACCTGCTGAATCTCATTGGAAAATTCGCCGGAAAGCCTGAACTCAAGATTCTCTTTGACCGGGCGATGTCCAAGCCGGAAGAACGAACCGTCATCCTGAATGCCTTGGTTTCAGCCGCTCAACGTAAAGCTGTTGCTCCGGAGGGAGACCTCTCCGCACTGGGACAATTACTGAACGAGACAGCCGGATTACGTTTGATCGGGTTATGGAAGCAGAGTCAGTTTCAACCGCAGTTGATTGCGATCGTGGAAGATGACAAGCAACCAACTCCGTTGCGTCACGCCGCAATCGACGGTTTGAAAGGACTCGATGACAAGGCCACGATCGAACGATTCGCCAGTGATCCCAATCTGGCTTTACCGTTCCGCCGTTTGTCGGTCATTGCGCTGATCTCACTGAATCCGGAAGTCGCCGCAACGAAAGCGGTTGATCTGCTGACTCAGGCCAATGAGCAGCAGGATGGAGAGATGACCGAAATTCTGAATGCCTTCATCGGAGCCAAAGACGGACCGGAAAAACTGGCCGCAACATTAAAAGACAAGAAACTCCCGCCGCATGTCGCCACGTTGGGAGTGCGCCGTGCTGAAACCGCAGGAGCGCGGGGAAATGTTCTTGTGGAAGCGTTTCGGACCTCCGGGGGACTGAACATGGTCAACAAGTCTCTCTCTCCGGAAGAGATGGTGGCGCTGATTTCCCAGGTGGAGAAGCAGGGAGATCCGAAACGGGGAGAATTGATTTACCGCCGTAAAGAACTGACTTGTATGACCTGCCATTCAATTGGGGGAGCAGGAGGACTTGCCGGACCGGACATGCTCTCTCTGGGAGCCAGTTCTCCTGTGGATTACATCATTCAATCGCTGCTGGAACCGTCGGCCAAGATCAAAGAGGGGTATCACACTGTCACCGTCGCGACTGTCGACGGAAAAGTGATTAACGGAATCGTCGTCCGTGAAGGGTCGGACGATCTTGTTCTTCGTGATGCACAGAACAAGGAAATTTCCATTCCGAAGGGAGACATCGACGAACGGGCCAATAGTCCCACATCCATGATGCCGGTCGATCTTACCGCCAAGCTGGCCCGAGACGAGTTTGTGGATTTGGTCTCATTCCTCTCGTCACTCGGAAAAGATGGCCCGTTCAAAGTCTCCCAGAACCGGTTTGTTCGACGATGGCACCTGACGAATGGCTCGGAGTTATTGAGTTACGTCGATGGAACCATCCGTCCGGAAGACCTGATCGACCGGAAGGTCTCCTACACGATTAACGTGACCACACCAGGAAAAATCGGCATCAAAACGAACAACAATCTTGGACTGTATCTGACACTGGGAGAGGGAGATCAGGATCTTCTCTCGAAAGAAGAGGTGACCGTCATCGATCTTCCAGTAGGAGTACACACTCTGCATCTGAGTGCTTTCGTTCATCGCCGAACTCCAATCGCAATGGAAATCGTGGACGTCGAAGGTTCCGATGGACGAGCGGAGGTCGTCAACAGGTAGTGGAAAAAGGACCAAATGAAAAAGAACCAGGAACCAAACAGAATCATCGTTTGGTTCCTGGTTCTTCTCTTTTTTCGTTATTCGATTTGCGTTACTTCATCGAGATGCTCTTGTCTCGTCCGGCGATCGATGTCTCCGGGGGGAGGACGAACAGTTCCACACGCCGATTGAGTGATTTCGTGTTGTCACTGATATTCGGGGCGGCGGGTTGGAATTTGTTGTATCCGGCCACTCCCATGCGGGGTTCCGCCACTCCGATTTTGGCCAGTTGACGAACCACTGCGGTGGCACGATGGGCGGAGAGTTCCCAGTTTGTTTCGTGTCGAGCCCGGGTTTCCGGTCTGACGACTGCTTCATCATCGGTATGACCGACAATCAGAATATTGAACGGACCCGCTTCCGGAGAGTTCATGATCTGGGCGAATTCCTGGAGTTGTTTCTGTCCGTCTGGCGTGAGTTGATTGCTTCCACTGGCAAACAGAATTTCTCCGGTATAACGGCTCACTCCACTGATCGGGTCGTACTCCAACTGTGGGAAGCGTCGTAAAAGTTCTTCAAAGGCTTTGCTCGGCCCATTGTTGCCGCCGGGAGCAGGCAGGTTCGTGAGCAGGTGTTTGTATTCGTCATGCAGACGGGACCGCTCCTGAGCCAGATTGGTCAATCGTTCATTGGCAATGGACAGATTCCGTTCCAGTTCCGCGGCTCTGGCTTCGGCCATTGCCTTTTCACCGGCGAGTTGACCGGCCATCTGCTGGGATTGCGACAACTCTCCAGCCAGCATCTGGCTGCGATTGTACGCCTCCAGTGCAGAGAGTTGGGTTTGTTTGAGCTTGGAGCGAGGCATCCGACCGGGACCGCAACACCCGGTCAGAGTGACCAGGCATCCAACGAGCAGCCAGATTTGAAGGTCCTTCGACATCGAAGAACTCCTGGTAGAAGAGGGGTGCAAATGGGGATTCAATGTGGAATTCATACGATCACACCTGAAGGATCAGGCCGTCGGGGGAAATTGTGGAAACAGGAAGGAATCGAAACTGCGTGCCGAGTGACACTGTCAGATGAAACTGTGCGTGGTTTCGAATTCGGGAGTTGAATTTGGGAACTGAGGTCGACGAACTCGACCGTTGTGGAAGAATCGTTCTATTCCGAATTCTGGCGAGCCGATAGACCTTTTCCTCAAGTTTCCGTTCACGATGGGCTTCAAATTCGACTTGAGTCAAACTTTGAAGATTGTTGCGTTTTTCGTAAGATGCTTATTGGTAGTGTGTTGCGGGAGATTTCTTGTGCTTTCGGTCATTCTTGCAAGCGGTCCGATCTGTTCGGCAAATTCAGCCGGATTTCTACAGAGTCGACGCGTAGAACCCTCTGAAGACTCTATTTAAGACCAGTCCCGAAATAAGTTCCCGGGTGACCCGGCCAGAATTGGCCGGGTCGCGCAGCGACAAGAAGCCTGCCCCTCAGTGTTCGATTCCATACAAAGCTTTCATTTCCGATGCGGCGATCGAAGGCCAAAATTCACGGTCAACGATAGAAATAGATGCTGAGGGAAGGTCTTCTTGTGCCTACGGCACCCGGCCAATTCTGGCCGGGCCACCCGGACTTACCGACAAGGAGTAAACTCGGAAAGTTATTTCGAGACTGGTCCTTAGAACAGTCCCCGATTCCCACGCAGAAGGGGAATTCTCATCGCCTGAGAGGTTTTGTTCGCGGCACTAAAAAGGAGTTTCCGACTCGCTTGACGATGCCGTGTTGAGTCGTCATTATGTTCCGTTCCCTGTTTTCACAGACGGGGATCGTATTGGCTGAATTTGATTTTTGACGTCATCAGGAATAAGAGTCGATGGGTCGTTACACAGGACCAAAAGCGCGGATCAATCGCCGCCTCGGATTTCAAGTCTTCGAAAATGCCGGTGCAATCCGGGCGTTTGAGAAGAAAGAGTATCCTCCTGGCATGGCTCAACGCCGTCGTAAGACCAGCATTTATGGACAGGCTCTTCTTGAGAAGCAGAAGATCAAGTTCTATTACGGTCTGCGGGAAAAGCACCTGCGGAAATACTTCGACAAGGCCAAACGGACAAAAGGGAACACTGGGGAAACTCTGTTGATTCTCTGTGAACGCCGTCTGGACAATGTCGTTCGTCGTGCCGGGTTCGCAACAACCCGTCCACAGGCTCGCCAGGGAATCGTGCATGGTCACTTCCTGGTGAATGGCCGTCGTGTTGACCGTCCTTCTTATCAGGTCAATGCCGGTGATGTTATCACCGTAAAGAACCGCCAGAATCTGAAGAAATTCTACGCAGAAGTCGGTGCAGGAATTGATCAGAGCGCAAGCTGGATCAACTTCGACAAAGACGAACAGAAAGCTATCGTCACCTCATTGCCAACCTTCGACGACATCAGCCTGCCGGTTGAAGTCGGTGCGGTTGTCGCATTCCTGTCGCGGTAATCAAAGCGGTAACAGAACCGTGTTCTGTTACGTTTATAAAAATTCACAAGCGGGGTTGAAGCCAATGCTTCAATCCCGCTTGTTTTGTTGATCAGGTCAACCCCTCTTCTCCTGCGTGACAGGTGCCTTGCCAGCAAAATGCTGTTGGGGGCCGCTCAAGTCATCTATGGAAATGCGCCACAATAGATTCCTCTCCGGTGTGCAGGTGTTCGATCTGCATCACGGCTCTGCTATGATTCGACACGAGACTTCCACTTCTTCACTGGTGTTGAATCCGGTTGGTTTCGTTTTCTTCTTGTTGCAGTCTGTTGGTCTTCATGTCTCCTACGCTTTATATCGTTGATACGTTCTCGCTCATCTTTCAGGTATACCACGCGATCCGTCAGCCGATGACAGGAACACGGGGACAGCCGACCAATGCGGTTTACGGTTTCGTGGGAGATCTGCAACACCTGCTCAAGGACAAGCATCCCAGTCACCTTGTCTTTGCACTGGAGTCGACCGAGCCCGCCGAACGATTGGCGATCTATGAAGAATATAAAGCCAACCGGTCCGCGATGCCGGATGATCTGCGCCCGCAGATTCCAATGATCCTGGATGTTCTCGATGGATATCGAGTGCCGACCGCCTCCTGCCCCGGGTGGGAAGCGGATGATGTCATTGCCACGATGGCGGTTCGGGCCGCGATCGATGGTTTTGACGTGAGAATTGTCAGCAATGACAAAGATCTTCGACAGCTCATCACGCCGCAGATCAAGCTGTATCACATTCGCAAGAAGCAGTTCATGGATGAGCAGCATCTTCTTCAGGAATGGGGAATCCGCCCGGATCAGGTGATTGATTTTCAATCACTCGTTGGTGATTCCGTCGACAATGTTCCTGGAGTGCCGGGTGTTGGTCCGAAAACGGCACGGACGCTGCTTGAGCGTTTTGAAACACTGGAAGCGGTTCTCGACCATGCGGATCAGGCTCCCGGCAAGAAACTCGCAGAGAATCTGAAAACGTTTCGCGATCAGGCGCTTATGAGCCGTGAGCTGGTTCGTTTGCGTACCGATCTGGTCTGTGACATGAACTGGGAGAACTATGTTGTTCGTGAGCCGAATGTTCCTCGACTCTTCGAGTTGTTCACCGATTATGGATTTCGTCGTTACGCAGAGGCGATGCAGGCGGTGACGCTCCCGCCGGCACGAGTCACCGGGCAGCAAACATTATTCGCCATGGACGACAGCACGCCGGAGCCGATCCCCGCCAGAAAGAAAGTGGAAATCGTCGAAAAGACCAAAGAAGCGGCATCCGAGGCAATGGAGGAAGTGACCGGTCTTCCTCCGATCAAGGAGGCTGCCGAAGTTCATCGAAAATGGTCTGTAATCTCCACTCCGGAAGAGTTCGAGAAATTTCTTCAGCAGCTGGCTTCAGTTGAAAAATGGTGCGTTGATCTGGAGACGGAAGGGCTTGATCCGTTACAGGACGCGATTGTCGGCTGGGCGATTTCCTGGAAGCATGGAGAAGGATTCTATCTTCCGGTCAAAGGTCCATTAGGAGCACAGGTTCTGCCTGCCGAACTGGTGGTGAATGGACTGAAGCCACTTCTGGAAGACCCGTCGAAAACGCTTGTGAATCAGAACATCAAGTTTGACTGGCTGGTCATGCGGCAGGCTGGAATCAACATTGCCCAGCATGGGGTTGATCCGATGATTGGGGATCATCTTCTGGAAGCAGGTGCCCGGAGTCATGGTCAGAACGAACTGGCCGTCCGCTATCTTTCGCAACGAATGATTCCCATCACCGATCTGATTGGCAAAGGAAAAAAACAGAAGAAGATGTCGGAGGTAGGAGTCGAAAAGGTGGCGGAATATGCGTCGGAAGATGCCGATGTCGCCCTTCAACTGGCCGACATTATTGAAGGGAAACTCAAAGAGACTCAACTCTGGGACCTGTACTGGAATCTCGAGCGACGATTGATCCCCGTCCTCGTGGAAATGGAATGGAACGGCATCCGGATCAATGTCGACGAACTGAAACGTCAGAGCGAAATGGTCACGGTTCGACTCAAGGAATTGATGACCGAAATTCACGGTGCCGCTGGTCGGGAGTTCAATATCGATTCTCCCAAACAGCTCGCCGGCATTTTGTTTGATGAACTCAAACTTCCGGTTCAGAGGAAGACCAAAACCGGCAACAGCACCGATCAGGAAGTCCTTGAAAAGCTGGCTCCGCTCCATCCGCTGCCACGACTCCTGATTGAACATCGGATGCTTTCCAAGCTGAAGGGAACCTATCTCGATCCTTTGCCAGGGATGGTGAATCCTCACACCGGAAATCTGCATACGTCGTTCAGTCAAACAGCAGCCGCAACGGGGCGACTCAGTTCGAACGACCCCAATCTGCAGAATATCCCGATTCGTACTCCGGAAGGGAGCTGCATTCGTCGGGCCTTTATTCCATCACGACCGGGATGGAAACTGGTCTGCCTGGATTACTCGCAAATTGAATTGCGAATGCTGGCCCATTTTTGTCAGGATGCCGCGTTACTCAGTGCGTTTCGAAATGGGGAGGACATTCACACCGCCGTCGCGTCACAGGTGTACGGTATCCCGCAGTCTGAAGTCACCTCCGCCCAGCGTCGTGTGGCGAAAGCGGTCAACTTCGGGGTGATTTATGGTCAGACCTCGTTCGGACTCGCCGCGACACTCGGCATCTCGAAAGACGAGGCAGGTCAGTTTATTGACGACTATTTCACGAAGTATGCATCGGTACAAACCTTCATCGAGTCGACATTGGACGAATGCCTTCGGACCGGGTATGCCCAGACGATTCTCGGGCGCCAACGGAAGATCGACGGGATCCGACCAAAGATTTTCGGTAATCTCAATCTCCCTGAACGAACGGCAGTGAACGCCGTCATTCAGGGATCAGCCGCCGACCTGATCAAACAGGCCATGATCAATGTCTTCGATCGCCTTCAACGGGAAAAGCATCCGGCCAGAATGCTTCTGCAGATTCACGATGAACTGGTCTTTGAAGTTCCGGAAGAACTGGTGCCGTCACTCGTGTCACTCGCCCGTGAAGAGATGTCGACAGCCTTGAAACTGGATGTTCCCATCGTGGTCGATGCCAAGGCGGGTGAGAACTGGCTGGATGCGGAACCGGTGTAAGGGGAATGCCCGACCTTTTGTTTTACCTATTGACGAAATAGTATCACTGAGAGATACTATATTAATATGGTCAACTTTTCAGTTCAAGAATTGTACACGTTTACGGTGTCGATGAGGAACACGATCGATGGGGCCCAGGCATCAGCGAATCCTCAATGCAATTTATGAGGATCCCATCCGGGCCAATATTCTATGGCGGGATATTGAATCCCTGTTACTTTCGCAAGGGGCGGAAATCACTGAAGGAGCGGGCTCGAGAGTTCGCATCGCATTGAATGGGATCAGAGCCGTCTTTCATCGGCCACATCCACAAAAGGAAACGGATCGTGGGGCAGTGAAAGCCATGCGTCGATTCCTGAATGAAGCTGGGGTGACACCATGATGGAATACAAAGGGTATCTTGGAAAAGTCGAGTTCGATGATGTCGCTGAATCCTTCCATGGCGAAGTGATCAACACGCGGGATGTGATTACATTTCAGGGAAGCAGCGTCACGGAATTGAAGGCGGCATTTCAGGAGTCTGTCGATGACTATCTGACGTTCTGTCATGAACGAGGAGAATCGCCTGAAAAGCCTTATTCCGGCCAGTTCATCACCCGAATTTCTCCCGATCTCCATCGACAAGTCACCACAGCGGCAGCCATCACGGGAAAAAGCTTGAATGCATGGGTCGCTGACACTCTGGAATCTGCCCTCCTTCAACAGGTTCCCGTCAAACGGACGAGAAAATCCACACCTCGGTCGTAGTGCCTGCTTATTCGCTGATCCCTGAATCCTGACCCCTTCCCAGCTATGACATCTCCGCTTCAGTACCGTATTGGTCTTGGGCATGACACTCATCGCCTGGGGGAAGGGCTCCCGTTATTTTTCGGTGGAGTCTCGGTTTCACATGACAAGGGATGCATTGCTCACAGTGACGGCGATGTGCTGCTGCATGCGTTGACCGACGCCATTCTCGGTGCGCTCGCGTGGGGAGATATCGGGGATTGGTTTCCTGATACCGACCCGGCTTACAAGGGGGCTGATTCCACCGAATTGCTCAATCGGGTTCTGGAGAAAGTTTTTGCGGAGGGATGGCAAGTTGCGAATGCCGATTGCATTCTCTTCGTGCAGCGTCCCAAGCTGGCGGCAATCAAGCAGCAGATTCGGGAGAATCTTGCCGGTCTTCTGAAGATCTCTCACGATCAGGTGAGTGTCAAAGCCAAGACGGGGGAACTGGTGGGCCCCATCGGACGGCAGGAAGCTGTTTCTGCCGAAGTGATTGTTCTGCTGCAAAAAAAACATTCTGCGGCGACTCCGTAACATGTTGTCAAGAATATTCTTGTGGTGATTTTTTGAACTCCGGATGCCGGAGACGAGCAGTTTCTACCCGAGTCGATTCATTGCGAGTTTTTCACGAAGAACCGGGATTTACTGTTGAAAGCCATTTATTACAGACGTTATGAAAGGGAGAGGAAGAGAACTTGCTTTCGATTTCGTAATCGGTATGATGAATCTGAAGGCATATTACAATAAGTTGAAAATGCAATTCTAATGCATCAACAAGGAAGATTGTTTGGCTGGATTCTCGCCATGGCATCAATTGCCATGCTGGTAGGAGTTCGCGCCGTTCACTCTCCGCTGATGCACGAACTGGGTGCCTGCTGTCCGGCGAGTGGTGATGCTTCTGGCTCCGAATCAGATTGCTCGACGCAGAAGAAAACTGTCACGTCGAGTTGCGGACACGCTCATCATAGTCACTCTCACGAAGCGGATCCTTCTGGGCCGGAATCGCCAACAGTTCCTGCAGGACACGACCATTCTGATGAGTGTCAGTTATGTCAGTTCCTGATGCAGGCTCTGGCAACAATTTCTCTCCCTGTCATGCTGACAGGTGAAGAACGGGTCACTGAGCGACCTGTTTCCGAAACCCGCCTCGTCACAGCATTTCTGCTGCCGGGGCCGTATGTTCGTGGTCCACCCGCGAGTTGCTGATCTCGCATCTTGGATCATGGGACGCAGACCGTTTCGAAACTCACATTGCTGCCGTTATGAAAACGGCTTGCTGCTGAGTTCTCTCGTTCATCGTTTGTCCCGGTCCGATTTCATGCGACTTGCTCCAGCTTCGTCGTCAGGTCAAACCTGGTTTGTCTGTCAGATCGATGCTGCTCCAGAACATGGTTAAGGGCAAGTCTGCGGAAGTTTCCGTTGCGGTTCACTCCTTGCGATTCAGAACGATGACTCCACTTATTTTTTATGGTGGAGGTGCTTTCTCTTAATGACCAACGAAACTGACCGGGGCCGCTGTTCCGGTATTAATAATGGAAACTTGAAATGCGCGCTGTGCGAAAAAAAGCTGGATTTACACTGATCGAACTGCTTGTTGTCATCGCAATTATTGCGATTCTGGTAGCACTGCTCTTACCCGCCGTTCAACAGGCTCGTGAAGCAGCCCGCCGTTCTCAATGCAAGAATAACTTGAAGCAGATCGGCCTGGCGTTACACAATTATCATGACTCCCACAACACGTTCCCTCCCGGCTGGATCGGGGTGGCTGCCAATGTTCCCAATCCAGAAGGAGGCAACGGTTTCTCCTGGGGCACGTTTATTCTGCCTTACCTTGATCAGGGACCACTTTACAACAGCTTTAATTTCCGGTTGTCGATGACCCATGCTGACAATCTACCGTTCATCAAAACAAAGCTGACTGTATTTCAGTGTCCGAGCGATCCCAAGCCAGACACGTTCACTGAAGACGGTGTCGAACTGGCAACGGCCAATTATGTTGGACTGTTTGGCACAGGTGAGATTCATGAATGTTACCATGAATTCGAAGAAGGCCACGGCATCGGAGAGTGCATTGGGAATGGAGCGTTCTTTCTGAACAGCAAGGTGTTAATTCGTGACTTCACTGATGGAACCAGTAACACCCTGATGGTGGGGGAACGAACCACGTTCACTGATGAAGACGGAGAGAAGCACTACGCAACCTGGGGTGGAGCAATTCCGGGAAAAGAAGGGGCAGCATCAATGGTGCTTAGCCATGCCGAACATGGTCCAAACCATTCGAAGCGGAATTCCGGGCACGGTCATGCTCACGGAGAAGACTTCGGGAGTTCCCACACTGGTGGTGCTCACTTTGTGATGGCGGACGGACACGTGGTCTTCATCAGCGAGAACATCAACGAAGAGACCTTCCAACGGCTCGGCTCACGAAACGACGGACATGTGATCGGTGAGTTTTAGGAGCGGTTCAGAGCTTGTCCCGGAATTCTTCGCCCCCCCTGAGGGGAGCCAAACTGTTAAACCCCGTTGGGGTTTTCATTTCCTGAGGCACTACTACCCTGGGGTGCGCTGGTGCGACCCCGGGCTGTGTCATACAACGCCTTTGGCGTAAAAGTATCCCCACCGGATTTTGCGTGGTTCTGTCATGGTTGGGGCTCATGGTCGCGCTGCGGCTCTCCGCCTCCGCATTTCATTTCCTCGGTCGAGCGTATGATTACCAGAGTTCGGCGAAGATTTTTGTCGACTGGGCATCGCGCTGGTCGTTGACTTTCGTCGCAGCAGTCCGATGAGCGCGTATCTGCTCCAGTCCGGCGGCATAGCATTCCTTGTACTGAATGCGCAAGGCCTTCATCGCATAATCTTCGGCAAGCGGGTAGTCCTGACGATGATCTGCGACGACTGCAAGATTGAAGAGAACAGCGTGATTGTCAGGGTCTTTCTCGTGGACGGCTTGCAGCTTCTGTTCCGCCTCGTCCCATTTTCCCTGCTGTGCAAGAATAATGGCTTCACGGACTTCACGGCGATAACGTGAGAGAGGTTCACAATGCGCCAGTCGAACCTCCGAGGTTGCTTCGTGTGGAACCAGATAAGAGACAATGTCCTGCAGGCAGCGTTGAGTCAATTGTTCCAGCACTTCTCCCTGACTCGGGATCTGGGAGGCGTTATCAATCATCTGCTGAAACTCGTGTGAAACCTGATGCTCTTCCCGAACCTCACCGGAGTCCACGTCGACCAATCGGAAGACAACAGTCACACGTCCTTCGCGAACGACCGATTCTCGACGCAGCCGACTCTCGGTCCGGGATTCCTCAATCGCCACCATGTCCTGTCCCGCTCGAAACGGGGTTCGGCGGACCGGTTTATCTTCGCAGTGATATTCAAGGACGTCACCGACGACGACCCCGTCCACTCCTTGCGAGCGCGCGGTTCCAAGGACGCCATCCAGACTGGTCGGCGAGGAATTTCGGCCCAGAAAACTGGCGAGTTGAAATCGATTCTGAGAATGTGTCGGAGCGACGACGGTATATCGATTATTGTTACTCAACTGCCCCGTGAGAGAAGAGGCCACCTGATGCCCTTGATCGCCGGTGAAATCCATCACCATGATCCGATCCAGATCGGAAACATCCGCGCTGGCCGGTTGCCAGAACTTGACGACCGCAGTTCTGGCGCAGCCGCACGTCAGCGGCAGTATCAGCCACAACAGCATCAGTTGAAGTAAACCCACTCGCGGAATCAATGAATCTGCCCTGTTCAAATGCGTTGAAGGCGCTGTTTCGATCACCCCAACTCCTGAGAGCTACCTGTCTGGCCAAGTGCATGCAAATATCGGAATCCCCATTCCGAGCCGCCCAAGAATTGGCAGAATCCGCCGAACCGAGTGCGATCTGGCGAACAGCCTTCCCCCTGTCAGTTAATATCGGCGCGCCCCGTCATGGGATTCGGTCAAAATTGGTGAACTCGGACTGAACGCTCCATCTGGCGGGATTTTTCGCGACACTCGTGGTTTCCAAGTTTTTTCATCTTCCACGTGACATTGCACAAGAAACAACAATCACAAGGCATCATACAGATCTCGATTCGCCTTATTGGCTTTGCGCGAGCCGCTTCCATCTCTGAGATATAACGGAATATCATTTGATATTTATGGGAAACTGTGTTATCGATGATGAATTGTCCTGCCCCTGATTCGCCTGCTTGCCATTGTGCGAATTCTCTAAAACTCCTTCGAGGCCATCATGCGACTCCTCTCACTCTTTATTGCCGCTGGATTGGCCGTGGTGGGATTATTCGTTCATTTTCTCATTGCCCAGTCGGCGGGAATTGACCCCAATCCGTACGATCCGGAACTGGCCAGCCGGTATGTGACGAAAGCGGCGATTGAGGGGGATGTTCAAAAAGGAGCGACTCTCTTTTCCAGTGCCCGACTGGCCTGTCTGCAATGTCATCGGGTCGGAAATCAAGGGGGAACAGTTGGACCGGATCTCACAAAAATCGGCACCGAACGGGGGGCGCTGCACATCATCGAATCCATTCTCTGGCCCAAGCGGGAAGTGAAGCCGGAGTACGTTTCATGGAACATCGCTACGGTGAACGGAGACATTCTGACCGGCTATAAACATCGAATCGAAGGGGATTCGTTCGAGCTGCTGCAACCGGCTTCCGGCAAGTCGGTGAAGGTTCTCATTGACGACGTGGACGACGAAGTCGCGATCGGCACGTTAATGCCGGATGGACTCCTCGCGGCCACAACGGAATCCGAGAAGCTCGACCTGTTCCGTTTTGTGATGGAACTGGGGCGTACGGAACAGGCGAATCAGGCCGTCGCAACCATGGTCATGCCGGTTCATGCTCACAAGCCGGCACTGTTTCCTCTGGAACTCCCTCCGCAGCGCCCGGAAGACCATCTCCTCTGGCAGGAACCGGTCAACGAAAACCGGATGTATGATTTCTATGCCAAGGAAGCCAACTACTTTCGGACACTCGATGAAGTTCCTGCGCTGCTGGTCGATTACCCTGAACTCAATGGAGGGGCGCTCGGAAAATGGGGAAGAAAGCCGGATCCGAACTGGCGTGATTTCCGCTGGAATGAATCGGATCATGGCTCGTTAATTTCCGGTGTCTTCTATAATGGCGATCAGGTGATTCCTCGCGGAATTTGCGTTCGTCTGGGAGATAACAAACAACTGGCCGTCTGCTTTAACCCCACGACGTTACAATACGAAGCATTATGGAAAGATGGATTCGTGACCCTCTCCGGAATTCGTTATGGATTCATGGATGGATTGACTCGCGAAGGAACCTTGCTTCCGCTTCCTGAGTCGACTCTTCCGGCGGGAGAGAAAACCTATCAGGGGCTTTACCGCAGCGGAAATCGTGTTGTTTTCGCCTATCGAATTGGTGAGGTCGATTACCTTGATTCCCCCTGGTCGACCGATGACGGGCAGTTCGTTCGTGAAGTCGCTCCGGTTCAGGAGCATTCCCAGCGACATGTTCTTCAGGGAGGCCCGACTCAATGGCCGACGAAGCTGACAACGAAATTGGAATTCGGTTCGCAACCGGGTTACGCCATCGACACGATCGAAGTCCCTTTTAAAAACCCCTATGGGGCACTCTTCTTTTTCGGAGGAGTTGATTTCCTGTCAGACGGCACGGCGGTGCTTTGCTCGATGATGGGGGATGTCTGGACGGTGACCGGTCTCGACCAGAAGCCGGGGAGTGATGCCACCGTCAAATGGAAACGCTTCGCCATCGGATTACATCAGCCGCTGGGGCTGATCGTCGTCGATGACGTTCCCTATGTCCTCGGTCGTGACATGATTACCCGACTGCACGACCTGAACGGTGACGGCGAAGCAGACTACTATGAATGCTTTAGTAATGCTTACACCACCTCACCGGCCGGGCATGATTTTATCACCGGTCTTGAGCGTGATTCCGAAGGATATTTTTATACCGCTTCCGGGAATCAGGGACTGCTCAGAATCTCTCCCGACGGAAAACAGGCCGACGTGATTGCCACCGGCTTACGCAACCCGGACGGTCTTGGCATTCTTCCTGATGGACGACTTACAGTTCCCTGTTCACAGGGAAACTGGACTCCGGCATCCATGGTCTGTGCCGCACCGGGGAAACTTCCGCCACATGGGGAGGTTCCTCATTACGGATACCTCGGTCCGATCGACGAGAAAACGCCCTCATTGCCACTGTTTTACCTGCCACGCGGAATGGACAATTCCTCCGGAGGTCAGACATTCGTCAGCAGTGATCGCTGGGGACCGATGCAGAATCATTTGATTCATTATTCCTATGGAGCAGCCAGTGCATTTCTGATCCTGGAAGATGAAGTGAATGGCCAGCATCAGGGAACAATTGTTCCACTCCCCGGGGACTTTCGATCCGGCATCCATCGTGGTCGGGTGAATCCTCAGGATGGCCAACTCTATATTGTCGGAATGAATGGCTGGACCTGCTTCGCTCCTGATGACGGGAGTTTTCAACGGGTTCGCTATACCGGAACTCCGACACAGGTCCCCGTCGGGATCCATGCCTGGCAAAACGGGGTCTCTGTCGAGTTCGCACTACCGCTTGATCCGACCGTCGCAGGTGACTTAAAGAAGCAGTTTGCACAAGCATGGAACTATCGCTACAGCCGGGCTTATGGTTCCGCTGAATTCTCTCCCTCCTTACGGGGAGTACGCGGTCACGACCATGTCCCAATTCAATCGGTACATATTCAACCGGACGGGAAGACGTTGTTTCTGGAAATCCCGTCCCTGCAACCGGTGAATCAGTTGCATCTTCAATTAGAGGTGAATCAGGAAGATCGTCGGCATGACCTGATTGCAACAATTCATGCACTCGATCAACCGTTCACCGAGTTCCCCGGTTATCAACCGGTCGATAAGACGATTGCTCCTCACCCGATTCTGGCGGATATGAATATCCTGAACCGGCAGATCCCGAATCCCTGGATAAAGGAAATCAAAGGGGCGCGAGCAATAGTTCTTGATACAGGGAAGAATTTAACGTTTAAGGATGATGTCTTAAAAGTGAAAGCAGGCGAGGCCATTAAGTTAACGCTACGTAATCCCGACGTCGTTCCACACAACTGGGCTTTGATTCGCCCTGGCTCATTACAACGAATCGGTGAAGCCACCAACGGGTTGATTGCCGACCCGGATGCCTATTTACGACACTATGTTCCGGAATCAGATGACGTTCTGGTCTATACCGATATCGTTGATCCCGGACAACGAACTACGGTTTCCTTCGTCGCCCCCGACAAGCCAGGACGCTACCCGTATCTGTGTACGTTCCCCGGACATTGGACCGTCATGAATGGAACGATGGTGGTGGAGTAGGAGTTAGCAGGAATATTGTCCTGTGTTTTGGTTCCTGCTCTTCAGCTTCCCAGTCGGCCGAATTGCCGGTCGAGTTCGTCTTTGGTGAGGTTGAGTGCTGTCGGGCGGCCGTGGGGGCAGTGATGGGCATCGTCGCACAGGTGACGCTGTGTCAGCAAGGCTTCCATCTCTTCCGGAGAGAGGCGTTGCCCGGCTTTGATTGCGGCTTTACAGGACATCATGTGTAACATTTTGTCGAGCAGATCACGTCGTTCGACCTTGCGTCCTGAATTCTCGATCAGGTCGACCAGATCTTTCAGCAAGGTCTCCGGATCTGCTTTTGCCATGAGTGTGGGATAAGCGGTCAGGGCAATTGCGTTTCCGCCGAAGTCCTGTATGTGCAGTCCCAATTCTTCCAGCAGTTCCGCCTGATCGAGCAGCGTATTCGCTTCCCGGGCTGTCAGTTGCATGGTGACTGGCAGTAACAGACGCTGCACTTCGACACCGCCGGCAAGGATACGGTTGCGAAGCTGCTCATACATAATTCGTTCATGCAGTGCGTGCTGGTCGATGACGGTAATCCCGGAGGCCGTTTCGACGACCAGATAACAGTCATGCACCTGCATCGCTCGAACTTCCGCTTCAGCCGAAGCGGGACGAGACTTCGCTTCAATGGTGTTCGCATAGGACACCTTCCCCGACGCCGAGTCATTCTCTTCGATTCGCGGCGATGTGATTTGTTCTGACAAGACAGGTTCAAGGAAAGCCGTTTCCGAACGAACCGCCTCTTCCCCCACTGTTTCTTCACAAAAGTCTACCGACGGCAACGGGGGAAACGCAGTTTCCCGCGACTCCACCAGACGATCAAACTCATTCTCCAAAGAGGAATTCGCTCTCTCCTCCCTGACCTCTGAATCCTGACCCCTGACCCCTTCTTCTCGCGGTGTTTGTCGATTGAGTGCATCCTTCGCCCAGGAGACCAGTTCCTGTTGCACGGCTTTCTTTTCACCGATCACGGAACTCAGAGGAGGAAGAGAAATCTCTTCGCTTGATTTGGGTTCACTTGTTTTTGGTCCCACAGAAAGGCGAGAGTCGAGATCCATAGACAGGAACCGGTTCCGGATTGTCGAGAGCAACAACCGGAACAGTGTGGAACTGTCCTGAAAGCGGACTTCCGATTTCGTGGGGTGAACGTTGACGTCGACCTGATCGGAGGGAATCTCCAGAAACAGGAACGACACCGGGTAACGCCCGACCATCACGAGTCCGCGATATGCTTCACCGAGTGCGGCCTGTAATGTCTTGTCCTGGATCCAGCGGCCGTTCAGGAACAGGTATTGTCCCTTGCGCGTCGCTTTGTTCTGGCTCGGATGACCGACGAATCCCCAGACACGAACGCCATGATTCTCAGCTTCGACCGAAATCAGTTGTCGGGCCAGGTCGTTTCCGAAGAAGAGTTCAATTCGCTCCTGAAGATTCCCGGTCGGCGGGAGTTCATGAACAACCCGGTCGTTGTGACGCAGTGTCATCTGCAGCATCGGATTGGCCAGTGCAATTCGGGTGAACTGCTCGGCGATATGTCCGAATTCTGTTGAGGGAGTTTTCAGAAATTTGCGACGAACGGGGGTATTGCAGAAAAGTTGACGAATCTCGATTTGGGTTCCATCCGGACACCCACAGGCTCGGGGTTCTTTGACGATTCCGGCTTGAACTTCCAATTCGGTTCCCATCACCTGATCGCGCCGTTTGCTGCGAATGCGGAACTGTGAGACTTCCGCGATGGATGCCAGAGCTTCTCCTCGAAACCCCATGGTTTTGACGTTGAACAAGTCGTCGGCCTCGACCAGCTTGCTCGTGGCATGAGGGACGACCGTCAGGAGGATATCGTCAGAATGGATTCCTTCTCCGTTATCGGTAATCCGGATGAGTTCCATTCCCCCTTGCTCGATATCGACATCGATTTTTGTGGCGAGGGCATCGATCGAGTTTTCCAGCAACTCTTTCACGGCGCTGGCGGGGCGTTCAATCACTTCCCCTGCAGCGATCTTGTTGATGACGCTGTTGGAAAGCTGACGAATTCGGGGAGTGACGTCCGTGTGCATATTCAAAAAACAAACAGTCAATCAGGCAGAATCGACGAACGATTTCAGCCCCATATCAGAGACAAAACAACGAGAGCGAGGGAAACAGAACATTGCCATTTCCGCCGCTCAACACAAGATTACGATTATAGTCCGGAATATACGGGGGAACCACGGAATGAACGGAAAACACGGAAATGAGTAACATTTTAGCCGATTGAAGTTGCCACTGAGGTGGCCCCGATTGCGAGCAATCGCGGCCACCTGGATCAGCTCAACTTCTGACCGCTAAACTGTTACGGAAATGAAAACAGGAGATCGTGTCAAACTTACCCGAAGGATTCTTCTTCAGGAGCAGGAGTCCACCAGCGGGGGAATCGTTGCCGGCTCAGAGCGACGGAGGAAATTAGGATGAGGAGTAATCCGAATGCACTGGGAGAAAAATAGAGCCACCAGAGAATTCCCAGACACAACAACATTCCCAACGGATGCGAAGAGGCTTCCTCTCGTAACCTTGCAACCTGTTGAGGGAATCGCCACAGAGTCCAGGCACAGAGAATCAGGAGCCCCAGTGTCGGAATCAGCGATCTCCAATGGATTCCGGATCGACGGACAGTCACGCGTCCTGTCCAGTCTCCTCCTGTCGGCCGAATCCAGTTCACCTGAGTCGTGGAAGGGGATGGTTGTGTGAGGATGTCATCGAAGAGATCGTTGGAAGGATCTGCTGTGGTGGAATTGGTTGTCATCAGGGTTTGTTGGCTGGAGCGGATTTCCTGCCATTGAGCTGACAATTCTTCGTGCGTCTTCAATTGTGATTTGGAGAGTGCTCCCGTTTTGACGAGTTGCTCCAGCATCATCTGACAGCGTTGGAGATTACTGAAAATCAGAGCGGCCGCTTCCGCCGTCGGTCCCGTTTCCTGCCAGCATTGCAGTAACGCGGCCGATCGTTCCAGCCAGATGGTGGCCGGATCGAGTCGGGTGCCGTTGCCGATGGAAACCGTCCATGGCTGAGGAGTGACGATAGCCATCATGCGCCGGTGCGAATCGGTTTGCTCTGATTCCAGAATGGGCTTTTGCTTCTTTGTCCCCTCACTCGTCCAGTGGACAACCACTGGAACCAGATTCTGCCCCGCAGGTAATGTCACACGAACCCCTTCCGGAGTGAGATCGTACGAGAGTTGTCCGGAAGGAGACATGATCTGATCGATGGAGATCCCGGCAGCAGGCGCAAATTGAAATTTTGAGGTTCCTTTGGGGAGAAGCCACCAACGGGTGATCCCTTTTTGTGTGAGAGTGTCGGTCGGCCAGAAGATTGTTTCTTCCAGACGAATGACCGGAACGTTGCCCGACTCCGTGGGAGCCATGCGTTGCAGTGTGAGTTCCGGCTGATTCTGGTGAAAGCAGGTGAGCACTTCACTCTGAACACTGCGGATCCATTCCGCAGGGAGCCAGTTAGGGAGAATGCTTGACGAAACCCGTACGGCTCCCCCCAACTGCAGACGTGATGCCGATTCCGTCAGGACATACCGTGACGTCACCGCCGCAGAGGGAATCTGGATCTGCGGTAACAGGATGGCTGCCGATTTCGCTTCCTCCGACTGGATCCGTTTCATGAAGTCGGAAGTCAGTCGGCTGGAAATGGTGACTGTTGCCGAACTGGAGTAACGTTCCGGAACGCGAATGGTCAGCAATGTGTCCTGACCGTATGGCTGCATCGAATACGGGAACAGCGACGGTCTGACGCGTGTGGCAATCAGGTCCGGAGGAATCTGAATGAGGATTCGTCGGAGCGGGGCTTCCACCGAAGTGAAGTGGATGGTTGAAATCTGTTCCCAGTCCTGTTGAGGATGGGTCTGCACAACGGTGACAATTTCCGCCTGAATCGCCCGTGAAGGGACGACAACACGTAATCGTTTGGGACGTAATCCGGCCCGAAATGTTCCCACCAGACGATGCGCGGAATTGGCTGACGGAGATGGATTTGAGTTCTGTCCTTCGGCAATGGAGATCGGGGTTCCTCGATCCCCTTCCAGTTCAACGTTCCATCCCGTTTCATCTTCAATGGTGAGTTGCCTGTCGGTAACGGCGGCGTTCTCCAGTTGGATCGCCGGGACAGGTCCCCAGACATCGACTATCGATGGAATGCGTCCTTTCAGATGAAACGTTCTTTCTCCCAGATGACCACCGGCGAGATACAGCGTGACCAGATCCCCGTCTCTGGTAAACCGGACCGAACCGTCGTTCCCCATTTGTCCGGTATTGACCGATTCCAGATGAACAAACGGGTCGACATGAAACTGATGTCGGAATGCAGGAGCATCGGCGACATTCATTTTGATGATGGCGGTGTAATTTAAACTGTCGCGCTGAACCCGCAGGATTTCATTGATCTCGGCAGACCGGTGCGACTTCATTCTGGTGAGATCCAGACCGATGGGCATGGGGGTCTTGAGCAGCACAATCAGCGAAGGGCGAAGGCGTCCGGTTTCGGAGGGAGGTTGCCATTCGTCGGTTGTGAGCGAAACGATTCCGGCACGATTGGTCAATGATAATGTTGTCAGCGGCGGACCGGTGATTCCCATGGAATGAGGGACCGTCGATGGACTGACCAGCGGCAGTTCCGGAATGGTGAGCGTGGCATCCATCCCTGGGTTGACCGGGAATTCATAGGTGACCAGAAGTGGTTGCGGCGGCAGATCGGACCGCAGACGGACGGTCATCTGGCTGGTCGTCTCCGAAGCGGTGGTGTCGATCCAGTCAATGACATTGGGACCGGTGATTGACGTGATGACTGTTCCTTCAGGGAACGTCAGTGGCAACTGTCGAGGCCATCCGTTCATGGTCGGTTGAAGACGAGACAGGCAACGGACCCGGCGTGCGGAGACATCCAGTGAAGACTGAATCGACTGGGCCGACGCTTCATTTTCAGGGGGATCAGTTAATGTGGAAGCGGTCTCCAGCAGTCCAATGGCCCCCAGTTGAATTTCCACCGCCCCATTCGAATTGACCCGTTCTTCTCCATACCGAAGCCAGTTTTGGTCCGGTTGCTTTTCCGGCAGTATCAACAGGGAGTCGAGAACCCGGGGAACCCGTCCACGTGTGGATGGTGCTCCATTCTCGCCATCGGTTTCATAAGAACGTAACGAAAAGTTCAGCAGGATTTCATGACGAGTCCAGTCGGTTCCTGCAATGGGACTCCCGGCCGCTTCAACGGTTTCGTCCAGACTGATCAGAATGGAATCCCCGGAGATGGAGGGAATCAGTGAACGAGGAATGTCATTGACCAGACAGGTTGCATCGGCATGAAAAACCACGTCCTGCAATGGGAGTTTCAAAAGAATCTCACCAGTGTTCTGTCGGGTGAGAACCTCCAGTGTCGCGTTCACCTGTGCGACCGGACGGACTTTCAACAATTGATAACGAGCCGAACGAATCAGCGCATTCGGTGAGGTGACAACACTGGTCTCCTGTGCGTTTGCGACAGCGGGAGACCATGGAAACTCCAGCTTTGAATGCAGGGTCATTCCGCAGAAGATCATGAGCAGAGTGATCGTTGTCGGAACGGGTAACGATTCGAGTTTCCTGCGTGATAACAGATCCTGACGCTGAATCCACTGACGAGGGAGAACCAGTGAAAGCAGGCTTCCTGCCAGCAATCCGCCGAGGACGAGTCCCCAGGCTGGCGGAACCTGTGTCACCAGTACGATCAACAGGAGGACCCAGAGAATCGATACGTTTTTCAGCCACGTCATACGAAACAGTCGGGCGGTCATTCCCAAGAGAAGGGAGCCGAATAACGTCACCCAGGCATAACTTCGCGCGACCGGTCCGTTCCATGTGGTAAACACGGCTTCGGTACTGACTCCGGGGGCGACGAAATGCCAGATTCGTCGTGATTGTGCCAGTTCACGTTTCTGACTGCCAGCCAGTCCGAGCAGGTTCGACCAGGCGGTGGGAGAGAATGGATTGAATGTTCTTTCGCCTGCTCCCCGACTGAGTGGACCGAACAGAGAGGACGTGTTTTGAGGTTGTGGTTCTCCCAGAGCAGGTCCTCCCGGTAAACGAACCTGAGAGAGTTGCTGGCCTCCCGGTAAGTCGAGTGACCAGCGGAAACTCTGGATCGGGAATGCAATGCGCGGCAACGGGACGACGAACTGCTGGTTCAACCATCCAAATGTGGCCGGTGTGATATAAGTCAGTTGAATGCGTGATGCCTGAGTGAACTCGGCTGGAATGGAGATGGTGTCCTGAGTTCGAAACACCGTGATGGGCTGGTCGTCCAGTTTCACGACAGACAGACGACACGCAGCAGGTAATCGAAGCTGAAGTTCCGACGGGGTGATGAGGCGATCGAAAACCATCACGGCATGATGAACGCATTCCCGGGGATTTTCCTGACCGGCCATCGTCAATAGTTCGAGAGCAACCGCAGGAGAAGAGACCGTGACCGCTTTTGCTTCGGTTGAACTGGTGGACTCTTCAGAGGGGGCATCAGAACGGAAGGGGGCCGCAGCTGTCAGAGAGGCGTCGTTCAGTGAGGGGTCGTTGCTGTTTCGAGGAACAATGGTTGCCAGCACGCGGGCCGCACGATTCTCGCCGGAGGCTTTCAATGTTGCGACGTTGAGTTGTCCGGTAGTGGGAACACGTTCGGTCACTTCCCGTAACCCGGACAGAATCGGAAGGATTTCATTGGCGGAACCAGACCGCCAGTTCTCCCCTTCCAGAAGCTGAAGCTCTGTTCCCGGAGGAAGCAGAAGTTGATACTGAACCGTCAGGTCGTGAACTCCTCGAATCTGCAGAACGGAAAGGCGAAATGGAGTTCGTTCCCGTCGAGGAGCCGTTCTGGCGAACAGGCGTAACTGCCGCGGCGACGTTCGTGTCAGCGCGTTTTGCCAGGTGACGGACAACACCTGATTCGTCACTTCCCAGGACGCAATCCGTGAATCGGTATCGTGTGCCGAGACGGAAATGAGCCGCCAGTCTTCAGGCAGTTGCATCGAGGTTTCAAAACGAGAACCGCTCTCGACATTCAACGTCACGATGGCGACGGTCCAGCCGGAGTTTGGCTCGGCATCGGAGAGACAGGTCACTTCTCCGGTGAGTTGGGCTTCCGGAAGCCCGATCCGGACATTCAGTTCTGTACTCGGATCACGCGATTCCAGCCGCCAGACTTCCCCGACGGTTTCGTTGCTCATCAATGCAGTCTGTAACAGGTCGCCGGGATCGATCGCCTGAAGTTCCAGCGGTGGCTCAACTCGCAGGGTCACACTCCGTTTGGTTTCCAGTGCCCCGTCCAGTCGCAAGCGTGGAAGATTCCGGCTCCCCTGCCAGATCACCGGTTCGAATGCCCGAATACGCAGAACCGCATTCGATTCCGGATTCCATGAGTCTGGTGGAATGAGCAGAACCCGCGGTTCGTTCGGCGGTCGCTGAAACGGGATGTTGGAAAGCCCTTGTGGACCGGCTCCGACCAGTGAAATGGATTGCACTTCCAGCGTCGACGGCAAATCGATTTTCAGTGGGGTTCCCGTTGGGAGAGCACCATCGATCGTCAAATCTGCCCGGATAAACACACCATCCCGACGTGCCCGGTATTCGGTGTCGATCTCATAACGAGGAGGAGGAACCGCCCGTTTTTGACTGACGGGAATCACCTGAATACTGGCGGTGGAGACTCCCCCCAGTTCGAGTGTCCAGAGCCGTGTTCGAGTCTCTTCGTCGATCTCGCCAGACTGCAGTAGGCCCTGTTTACTTTCAATTCGTAACGATGCAGGAACGTCCAGCAGCACACGATTGTTCAATGAGGGAGGAAGATACAGATCGAAGACAACGGTCTGACCGATTCGTTGTCCGACCAGACTCCAGTCGCCGGTGAGGAGATCGGAATCACGTTGGGTCCGCAGGAGGATGCGTTCATCCGTGGCGGTTCCGGCGATCAAAGCCTGTTTTTCCCAGGCAAGATTGCTCATGGCAATCCGTACCGAACTCCAGTCGATCCAGGCGTTGCCGGTGCCGCGTCGTACGATCTGAAAGGCGAACTTGCCTCCTGTGATCTGTTCGCCACTCACACGTCCGCGATATTCCGCCGATTCTGTTGTGACGAATGAAGCCGCCGGGTTAGCGATCGTCTCTTGAGAGTGTGCGACACTCGCCAGGAACAGCAGGAAGAAACAGGAACTCAGGAACTGCGCGCTGATTTTCTGAATCGTTACGCAAATCGCAGGTCTCCGCATTGCAGATGTCATCGCATCCTCCGCTCTATTCCGATCCGCGTGGCTTGGAGGCCGAGGCGGGGCGATAGATTCGCGTCAATGCGGACCGTGACGAAGATTCTTCCTTGGCCACTTCGCTGGTTCGGGACAAATGCGATTTATGAGTGGAACGATCCGACGTGCGCGGATTCTTCTTGGAGTCGATCACCGTGGCGGTCAACGCCAGCAGGACTCCAAGAATCGCCGGTTGCAGCAACAGCAGAATCGGTTCGACGTACCACAAACTGGCAACGGCGAATAAAAAGGAAACGACGATCAGTGAAAAGATGTTTCGGGTCGCCGGCACCTGCCAGAAAATAAACCCAAGCAGTAACGTTAAGCCCGCTCCGAGCAGCAGGATCAACGATCGGTTCATGATCTGGAACTCAATATTCTGAACCGGACCGAATCCACGAAATGCATAGAATGTGTTGAATGGATGGCTCGAGAACCGGAATTCCGGGGGAACCTCTTCCGTACTGCGTGCAGTCCGTTCAGCGAGATAGCTGGGCGTCGGTTCGCGATACCAGAACAACAGATGACGGACCCAGCGAAATTGTGGCAGCAGGTCCGGATAAGTAAACAGATGCTGTCCTTCCGGCAACTGCATTTCCCAGATCGTTTCATCGACCCAGACACTTCGTGGAAAGACCGGAAGCGGGAGACGGATACGGTTGGTCAACCCGAACGGACGGTCGAGGACTGTCCGGTAACGAACGGCCAGTCGTGGCTGGTTGGAGTTGCGGTTTGGAAGTGTGATTGTCACCTCTTCGTGAGTTCCCGACCGGACGGAAACCGCAGACATCGGCAAGGGTTTCCCATCCAGAAGAAATCCGTTTTCCTTGAAGATGGAGTGTGCCGGAAACTGAATCAGGACTCGGCTGGGGGGAGAATCGAGTTGAAACTCCGCCCAGGATTCTGCGTTGCCATCTGCAGAGAAGATCGTTCGGACCTGAACATACTGTGCGACATACTGCTGCGACGAATCGGCCAGTTGGGGGCCGATTGTCAATGGAATCGTGGCAAGTTGCCCGGACCGTAAGGAGTTGATCCAGCGGGCCTGACTGGGGGAGGTCTGCAAGGCTTCCCAGTCGGTTTGTGTCGAACGGACCTGTAAGGTCTCCAGGGTGTCGATCAGGCATTCCGCTCGTGAGTACGGAATGTTGTTGAGAGCGATCATCGGCAAATCAAGATCGTGTGTTTCCGTGTCACTCGGAATCGGAAACGCGTAATCCACCTGAATGGTGAAAGTGCCGATACGGTCTTCACCCAGGTCGACCCGGACGAAATTCGGAGCGGAACCATTCTGTAACGGGAGCTGCTGCCCCTGATACGTGACGGTAATCGCCTGCGTCACAGCCCAGTCCGGAATGTGTTCCATCAGAGGAGCAGGGAGTGCAAGTTCGAGTTGTCTCAACCGTCCGTAGGAGACGCTGACCTCAATGTTCTGTCGTACGGAAAGCTGCTGCGAACCGGTGTCACTCACGGCGATTTCCGTCACCGCTTTCAGTTCCCGCTGGTGTGACTGCAACTGAAGTTGAAGTTTTTGAGCGGGGTCTTCCAGACGATAACGACGGACCTGCCGCGCCGGGACAACGGTGGAACCGGCGGCATCGGTGGAATCAGGTTTCGCAACCATTAATGGCTGGCCATCGTCTGCTGTCACTTGAAACGACAACTGATCTGTGGCATCGACAGTCAGTTCCGTCGACTCCAGTTCGGATGCCTGCGGAACGGGAAGTTGCATTGATGCCCGGAATGCGGTTTCTTCCATGATGTTCATGGAATACGGGCGGCGAAAGACGACCATGATCGCGGCATCCTGAGACATCGGACTGGGCCACCAGAGTCGCAGGACCCCCGGTTGAGACGTGGCGTCGTACGCAATCTGACCGATCGCTTCTCCCTCTCCACTCACACTCTGAACACGCCAGCCCCGTCGAAGCCAGTCTGGCCAGAGGAATTTCAATTCGGAGATCGCCCCGCGCTCGATACGAATGGTGGACTTCACCGTCAGTACCATGGCATCCGGTTCAAGATGCAGATGCAGCTTCGGATCAAGCAGGAAATAAGGGACCGTTGGCTGGATGTCGAGAGTGAGTCGAAATGGCTGTTTCAGATATTCATAGGCGATCAGCGGAACACCACTTCCCAGAGACCGGACCTGATTGACGCCGACACGGTGGACCAGGGGAGATTCAGATGGTCGAGGAACGACACGCAGGTTTTCGAACTCATCAATCCGAATAAGTCCTTCTTCCCGAATCGCTCCTTCCACCTGAAAACCTTCGATTTGTATCGATTGGGAACTGGGAGCGAAGTCACGTTCGAGAACCCAGCGAAGTTGCAGACGTCCGATATTGTCGTTCGCAAAGGAGACCTTGACCCAGTTCGGGCGGTCTGGCACCAGTTCATGAGAACGGTAATGTTGCCCGGAAACCTGCAATAATCGGAAATCAGCAGGGAGTCGGACCAGCAGGGAATCTGCGGTGGAATGTTGCAGTTCAAAACTCTGTTCGACGACCAGCGACAGATGTTCGGCGGCGGGCTTGAGATGAAACCACGACTGCACCACAGAGATCGTCTCTCCGGCAACTGAAGGAGTCTGCCAGTTCAATAACAATTGACTGCCAATGACACTCGCTTCAACGACAGTCTCTTTTTCTCTCCGGATGACGTCCAGCACCGTTAATGCTTTACTGCTCCGGACGACCGCATTCGGGTCGGGAATCGTGACATGAACTCGGGCTTCAAACTGAGGAGGGAGTCGAGGAAGAGAGAGTTGGAACTGCCCCCCGGAGGCTTGTGGTTTTAATGGGACCCAGGCGTGGATTTTCATCTGGTGGCGGCCGATTCCCTTGAAGAGCCAGACCAGTCCTTCATCGGTCGATCGAGGAGAAACGTCCGGTGACTCCCCGCCGACTCCGGTGTATTCCCGTTGAGTGACATGAGCCGAACCGAGTCGGAGCGGGACGCGGTGCCAGCCTTCTCCCCGATTGATAATCAATTCCACCGTGGCCACGAGATTCACGCGGTCCATGCCCACCGTGGCATCAATATGAACATGTGTCAAGTGGTAGTCGGGGACATCGGTAATGCTGGCTTCCGGCTTCACCGGTGGGGGCGCGGGTGCCGTCGTCGATGGAGACGCTGACGGGACCGGTGCGGAAGGGGCGGGTGGAGAATCGGTCAACACTTCAGGAAACGGAAGACTGGATTCACTTCGTGGAGCACTTCCGGGCTGGGCAAGAACGACGGAATTCAACGTCGTGACGCCCCAGAACAACAGAACCATGCAGGCAAGAAGTCCCCGATACGTGTGCGAGTTGTTCACTCGTACCGTATGACGGCGATCGATCTGCGGCGACGGCGCGCCGAAGGTCATAGTGCACCTGATGGTCGGGGTCGGAATTTCGGTCGTTTCGAGTCAAAATGAAAGGAATCAGGGATCAAGGGGCAGAGAAAGTCAGTCGGTTGCGTATTGTCCGACGTCCTTCGCTCTCCTTAAAGCTTTCCCTGTTCTCCCAATCTCTGGATTCTGCGTAGAGCATTCTACGCGAGTCTGGAACCGGAGACTATCAACTCTTCCCGGATTCCGGATGTTTGACGTCAACATGACACGATGCCGTAACTCTGAGTCACAACAACATCTCTGCTGCGGAATTGTGATCGAATCAAGATTCCGGCGAGAGATTTCTTTGCTGCAATCAGCACAGCCAGCCTAGCCGTCATCTTCGGCGTGCGGGTCAATTGGAGAAATGAGAGACGAGTTCCTGATGGACCGCTGTCCCATTGGTCGCCAGCAGGTCGGGGAGTTCCAGTTGAAACTCTCCTCCCCCTGTTTTTGAGACGGTTCCCCCGGCCTCACGGACAATCAGAATTCCTGCGGCCATATCCCAGGGATGCAAACTCTGCGACCAGAACGCATCAATCCGTCCACTGGCGACAGCACACAGATTCAGCGCTGCCGAACCGGTTCGCTGTACTGTCTGAGCCGATTCCAGAATTTCTAAAAACTTCTGAACGGCCGGATGCTCGCGGTTCACCTTCGGTGGGAGGCTTGCCATGCACATGGCACAACGCAGTTCGACCGCCTGAGAGACCTCGATCGGGGTTCCGTTCAAGGTGGCTCCCTGTCCAAGTGCAGCCGAGAACATTTCATCTCGATTCGGGTCATAGATCGCCCCGGCAATCACGCGACCGTTTTCTTCCAGTCCGATGGAAACGGCATAATATGGAAAACGGTGGACATAGTTCGACGTGCCGTCGAGCGGATCAATGACCCAGCGATACGGAGATGCGGTGTTCGGTGTGAAGAGATCTTCTTCTCCGAGGAACCCATGGTCGGGGTACTTGCCGCTCAAAAAATCAAAGATCGCCTCTTGTGAAGCAAGATCGGCCTCGGTCACCAGATTAGCGGGACTTTTCTCCCGCGCAGTGAACCGTGATCCCCATGACTCCAGTATTTCTCCACCCAGCCGTGCGGCCTGTTCGGCTGCAACTCGAAACTCCATCTTCATTATCTCCATGGTGTGTAGATCATTGATACCAGTGAAAATCAAGCAATTGATCTCACGCAAAGGCGCCAAGGCGCAAAGGATTTTGGTTTCAATGATGTGCGAGAATTCATTGCTTCTCAGTTCAGGTCACCGAGAAGTCAGATCAGCTCAAAAGAGATGAGAATTCATGGCACCTGATGTATTCAGGGAATGGGATGACTCTTCTTTTCCCTTCGTTGCAATTGCAAGGATCCGCGTTGTCCAATAACGAGACGATGACAGAAGGCGGGTTGATACTGATCTTTGCGCCTTTGCGTGAGTTCTTCTCTTTCCATTCTCACTGCAAATGTCCCAACACCCTAAAATCCGAATGAGACGCCGACGCTGCTGCGGTGGCGGGGATGGTGATAAGGGTGGTAGTGAGGTCGATAGCGGTAATGGGGGCCCCACCAGCCGCCGACCACAACCGGTGCCGGTTCCAGAATCACGGCCGGTTGTTGCTTGACGATCACCACGCCTGGTTTCGGCGGCGCGTTGGGAGCCTGCTGGGCGGCAACGATTACCCGGTCACTCACTCCATTGGATTTGAGTGTGATGATGGCATCTGTTCCGAGATCGAACTGCCCCCCCTGGGTGTGGATCATGTTCACAACAACATCATCACTCACGCCCGACTGAGTCAGCCGAATCAGATCAAAGTTGTTGAGCGCCGGTTGCTGAGACGCCTGATAACTGGCGTTGGCGATGACCGAATCCCGTTCAAACTGAGCCTGATCCCGTTGCTCGCGGGCGTCTTCCGCATCACCAATAATGTTGCCGGCAATCGCCCCGGTGACTCCACCGATCAAGGCCCCTGCTCCGGCGTTTCCGCTGTCCGAACCGATGGCCGCCCCTGCCAGAGAACCGAACGCTGCCCCCACCAGTGAACCCGATTCGGCATGGTTCATGTGAGCACAACCGGGAAAACCCAGTGCGGCAAATGCCAGCAGATAAAAGGGAAAACACGAGCCGAAGAACGGTCTTTCCCTGTGTATGACGAATTTCATCAACATCCGACTCCTGCCTTTCATCCCGACGTGACGACGTCGATCTGAAAGAAATATCCTTCCATGGACAAGGGGTATACCGGGAAACTGACTCTGACAGCCAGAGCAATTTCGAAACACCCCACCTCAAAATCGGCGTCCAGACAGAGCAAGCCAGAGAAATTTTGAGGTTCGCAATGAGAATTGGCGTCAGTCACAATTAAAAGAGACGACCTATGCTTTCTGTTTTATCTGGGCTGTGAGTCTTTTTTATTTTGTTTGTGTTACTCGTGATTCCATTTGGAAATCCAGGGGTCCTGGGTGTTTTGCTGGAAATTTCGCAGTTTCTGTTGATACTCCTGAAGAATAGTTGCGTACCGGGGATCGTCTGCCAGATTCGTGGTTTCCTGCGGGTCGTTCTTTATGTCAAAGAGTTCAAACCGGGAACGACGAAGATAGCTTCTTACGGTTCGTTTCCCATATGGAGCGTCCATTCCGAGTTGATACTGGGCCTGCCATGTCGAGCCGGCCCACAGGTCCGAGGCAGAGGGGAAAATCAATCCATCTGCGAGGTTCCAGATCAGCTTGAATTTGTGATCCCGAACGGCCCTCATCGGGTAGTACATGTGACCTTCGTGGAATGTGTGTGAGGCATAGACCACTTCGGATTCCGGATGAGCCGAAGCAGAGATTCCAAGGATCGGGATCCAGGACTGTCCATGATACCGGTCAAACCGATGTCCCCCGGAACGATTTTCGTTGAGTCGTTCCTTGCGTTTCTTCCAGTATTCTTCCGGATTCACCCATTTTTTCGGGCGGTTCTTTTCACGATCCAGAGCATCGGCGAAATCCAGCAGTGAGGGCGTGATATCGGCGTGGCTGATGAGCGCATTCGACTCAATTCCTCGATCTTTCTCATAAGGATTCCGCACGACAAACGGAACGTTCAACCCGGCGTCATAAACCGTTGTTTTCGCTCCCGGCATGGCGATGCCGTGATCTGAGGTGAAGACGATGAGTGTTTTGTCGTAAAGACCGGCGTCTTTGAGAATGGAAACCAGTCGACCGAGTCCCTGATCAATACGCGAACAGGACTGATAATACTGAGCAAGTTCTTCCCGGCATTCGGGTGTATCAGGAAGAAAGTAGGGAACCGGGACTTTTTTTGGCTCGTAGAACACCTCAGTGATCTCGGGAAATGCTTTATGGTCTGGCTTGTTGCCGAACAGGTTGGGTTTGAATTCCCGTTTTGAGTTCTCATCACGCTCGCCGCTTCGATGCGGATCCGTCAACGCAAAGTAGAGGAAGAAAGGCCGGTCATCTTTCTTGTTGATAAATTCCCGGCAGGCTTCCGCCATCTCCACAGCACTGCGAGGATTCCCTTTCAGATAGGTTTCAAAACGGAAAATTTCTTCCGGGCTGACATGAAGTTTTCCGATTTGTGCCGTCCGGTATCCCGTATCTGATAAAGCCGGAGGCAATGCGAGACTGATGGTATTCGGAAAGGCACTGAAGTGATGGAAGCCATGCGCCAGTCCGTACTGTCCGTTGAGATGATTATGGATGCCACTGAGAACGACAGAACGGCTCGGGCTGCAACTGGCGACGGTTGCATAGGCATTTCTGAAGAGGGTTCCTTCTTTCGCGAGTTGATCAGCATGAGGAGTCACCGCGACCGGATCACCGTAACAGCCAAGTGTCGGGCTTTGATCATCGGTGATGACAAAGAGGATATTTCGTTCTGCTCCCTGCAATAACGACATCGAGCCGATCACAGTGATGAAGCAGAATCCCAGGATCAGGTATTTTGGAATCGAGCGCATTCTCTCCCTTTCGTTTTCGAGGCGGATGGAGATTTTATGATAAGGAATCGTCTCGAAATATTATAAGAAAAACGAGGCGTGAGGAGTTGATAGCAGGATAAGTTTTTAAGGAAAACGAACTGTTGCAAAAAGGATTGGCTATTGGCGACGCCGCACTATCACATTGTGCGACGTTGATTGCGCGACAATGATTCCTTCCGTCACAATTGAACGCATCGGAGGTTGCCGCTATGCTGCAGCCTCACAAAAATTTCTCAGCAAGATATTACGAGGTACTTGAGCCGCTCGATTCGCTATTTCTGTGGTAGGTCAGTTTTCCTTTCATCTTCAAGAGAGAGATGACTATGCCGAATGCTTTCAGCCAAAAACGCGGATTCACACTGATTGAACTCCTTGTTGTCATTGCGATCATCGCCATCCTGGTCGCACTGCTTCTTCCCGCAGTACAGCAGGCACGCGAGGCAGCACGACGCTCACAATGTCGAAACAATCTGAAGCAGATCGGCCTCGCACTGCACAACTATCACGACATTCACAATGCTTTACCGATGGGGGCAGCGACAACAGATACCAATCGTGATGGCATCCCCGATGACGAAGACCGTACCGATACAGGAAAGCACCAAGGTCACTGGAGTTGGATCGCAATGATTCTCCCGCAGTTGGATCAGGCGTCCCTGTTTAATACTCTGAAAGTTGGAGATAAAACTCCTCGTCGCTCAATCGATGATTTGAAGCCTGGAATCATCACACAGACTCCGATGGCGGCGCTTCGCTGCCCCACTGATACCTCTCCAAAAATCCAGTTAGACACCCAACGTCATGTGAACTGGTTTGGAACGACGACGGTAAATTATGTCGGCAACAATAACGACATTTCTTCTGGAAGAGACCTCAACACACGTGCCTCTTTCAATGGACTCTTCGGGTGGGATTGCACGATTCGCTTTGCGGAAGTGACCGACGGATTGAGCAATACCATTTGCATGGGAGAGCGGGGCATCGATGGAATTGCGGCCACTTTTCTGGCGGTCAACCGACGCCTGATCTCTCACGGAAACACCACGTACACTGGGGACACCATCGAATCTGCAATTGGGACAGGTGGAGGACGACTGAATGCCAAATCCCCAAATAACCGAGCGTACGATGCTCCCTATCGTCATTCATTCAGCAGTCTCCATACAGGAGGAACTCATTTCCTCCTGGCAGACGGGGCGGTTCGTTTTGTCAGTGAAAACGTAAACCAGACCCCCGTCCTCAGTGCATCACACGCCGATGCCGGCGCTCTTCAGAAACTCCTCAATAAATCAGACGGTGCTGTGATTGGGGATTATTGACCAGCCCCCCTACATGGATGGACTGATTCTACGAGATCTCTTTCCAGACTTCATTCAGTCGCTTCTCAGAAACCGGCACGGCTGTTCGAAGTTGTTGGGCAAAGAGTGAGACTCGAAATTCTTCCAGCAGGTGCCGATACAAAACCCGTTGTGGAGCAAGTCGCCAGTTTTCTTCATGTTGCTCACGCAGGTGGAGATAGCGCCGCCAGTGGGGAGTCAGTTGTTCCTGAGCTTTGCGGTCTTTCTGAAAGCCGCCGGAGACCGCTTTGGCATGGCGGGCCTGCATCCCTTGTAAATAACGGGGGTACTGCTGCAGCCAGCCGAGCGGGGTTTCTCCGAGATACCCAGGTGAGAACAGCTCTTTGAACTGCTCGCGGAGATCCTGCCAGAGTGGAGCGAGTGCCGGAGGATGTTTTGAATCGATCAGACGACGCACCTGATTCGCTTCCGTCAGCATCGGTCCGAGAAAGACAGTCATGTCCTGAACGACGATTCCCAGTAATCCTCGTGCCTGCTTCAGACGTTGATTCCATTCACTCTCGGAGCGAGGAATCGACTTCTCCCGAAAGAATGTTCCCAGTGCCAGACATCGCACCAGTTGAGAACGAAACTGCTTTCCTTCCGGCAACGGCATCGCCTGCACGGAGAGAGCATCGAGTCTGGGAAAATGCTTGATCTGTTCAGCGAGTCGTTTTTCGTCGGTGAGGAGAAACAAGCGGATCAACGCCTGACGGGTGCGGTTTTCGGCTTCAGTTTTCGAGTCGCACAATCGCAATGAAACCGATGTCCCGGCATCAACCAGCATCGGGAAAGCCACGACAGTGACACCCCCGCGTGTCAGTTCCACCTGTTCCGGGAATGAGCCGAACGACCAGTTCGTGATGCCGTCGCGGTGCCACTGGGCATCGGTGACCTGTTGAATTGTTTGAGCGGTTCGCTGGTTCGATTTCTGTTTCAGCTCTGACAGATTCCGGCTGCTGGCGACAGTTTTTCCTTGTTGATCGACCACTCGAATGTTGAATTTCAGGTGATCGGGAAGTCGGGCCAGTTCATAGGCGGAAGTCGGAACATACTCGCCACAAAACTGACGTAGTGCATCTGACAATTGTGAAAGGAGATCTCCTTTCCCGTACGGCAGTTTCTTGGCCACTTGTGCGGCGGTTTCCGGAACAGGAACGAAGAGTGTTCGAAACGACTTCGGCAACGTTTTGATGAGTGCCGCAATCTTCTCTTCCAGCAGACCGGGAACCAGCCAGTTCAAACCCTCTTCAGAAAGTTGATTCAATCCCTCCGGCGGAACAATGAGAGTGACACCGTCATCTTCTGTCCCCGGTTCGAGATGATACTCAACGGACAACTGCATGGTGCCGATGCGGATTTCATCCGGGAACGCCGCCTGTCGCGGAGCGAAGTCGGTATCCTGAACCAGATCTTCCCGTGAGAGAAACAACAGGCGGGGATGCTGCAGTTCAATCTGCTTTCGCCATTGTTCAAATCGGGGACCGTCGAACACATCCGGAGGAAGACGTTGATCGTAGAAGTCAAACTCCGCTTCTTCCCCGTGAAACTGCATTCCCTGTCGCAGCTTGGCCTGCCAGTCCTCGAGTTCTGATTTCAGCTTGGCGTTCTGCTTGAAGAACTCTCCGGAAGTCTGAAAATCTCCTTCGACCAGAGCATGTTGAATGAAGAGTTCACGGCTCTTAACGGGATCAATGTGACCATACCGACATTCCCGCCGGGGAACAATCACCAGGCCGAACAGCGTCACTTTTTCAAATGCAACCGCAGAACTTTGCTTGGAACTCCAGTGCGGTTCGCTGTAGGTTCGTTTGACGAGATGCTCGGCGGCCCGTTCGACCCATTGCGGTTGAATTGGTCCGACCATGCGAATGTAACGCCGGGTTGTTTCCACCAGTTCAGCCCCGATCACCCATTTCGGCCGTGAAGAAAACGCCGATGAACCGGGCCAGAGGAACAGTTTCTGTCCCCCGGAACCGGTGTATTCGTTTGTTTCCCCACGTTGAGCGATGTTGGAAAGAGTGCCGGTCAGAACCGCACGATGAATCGCCTGTTCGTCATTACGGCGATCGGTCGGACGAATTCCGTGATTGATGACAATCTCCCGCAACTGACGATGCAGGTCTTTCCATTCCCGCATTCGGTTGTAAGAGAGAAAGTTCTGAAGGCAGGCTTTTCGCAGCTTGCTGTGTGAGAGTTTCGCTTCCAGTTCGGTATAGAAATCCCACAGTTTCAGCAACGACAGGAAGTCGGACCGTTCATCTTTGAACGGGGCGTGAGCGGTGTCGGCGGCCTGTTGTTTATCGAGCGGGCGTTCGCGCGGGTCACGCTGTTCCAGTGCCGCGGCAATGATCAGCATTTCTTCGAGACACTGTTCATCGGCCGCAGCCAGAACCATCCGGCCAATGCGCGGGTCGACGGGAAGTCGAGCCATCGCCTTGCCATGTTGAGTCAGTTCTTCCTTGTCATCAACGGCGTTCAGTTCGAAGAGTGTTTTGAGACCGGAACGAACGGCTGTAGGACTCGGGGGATCCAGAAACGGGAACTCTTCAATTCGTCCCAGATGCAATGCTTTCATCTGTAACAGCACGGAGGCGAGATTCGTTCGCAGAATTTCCGGCGACGTGTACGCGTCACGACCTTGAAAGTCGGCTTCGGAATAAAGACGAATACAAACACCGGGAGCGATACGACCGCAGCGACCGGCCCGTTGATTAGCGGACGCCTGTGACACCGGTTCTACAGGCAATCTTTGAACTTGAGACGTTGCCGAAAAACGACTGATGCGTGCCGTCCCGGGATCGACAACAAAGTGAATCCCAGGCACCGTCAGTGACGACTCCGCCACGTTGGTCGCGATGACGATACGGCGACCGGAGTGCGACGCAAAAACCCGATTTTGCTCCTGTTCGGACAATCGTCCAAACAGCGGGAGAATTTCGATGTGTCCCTGACCACTGAACGAGCGCCCTTGCAGAATGCGTGCTGTTTCGCGGATGTCCCGTTCGGTCGGCATGAAGACCAGAATGTCACCTGGTCCATGCAGCATCAGTTCTTCACAGGCATCGGCGGCGGCCCGCTGGTAGTCGATGTCTTCTCCTTCTTCTTCCTCAGCAGGGGGACGATAACGGACTTCCACCGGATAGGTTCGTCCGGAGACTTCAATCACCGGAGCAGGTGTTTTTTCGCTGCCGAAGCCACTGCTGAAAAAGGTGGCGAACCGCTCGGCATCAATGGTGGCCGAGGTGATGATCACCCGTAATTCCGGACGTTGCGGCAACAGGCGTTTGATGTAGCCAAGAAGAAAATCAATGTTGAGAGAACGTTCATGTGCCTCATCGATGATGATCACTTCATACTGATGCAGCAGACGATCCGACTGCGATTCGGCGAGCATCACGCCGTCGGTCATGAGCTTGACGAGTGTCTTCGGTGACGTGGTGTCGGTGAAACGAATCTTGAAACCGACCTGATCGCCAACTCGTGTTTCCAGTTCTTCCGCCACTCTCGCAGAAACCGATCGGGCGGCAATTCGTCGCGGCTGCGTATGACCGATGATTCCGGCGAGTCCATAGCCTGCTTCCAGACAGATTTTGGGAAGCTGCGTCGACTTCCCGGAACCGGTCTCCCCACAGACGACAATCACCTGATGCGAACGCAATGCCTCGGCAATCGCCTCTTTCTTCTCGGTGATGGGAAGGAGAGAATCGAACTTCAGGACAGGTTTTTGACCGGCCCGTTGCTGATACCGTTGTTCGGATCGGGCGAGTTCCTTCAGAAATTTATCGAGACTCCGGTCAAACGGTTTGTTCTGGGATTGCAGGCGTTGGATGCCGTCAATGGAACGGCGCAGGGAAGAGCGATCGGAAAGCATCGTGCGTGTGATGCGATCCTTGAGTTCCTCCAGAGCGGGGGGGATGGATTCTGTCATGAGACCCGAATTCTAGGGACAGGACAGGCGTTTTGTCAGTAATGAACGTAGACTGAGATGACAAACGAAAATCAATGTCCTTTTATCTGTCGTCTCGATTTACCATATGGATGATGAAAAAATGAATGCGAAGCACATCACGCCGATTCTGAATGTTTCCGACTTTCAACAGAGCTTTGAGTGGTTTGAAAAGTTCGGGTGGAAGAAAGGCTGGGACTGGGGAAATCCTCCGACATTTGGGTGCGTGTGCTCCGGCGAGTGTGAAATTTTTCTCTGTCTGAATGCTCAGGGAAGTCACGGCAAGGGAACTCAGTCACAAACATTTGGTGCGACTGGGGACGAAACGGCCGACAAAGGAGTCTGGATGTCGATATGGGTCGATGACGTGGACGCAGTTCATCAAAACTGCGTCCAACAGGGACTGGAGATCACCTGGCCCCCGACCGACATGCCCTGGAACGTCCGCGAAATGCACGTACGCCATCCAGACGGCCACATCTTCCGAGTGGGCCAGGAGGTCGAGTGCTCATAGGAGTAGTGGCCGGGTGCCATGCTCACATCGCGTCAGCAGGGTGAGCATGAATGGACGTCCCTATCGCGCTTGCCATGCTCATGCTGCTGACGCGACATGAGCATGGCATCCAGTTTAACGGCTTTCGACAAGGCCACCTGCGCCCAGGAAGCGAAACTCTATTGTGCGATTTAAAGTAAAATGTGAGAAAGAAACAAAAATGACACAGATGCAATCAGCAACATTTCACTCTCGTTTATCAATAATATTAACATTACAAATAGCGATCATTATGTGCAATCATTTAGCATGTCAAACGACATTTTCCGATGACGGCATCGGAAAAGCACGCAATGCGTTTCACTCTTTTCAGAAATCTCTTGAAAAATCGAACGAGCTGAAAGCAAGTGTCCAACTTAGAACCCCTTTTCTAGAACCTGTGTTAACAACGATTTCATGGAGGAAAAACAGCTTCTTTTGGGTTGATGTATCTAAATCGGGAAATAATCCACGTGTGATGTATGGTCTTGACAAGTCCGAAGTGACAGTCATTGAGTTCTTGGACAGTAACGAAATAATTGGAATAAATATAACTAATTTTGGGGAGATTTTAGATTGTAATCCTGAATGTGTTTTCGAGAAGGCTGTTGCAAATGTTGGAAATTTTGAAATATGCGGGGAAACATCAATGAAACTGTTGAATATTTCAAAAAATGCACCAATAGATAAAATTCATTTTTCCGTTTCAGGGGATGAAGTAATTGGGGTTTTGTCAGGAAGTGAATTGGTGTCGGACGACATACGTGAATTTGCTGTCGACAGCACGAGAAATTTGAAGATAATTTTTACCATGTCTCGAAATCAAGACAATTACTCCCTCAGCGAAATTGGTGTTTTGCATCAAGGATACCCTCCGGAATCTAAAACATCCATTAAGATTAAGCGGATTGATTTCTCCTTAGATGACAATCACATTGAGTCAATGCAGTCAATGAAAGCCGGATTGAAATCTATGAAAATCGACAAACTGGAGGACGTCGGCGACCATTTAATATTTCCACTAAGAAAGCCTGTCCTGCGGAAACAATGAGAAGATGGCCGGGTGGCATGCTCACATCGCGCCAGCAGAGTGAGCATGAATGGACGCCCCTACGACGCCTTGCATGCTCATGCTGCTGACGCGACATGAGCATGGCATCCAGTTCAACTTCTCTCCACACGGCAACCCGCCATTACGAGATTAACTTCTTCATCTCACGAACAGCTCGTTCGAACCCGACCATCACGGCCCGGGCAATGATGCTGTGACCGATGTTCAATTCTCCGACTCCGTCCACCCGGGCAATGGGAACGACATTACGATAGGTCAGTCCATGTCCCATGTGCAGCAATAAGCCGTGGTCCAGGGCCACCTTTCCGGCGGCTCGAATGATCTCCAGTTCACGCCGTTCCAGTTCAGTCGTTTCCGCATCGGCATAACGACCGGTGTGTAACTCCACAGCCTGCACTCCCAGCGATTTCGACGCCGCGATCTGGGCCGGGTCGGGGTCGATGAAGAGACTCACTTCAATTCCGGCAGCAAGGAGTTGATCAACACATCGCGCGACCCGATCACGGTTGCCGATGACATCCAGTCCCCCTTCCGTCGTCACTTCTTCCCGCTTCTCCGGAACGAGAGTGCATTGCTCCGGACGAATGGCGAGAGCGATTTTTGTGATCGAATCTTCAGCAGCCATTTCCAGGTTGAGTTTCACCTGAACAGTTTCTTTGAGAACCCGCAGGTCACGGTCCTGAATGTGACGCCGGTCTTCCCGCAGGTGGACGGTGATGCCGTCGGCTCCCCCCAGTTCCGCCAGCGCGGCCGCCCAGACGGGATCCGGTTCAATGGTCCGCCGTGCCTGACGAATGGTGGCGACATGATCAATGTTCACGCCCAGTTGTGCCATGATTGTTTCCCCGGTGATGAGCAGTTCTTTGATGAGTGGGAGAGAAGAAGATTCTCACGCAAAGGCGCAAAGGCGCAAAGAAATCAAGAGAGGTCGCTTGGCCGGATCATTCAGAGGAACCACGGAAAGAACGGAAAACACGGAAATATAAAGAAGAAACGGTGATCTGCTGAAAACAGAATGTCATTTCAGAAAATGACAACGTCATCCCGCTCTTGTTTTCTTCATTCCGGTTCCGTTGCTTCCGCCTTTTCCGTGGTGAATCATTCGGCTGAACGGGACTTTGGCCCATGTTCTATTCTTCTCTTTGCGCCTTAGCGCTTTTGCGTGAGTTCTCTTACTGTAGTCTTACTGCGGTCTTTTATAGAACGGAAGCGGGACGACCTTGGCGGGAAGTCGGGTTCCACGGATGTCGATTTCAACGATACTTCCCGGTTCACTCACTTTCGGATCCACACTGGCCATCGCGAGGGACTGTTCCAGCGTCGGAGAAAAGGTTCCAGAGGTGACGGTTCCCACTTTCTCCGACTCGAAGTAAACGTCTGATCCTTGCCGGGCGATTCGTTTTCCATCCAGAGCCAATCCGACTCGTTTCGGAAGATCGTCCCGTTGCGAGAGTGTGGTGAGTGTCTCTTTCCCAATGTAATCCGCTTTCTGAAGACGAACACCAAACGACAGGTTCGCCGTGTACGGATCAACCGACTCATCCATCTCATGACCATACAACGGCATTGCCGCTTCGAGTCGTAATGTGTCCCGGCAGCCGAGTCCGCAGGGTTGAACAGGGATGTCAGGGTTAGCCTGAATCAGCTTCGTCCAGAGGTCTAATGCCTGTGAATTGTCCACGATGAGTTCGAAGCCGTCTTCGCCGGTGTATCCCGTTCGGCTGATGACGGCGGGAATTCCGAAGGCGGTTCCCCGACGGGCGTTGTAGTACCGGATTTCATTCAGATCGATATCCACATGCGGTTGCAGCAGCGTCTGTGACTGCGGCCCCTGTAACGCCAGCATAAAGGAATTCAAGGTTTCATCCGTGAATGTCGCCTCTTCCGAACCGGGATGAGCCTTGATCCAGGAGACAATCTTTTCGCGATTGGCCCCGTTCACGACGAGAAGGATTTCGTCTTCGAGCTGGTAGATGAGAACATCGTCCAGAATCCCCCCATCTTCACGGCAGACAAGGGAGTAACGCACCTGTCCCGGTTTAATTTTTGTCACATCGTTGGTGACGAAGCGGTCCAGAAAAGCCACCTGATCGGGACCACGGAACCAGAGTCGGCCCATGTGAGCGATGTCGAATTGTCCGACACGTTGACGAACGGCATGGTGTTCTTCGACAATTGAGCCGTATTGAATCGGCATGTGCCATCCGGCAAATTCCACCATCCGTCCGCCATTGGCGGCATGCCAGTCGTGAAGCGCTGTCTGCAACATGATGATCCATTCAAGTCAGGTGATCCCTGACATTACTGCACTGCGAAAATTTGAGATCAGTAACACTTTATTGAAATGAAGTAGACGTCTGTTCCTCGTTCTAGGTTTTAACATGAAATGCCCGGCAGGAAAATGACGCAGCAGAACCCCTTGGTATTGTCTGATCTGTTTCAAGTCGCCCGACCAGAAGAACTGGGACTGGATTCCCGTCGCTGGGAGCACGTACTCGCCTTCGCTGAACAGCAGTGCCGGAGTGGAGTTCTCCCTGCGTTGTCGCTTCAGGTTCAACGTGCCGGGAAAACAACGGGGGTTCATCATTTCGGATCACAACGACTGGAAGCAGACGTTCCGGTGGATGAGCAGACATTGTTTCTGATCGCGTCTCTCACCAAGCCGATGGTGGCGATGGGAATCCTGCTTCTTGTTGAACGGGGGAAATTGGGGCTCAGTCAACGGGTGTCGGAGTTTCTTCCTGATTTCCGGGAGCCGGCCCGACGCTTAATGACCGTTCGACATCTGCTGACGCATACCTCAGGTTTGCCGGATATGTTGCCGGACAATCTCCCGTTGCGACAAGCTCAGGCGGGGCTGGATGCGTTCCTGGCGGGAACGATGACGGTTCCGCTTAACAATCCCATCGGTCGGACGGCACAGTATCAAAGCATGGGATTTGTGCTGTTGGGAGCGATCATAGAGAAACTGACCGGACAATCCTGTGCCGCGTTTCTGAAGAAAGAACTCTTCGAACCGTTAGGAATGTCGCGTACCTGGCTGGGGCTGCCGACGGAGATGCGCACGGAAACGAACATCGTGGAAATCCGGGTCTCCGCCGAACAGCAGGAGGGAACCGACTGGAACTGGAACAGTCAATACTGGCGCGAACTGGGGGCTCCGTGGGGAGGAGTGCTGGCCACCACATCAGACGTGAGCCGGTTTCTCGCGTGCATGCTGGGAACAATTCCCTTCTTCTCCCCGGTCACAATTGAAGAGGCGACATCCAATCGCCTGAATGACTTCCCGTTTCTTCCGGAACAGGAACGAAGAACACGCGGTTGGGGACTCGGTTGGCGTTTGAACTGGAAAGACCATCGGAGCAGCCTGTGTGATCTGCTTCCATCCACTGTTTGCGGACATTGGGGAGCGACTGGTTCACTCTGCTGGCTGGATCGCGAAAGCGGCTTGGGATTTGTCGCTCTCTCGTCACAACCATTATCAGATGGGCACTCACCGTTGTTGACGCTCTCGAATCTGGTCGCGGCATCTGTGATGAAAACGTGAGCTTTCTGACCGTGACAGGCGTCTGGCACGACGCGGTGAAATGGGGCCATGTTCCCCAAACGTACTTCCGCTCATTGCTGTTATAGTTGGTTCTCCTTCACGGTAAGCGGATCGAGAGTTTGTCACATCATTGAAGAAGCATCCACTTCGAAGCGTGCGCTCTTCTCCAGCGTCTGGTCGATCACTGGAAATTATGAAGACAACATGGTCATGGAAAATCAGCGCGGGGAGATGGTGATCTGAAGTTTTTGGTGTTCCTCTGGTTTCAGCGTGACGGTTTGTTCTGAAAGTGTCTCGCCATTGCTTCCCAGAACCTCGATGCGGCATTCTCCAGCGGCGAGTTGACTGAAATCAAATGTTCCTTGCGTCTGTGCCAGATTGGCTCCGGTATAGTCGTTGGTGTGCGACGTCACCCGGACAAAGCCGTCGTGGAGCAGTTTGTCGCCGATCAGGACTTCTCCGGTGAGTCGTGCTTCC
>Ga0182745_1000299_pt1 | contig 59270 bp, 48 predicted proteins | sample eDN3rd30CKraftBY_FD_128523 | JGI IMG/M metagenome (GOLD analysis project Ga0182745, IMG submission 128523) | Enriched backyard soil microbial communities from Emeryville, California, USA - eDNA 3rd pass 30_C Kraft BY (version 2) (version 2) | ecosystem: Environmental > Terrestrial > Soil >... | reverse complement strand
TTTCCACCTTGATGACGCCGTCGCCCTGGCAGGCCTCGCAGCGTCCGCCCTTGACGTTGAAGCTGAAGCGCCCCGGCTCGTAGCCGCGGGTGCGGGCCTCCGGTACCGCGGCGAAAATTTCCCGGATCGGGGTGAACAGGCCGGTGTAGGTGGCGGGATTGGAGCGCGGTGTGCGGCCGATCGGACTCTGGTCGATGTCGATCACCCGATCGATCTGTTCCAGGCCGGTCACGCCGTCGCTGGGCGCCGGATCGGTGGAGGCATCGTTCAAGGCCCGCGCCACGAATTGATACAGCGTGTCATTGATGAGCGTGGACTTGCCGGAGCCGGAAACCCCGGTCACGCAGGTCATCAGACCGAGCGGAATGTCCACCGTGACGCCGCGCAGGTTGTTGCCGCGTGCGTTGTTGATGGTCAGGACCCGATCGTCCTGGCGCGGCGTGCGCATGGGCGGAATGACGATTGCGCGCGCCCCGGACAGATACTGCCCGGTGATGGACTGCGGGTTGGCCGCCACTTCCGCCGGCGTGCCTTTGGCGATGATCTCGCCGCCGTGCACGCCCGCTCCCGGTCCGAGATCGACCACGAAATCGGCGTGCCGGATCGCATCCTCGTCATGCTCCACCACCAGCACGGTATTGCCCAGATCGCGCAGCCGGTTCAAGGTGAGCAGCAGCCGTTCGTTGTCCTTCTGGTGCAGGCCGATGGAGGGTTCGTCCAGGATGTACATGACGCCCACCAGTCCGGAACCGATCTGGCTGGCCAGGCGGATACGCTGAGCTTCGCCGCCGGACAGCGTTTCGGCGCTGCGGTCCAGGGTCAGGTAGTCCAGCCCCACGTCGCACAGGAAGCGCAGCCGGTCGCCGATCTCCTTGATGATTTTCCCGGCCACTTCGCCGCGCCAGCCATCCAGCTTCAGGTCGAGACTGAAGCGCATCGAGTCGCCCACCGACAAGCGGCTCAATTCGGGCAGGTTGCGGCCGGCGACGAATACGTTGCGTGCCGCGCGATTCAAGCGTGTGCCCTGGCAATCCGGGCAAGGCTGATTGCTGAGGTATTTCGCCAGTTCTTCACGTACCGCCGCCGATTCGGTCTCGCGGTAGCGCCGTTCCAGGTTCGGGATGATGCCTTCCCATTTGTGCGAGCGCCGCGTTACACCCCCTTTGGCGTCCACGTAGCGGAAGTCGACCTTGTCCTCGCCACTGCCGTACAGCACGACCTTGCGATGCTTGGCCGACAATTCCTCCCAGGGGGCCTCGATGTCCAGCTTGTATTGTTTGGCCAGCGATTGCAGGAGCTGGAAGTAATAGCCGTTGCGTCGATCCCAGCCGCGAATGGCGCCACCGGCGAGCGACAGATGGGCGTGGTGCACGACGCGTGCCGGATCGAAGAACTGTTGTACCCCCAGTCCCGAACAGGTGGTGCATGCTCCGGCGGGATTATTGAAAGAGAACAGGCGGGGTTCGAGTTCCGCGAGGCTGTAGCCGCAAATGGTGCATGCGAACCGATCGGAGAACACCAGGTCCTCGCGCGCCGGAGGGTCCATGAAAGCGATGCGGGCCGTGCCATCGGACAGGCGCAGCGCGGTCTCGAACGATTCCGCCAGGCGCTGGCCGATGTCGGCGCGCACCTTGAACCGGTCCACCACCGCCTCGAGGGTGTGCTTGCGCTTGGGGTCGAGCTTGGGCGGCTGGTCGAGCTCGACCACCTTGCCGTCGATGCGGGCGCGTACGAAGCCCTGCGAGCGCAGTTCCTCGATCACCTGCAAATGTTCCCCCTTGCGTGCGTCGATCATGGGCGCGAGCAGCATGAGCGGCGAGTTTTCCGGCAGCCGCAGTACCTGGTCGACCATTTGGCTGACCGTCTGGGCCGCCAGGTCCACCCCATGGTCCGGACAGCGCGGTACCCCGACTCTGGCGAACAACAAACGCAGATGGTCGTAGATCTCGGTTACGGTACCGACGGTGGAACGGGGATTGTGGGAGGTCGATTTCTGTTCGATGGCGATGGCCGGCGACAGGCCATCGATGGAGTCCACGTCAGGTTTTTCCATCATGGACAGGAACTGGCGGGCGTAGGCGGAGAGCGACTCCACGTAGCGACGCTGGCCTTCGGCATAGATGGTGTCGAATGCCAGCGAGGACTTGCCGGACCCGGACAGGCCGGTGAATACGATCAGCCGGTCGCGCGGCAGCTCCAGATCGATATTGCGCAGGTTGTGCGTGCGTGCGCCACGGATGACTATGGTGGATGAGGGCATGGAACATCAGGAAACGGCCGCCAATCGGTCACTATAAGGCGTGGCACGAGCCGGGGGCAAAGGCTGGGACCGAAGCCTGGACGCCCTGACGCCTGGGGCGGCGGGTTCCTGCAAAACAGGCCTGCCAGTCGGGCTCCGGCACGTCTAGAATGCAGCGTTTGGTCGGTTCGATTCCTTACAAGAGGCGGCAAGATGGCGCGCGGTATCAATAAAGTCATTCTGGTGGGCAATCTTGGCGCGGACCCCGAGACGCGCTACATGCCCAGCGGCAAGGCGGTCACCAATATCCGGATCGCCACCAGCGAGTCCTGGCGGGACAAGCAGACCGGCGACCAGCAGGAGCGCACCGAGTGGCACGCCGTGGTGATGTACGACAAATTGGGTGAAATCGCCGCGGAATACCTGCGCAAAGGGTCGCAGGTATACGTGGAAGGCAAGCTGCGCACCCGTAAGTGGCAGGATAAGGAAGGAAAGGACCGCTATACCACCGAGATCATCGCCGATCAGATGCAGATGCTGGGTGGCCGCGGCGGTGCGGGCGGCGGCGGGAGTGGGGGCATGGAGCGTGGCGGCAGTGGTGGTGGCGAACCGCGTCAATCGCGTCAGGCTCCCCCAGCCGAGGACCGCGGTGCCCCCATGGCCGATGACGGTGGTTTTGACGACGACATCCCGTTCTAGAATCCATCGCTGACTCGCAGGCGGCCAGGGTCGGTGGTCACAGCAGCCGGCAGGATTGCCGCCCGGACGGGCTCGCTCGTCTAGGTTTACGGAGGTACCCCGGACTTCGCATGCACCCGGGGGCCGACCCGACATGCCAGATCCCATACGCGACCAGGAACGAGCGCCAGCGACCGTGGAGGACACCACGCACGCCCAGGCGTTGTCGGAGCTGTTCGAGCAGCATAACCGCACCCTGGTGAACTTCCTGGTCGCGCGCCTTGGCAATGAATCGGAGGCCAAGGAAGTGGCCCAGGAAGCCTATGTGCGCTTGTTGCAGCTGCACGAACCCGGCGCCGTCAGTTTCCTGCGGGCTTACCTGTTCCGGGTGGCGGCGAACATAGCGCTGGATCGTATCCGGCGGCGCGCCGTCAGCGAGCGTCTCGAAGGTACCTACGCCGACGAGGACCTGACCACGACCTTGGGACCGGACCGGGAGGTCCAGGCAACCCAATCCCTGGCCGTGGTCCGGCAGGCACTGCTCGAATTGCCCGCGCGCCACCGCAAGGCTTTTCTGTTGCAGCGTTTCGAGGACAAGAACACCACCGAGATTGGACGCCTGCTCGGCATCAAGGAACGGCAGGCGCGCTATTACATCAGCCATGCGGTCACTTATTGCCGGCTGCGGCTCGACGGATTGTCGGAATCCGAGGCCAAGGCGCAGGTGTTTCCATGAGCGAGGCGAATCGGATCAATGCCGCCGCCGACTGGCTGCTGCGCCTGCAAAGTGAGACGGCGAGCGATGCGACCATCCGCAGCTGGGTACAGTGGTGCGAGGCCGATGTCCGCAACCAGCGTGCCTTCGATCAGGTGCGCGAAACGCTGCAGATCGCCGATGGTCTGGCCGGCGAGGTCGAGAACGGCGAGCTGATCGGCGCATCCATGGAGGTGCCCCGAGGACGCTTCGAGCGCTTCATGGCGGGCTGGCGCGAGGCTTGGCGAGTCTCATTGCAGTACCCTTTGCAGTACCCATTGAGCACCATGGCGGCATCTGTCGCGGCGCTGGCGGTTGCCGCCCTGGCCTGGGTGACGCTGACCAGCACGGGCCATCTGCCGGTGCGCAACGGCGCCGTCATCGAGTCGGACGAAGCGGTGCACGCGGCGATGCTGCCCGACGGATCGCGGGTGGAGCTGGCCTCGAAATCGACGCTCGCCGTGCATTACACGGGGGCAGCACGGTCGCTCGACCTGCGCGACGGCGAGGCGTACTTCACGGTCACTCCCAACAAGCGGCGCCCGTTCATCGTGACCGCGGACGGAGTGAGCGTGCGTGCCGTCGGCACTGCCTTCAACGTGCGCAGCGCTGCCGGTCGAGTCGTGGTGACAGTGACCGAGGGCACTGTCGATATCTACCAGCAATCCTCCAGGTCGGCGCCAGCCGGCAAGCCCGTGCGGGCTGGTGCCGGATTCCAGGTGGTGTGGCAAACCGGCGGCGCGGCGCCGGGGCAGGCGGAGCGGGCGCAGGCCGGCGCCGAGCCCGCCAGGGTTTCGGTCAAGCCGGCCACGGCCGTGGGGTGGCGCGAAGGGCGTCTGGAATATCTGGACGAACCGCTCGAAGCGGTGGTCGCCGACGTCAACCGCTATGCCATCCGCCCGGTGGTGATCGCCGACGATGCGGCACGCAAGCTGCGCTTCTCCGGCACCGTGATGGTCGGGCTCACCGACGAATGGTTGAGTGCGCTGCCGCGCCAATTTCCGGTGACGCTGCAGCGTCAGAACGGCGTGGACATGATTCATAGCGTCGCTGCCGATTCGCGCTGACGGCGCCGCAATTCGGCTGCCAGCCCGTTCCAAATCGCTTTCGAATCGATTGCCGCCTGCCCCGGACCGTTCGTCTCGGCCAGGCAATCGAGCGAATGATGAGGGACAGGGGATGCAGACCGCACTGGCGCGCTGGGCCGTGTTGCTGATCATGATGATCGCAGGCCTATGCGCACGCGCCGAGGATCCGTTGCTCGGCATGGCCGTCGAGGTGGATATACCGCCGCAGCAACTGGCTACCGCGCTCATTGCCTTGTCGCGCCAAGCCGGTATCCAGTTGCAGATGCCTTCGGAAATCGTCGCCGGTTTGCGTACCGGAGGCGCGCGCGGCGCGATGACCTTGAGTGCGGCCTTCGAGAAACTGCTGGACGGCACCCCCTTGACGTTCCATTCCGCCGGTACCAGGACCATCGGCATTCAGCACCGCCATGACCGTGATTTGCGCGACAACGTTCGCCAGGGAGATCAGCCATGACCAGGATCGATAGTGAGACGGGTGGAACCGGCCGGCGTGGCCGGGACGTTGCGATGAGATGCGCGTGGGCGGGGCTTGTCTGCTGCGGCATGATGCTGGCGGGACTGGCTTGGGCGGATGCGGTCACCGCGCCGCAGCGGCAATCCATGAGTCGCGACACTTATGCTCGTGCCGAGGCGCTGTTGCCCGATCGGATTCAGGCGCTGGTGCTCAACGAACAGGTGGCCGTGCACTGGCTGGGGGCGAGCGATGAGTTCTGGTATCGGCGCGAAACGCTCGCGGGCCATGACTTTGTCATCGTGGCTGCCGCCACCGGCCGCAAACGCCCGGCGTTCGACCACCGTGCCTTGGCGGCAGCGCTCAGCGCCGCGTCGGGAGGCAATGTGGACGCTGCTCGATTGCCATTCGACGCGTTCGAGTTCGTGGGGGATGACCAGCGGCAACTGCGATTGCAGATGGGCGGGAAGATCTATACCTGCGGGCTGGACTCAGGACGTTGTACCGCGACCGAGGTGCCCAATTCACCAACGGGGGCACCGCCGGGTCTGCTGGTGTCTCCCGATGGACGCTGGGGGGCGTTTACTCGCAACGCCAATTTGTGGCTGCGAGACATGGCAAGTGGCGCTGAACGCGCGTTGACCACCGACGGGCAGGAGGATTTCGGCTACGGCATTTATCCGGACACCTGGCGTACTTCGTACATACCGCGCCAGCGTGCCGGTGTGGTGTTGCCGCCGTTCGATTCGTACTGGGCGCCGGATTCTCGGCGACTGGTCGTCTCGCACGTGGATCAGCGTCATGTGGCCCGCTATCCGTTCGTCGCAAGCGCGCCCTTGGATGGCAGTTTCCGCCCCAAGCTGTACCAGGTGCGCATTCCCCTGGTCGGGGAGCGGCCGCCCACCCAGGAATGGCTGGTGTTCGATGTCACCTCCGGCGCGCGGCGGCGTATCGAGTATCCGTATGACAAGTTGCTGGTGGTGCAGCAGACGCCCGCCATCCAGCGCACCTGGTGGGGTCCGCGGGGCGAGCAATTGTTTGCCGCGGCTTCCGGCGACAACATGGAATCGGCCGCGCTGTATGTCACCGAGCTGAGCACCGGCAAGGTTCGCACCGTCATCGAGGAGAGCCTGGCGCCGCGTACCGACTTGGGCAGCTCTCCGTACAACCCACCGAACGTCTACGTCACCGAGAACGGTCGTGAGGCCATCTGGTTCTCGCAGCGCGATGGCTGGGGGCATCTGTATCTGTACGACGTGGCGAGCGGCAAGCTCAAGAACCGCATCACCCGAGGCGACTGGCTGGTGCGGGATATCGTCAAGGTGGACGAGCGCCAGCGGCGCATCTATTTCACTGCCGGTGGCCGCGAACCCGGCAATCCGTATTATCGTTATCTGTATCGCATCGATTTCGATGGCTCGCAGCTGACGCTGCTGTCGCCCGAGCCGGGCGATCACTTGATCGGCAGTCCCACGAATGACGCATCGGATCCAGTGGTATCGCCCAGCGGCCGGTTCGTGGTGTACGACGTGTCGCCGCTCGGCGGGACCACTCGTACGCTCATCCGCCGCACTGCCGATGCCAAACTGGTGGCGACCATCGAGCAGGCCGACGCCAGCCGCCTGTTCGCCGCCGGCTATCGCGCGCCCGAGGAGTTCGTGGTCAAGGCCGCCGATGGCAAATCCGACCTGTACGGGGTGATGTACAAGCCCGCCGATTTCGATCCCGCCCGCAAGTACCCGGTAGTCGATCATCAATACGCCAGTCCGCTCACCGCCGCGGTGCCTCGCAGCTTCGTGCAATCGCTGCACGGCGTCACCGGCTACGGTTCGCCGGCGTCCACCGCGCAGTTGGGCTTCATCGTGGTGGTGATCGACGCGCGTGGCACGAGTTATCGCTCCCGTGAGTTCTCTCAAGCGGGTTTTGGACAACTGAACATCAACGGGCTCGACGATCACGTGGCCGCCATCCGGCAATTGGCTCAGCAACACGCGTTCATCGACATCGAGCGGGTCGGGTTGACCGGCGCCTCCTATGGCGGCTGGAGCACATTGCGCGGCATGATCGAGTTTCCGGAGTTCTTCAAGGTCGGTGTGGCAGGGGTGCCGCCCGGCAGCCTGCACGGCATGTACCTCGATTTTCACTGGACCACGTTCGAGGGGCGGCCGCGTTATAGCGACGGCAGCGAATTGCGCCCCAAGGCCGACGAAGCGCCGCTCAATTGGGCGGCCGCCAACAGCCTGCGGCAAGCCGGCCGCATCCAGGGCAAGCTGATGATCGTGATGGGGGAACTCGACGAGAACGTGCCGCCGGGAGCGACCCTGCAGTTCGTCAATGCACTGATCGAGGCCAATCGCGATTTCGAGCTGGTGTACCTGCCCGATACCAATCACTTCGAGAGCAGGCGGCCGTATACCATTCGGCGCAGCTGGGATTTCCTGGTGCGCCATCTGCAGGGCCGGGAGCCGCCGTCATACGAGATCAAGCGTGTCGAGTGAACGTCGCCATTGCTGTGTCCGCGAGGTTACTGCCGCTAGCCACGAGTCGTTCGTCACAGCTACAGGTGGCATGGTGCGGCTCGACGCTCCGAGCCACGCTCGCGGCACCAATAACAGCTTGAGCCATGATTGAGTCATGGGGGGGATGAGGGGATGCATACCAGACTGACGCGCGTGACCGCGCCATTGATCATGATGTTGGCGGGGGCCGGCGCCCAGGCCGACGATTCACTGCTCGGCAAGATGATCGACGCCGACGTTCCACCGCAGCAGCTGGCGAGCGCGCTCATCGCATTGTCACGCCAGGGAGGTGTGCAATTGCAGATGCCCGCGGAAATCGTCGCCGGCTTGCACACTGCAGGCGTGCATGGCGCCATGACTTTGAACGACGCGTTTGCCAGGTTGCTGGCCGATACTCCCTTGACCTTCCGTTCCGTGGGTGCCCAGACCATCGGCATTCAAATGGCCAGCGCCGTTCGGCAGCAGGCTGGCACCAGCGCCGCGACCGGTACCGAGCAGCGCACGCAACTGGAGGAGATCATCGTCTCGGCGACCCGTCGTGAGCAGAGCATCCAGACCGCGCCGGTATCCGTCAACGCCTTCTCCGGCGAACAGCTGGCCAAGGCCGGCTATCTGGGTGTCGGCCGCTTCCTGGACTCCGTGCCGGGCGTGACCAGCCTGGCGGAAGGGCCCGGCAACAACGTGGTGATCATTCGCAACGTGGCCACCTCGACCCAGGAGCAGGGCGGCGCGGTCACGGCCACCTACTTCGACGACTTCGCCATGATCAGTCCGCTGGGCGGTGTGCCCGAAATTCGCCTGGTCGACATGCAGCGCGTGGAAGTGCTGAAAGGACCGCAAGGAACTTTGTTCGGCCGCAGTGCCATGGGCGGTATCGTGCGCTTCATTTCGAACAAGCCCGACGCGGCGGAACTCAAGGGTGGCGTGAACACCTATGTATCGCAGACCACCGATGGCGGCACCAACGTGGGTGGCCATGGCTATCTGAACTTGCCGCTGGGTGAGAATCTCGCGGCGCGTTTCGTCGCTTACCGGTACCAGGACGATGGCTTCATCGACAACGTCGAGCTGGGCATCCGGAACTACAACGAAGAGAGCACAGTCGGCGGCCGCGCGGCCGTGCGCTGGCAGCCGACCGACACGCTGACGCTGGATTTGACTTATCTGTACCAGCATACCGACGCCGCGCCGAACTGGGTCTCGGACATCCACACGCCCACCGGAGACATCCCGTACGACGTCGAGCGGCGTGATGCCATCGGCGCTGTCAGGATGGAACGTGGCTTTGAGAATCAATCCGTCAACCTGCGCGTGGAGCAGCAGTTCGAGCCGTTCACCGCGACCTTGCTCGCGACCCACACGCGTGTCGAGGGGCGGCAGGTATTCGACCAGCGGGAGTATGTCAATCTGGCTTACGGCTGCGCCTGCGATTATCTCGAGGACAAGGACCAGCCGGGGGCCGTCGGCAGCACCGATATCGTCGAGTTGCGCTTCGTATCGCCCAAGGAACGCTTCTTCGACTACATCTTTGGTTTCTATTATGAGGATTCGACCAGCAAGGAACGGTCGTTGATCCGCTATTTCGGCCCGCCGCAGCCGGTGTTCGGCGGTTTGCTGACCTTTACCGATGGGACGCGCCTGGTGGATCGGCTCTCCAGTGGCGACTCCCGGGAGCAGGCGGTGTACGGCGAAGCCGGCCTCAACTTCACCGGGCAGACCCGCGCGGCGTTCGGCTATCGCTGGTCGGATGTGCGTTTCGGCTACCTGGATCGGCAGGCCTCCGGCATCTTCGATCTGTTCACCGGCGCCGCGGACAACGTCGGCATCCCCTATCAGACCGATGAAAAGGTCAGTTCGTACAAGTTCACCTTGGAACACAAGTTGAATCAGGACCTGTTCGTCTATGCGCTGGCCAGTTCCGGTTATCGGCGCGGCGGTTTCAATGCGCCGACGCTGATCTCGCCCTTCTCCACTTATGGTTCGGACTCGCTGTGGAACTACGAGATCGGCGCCAAGACCACCTGGCTCGGCGGGCGCCTGGTGGCCAACCTGGCGGCCTTCTATCTGGATTTCAGCGACATTCAGCTGGTGGTGCAGGATCCGTTGACCTTCGAGCGTTCCACCCGCAACGCCGGCAAGGCGCGCATTCCCGGTGTCGAGCTGAGCCTGTCCTGGCAGGCCGGCAACTATCTGACGTTGAACTTCAACGGTTCCTGGAGCGATCCGCAACTGCTGGAGGATGTGCCTGGCGGCGTGTCGGGGAAGAAGGGCGACCGGCTGCCTGGTTCGGCGACCGAGAGCTTTTCTTTGAGCGCCAACTTCGACTACCCGATCGGCAGCGGCTTCGACCTGACCGCGCTGGCGGCCTACAAGTACATCGGCGATCGTCTCAACGACTTCAACACCACGCTGGATGTGGCGCTGCCGTCCTACGACATGCTGGACCTGCGCCTGGGCGTGCGCAGCGACCGGGGCTACTCTGTGACGTTGTTCGCCGATAACGTGTTCGATGAGGCCACCGTGTATCGCATCGATCATCAGGGGGCGAGCTTCGATGTGGCGCCGACCAGTCGTCCCCGCACCGTTGGTGTAAGCTTCGCTTATGACTTTTAAGCGACTGACCGCGATCCTCGTCATCGCCCTTGGTATCGCCCCCGGTATCGCCCCCAATGTCGCCATAGGTGCCGCCGTTGCGTCGGCCACCGCCACGGCTACGACCGACTCCCCGCCCGCTCATGTTGCGGCGATGGCGGCTGGGGCCGCGGCCCAGGTGGCCTGCGGCGCCGTGTTCGTGTCGGGGTTCGCTCCGAGCCGTGCCGAGCACGACGTGACGCTGCTGGCGGCGCCGGTCACCGCAGGCATCGAATACCGGCTCGACCGCAAGGCCGGCACTTTGACGGCGACCAAGGACGGGGTGGCGCGCACGGCGTTGTATCGGCCTGGGCTGGGCTGCACGCTGCTGGTGGAGACGGATGCCGACGCGTTGCGGCAGCAGGCCGTGGGCATCGAACCGTTCAAGATGAAGCCACGCCGCGGGCTGTGGCCGGCGGGCGATCGAGTCGAGAACAAGCTGCCGGCGAGCATCGATGCCGCGGCGCTGACGGCTGCGCTGGACGCGGCCCTGCAGGATGAAACGCCCAAGGGCGAGATCGATACGCGTGCCCTGGTGGTGGTGCAGGGCGGTCGCATCGTCGGCGAGCGCTATGCCAGGGGCTACTCGAAAGACACCCGCTTCCTGGGGTGGTCGGCGAGCAAGAGTGTCACGGCGGCGCTCATCGGCACCCTGGTGACGGATGGCAAGCTGGCGCTCGACGCGCCGGCGCCGATCGATGCGTGGCATGTGGCGGACGATCCGCGCCGGGTCATCGAGTTGCGCCACTTGCTCACCATGTCGAGCGGCCTGGCGTTCCGCGAGGGCGAATATCTACCGGGTGACGACAGCACCATCATGCTGTTCGAGCGGGGCGACATGGCAGCCTATGCCGCCGCCAAATCCGCGGCGCAGGCGCCCGACACCTTGTTCAGCTATTCGTCGGGCACCACCAATATCCTGGGGCGCATCCTGTTCGACGCCACCGGCGGCTCGGTGACCGCCAGCGAAGCCTATGCGCGCCAGCGGCTGTTCGAACCCGCCGGCATGACCAGCGCCGTGTTCGAGCGCGATGGCGCCGGCACCATCGTCGGCAGTTCGTATTTCTTCGCCACCGCCCGTGACTGGGCCCGCTTCGGCCTGCTGCATCTGAATCGCGGCGCGATCAACGGCCGCCAGTTGTTGTCGCCCGAGTGGGTGGATTTCGTGCGAGCGCCGTCCAAGGCCGCCGCCTGGTACGGCGGACAGTTCTGGCGTAACGACCGGAAGGACGACGGCACCCTGCGTCGCCCCGGGGTCCCTGAGGATGCTTATTTCGCGCTTGGCCACAACACCCAGATCGTCGCCGTCATTCCCTCGCGGGATGCGGTCATCGTTCGGCTGGGCTGGACCACCGGCAAGGGCAAATTCGACATGAGCCGGCATTTCGCGGCCATCCTGGCGGCGCTGGGCAAGTAGGGCGCGTCTTTCGAGGCGCCGTGACGGATTGAGTTTATCGATGTAATTTATTGATTTTAAAGAATTTAGCCTTGTCGACGCCGAGCGCGCCGGCAACTGCCGAAACCCCTGGGGCCCATCTTAAAGTATCCTATCGCCCCTGTTTCCCTTTCCGCCGCGAGTCGCGCCGCCCGCTTCCGTCCATGCCCCTGCTTCATATCCGTACCCACGGTTGCCAGATGAACGAGTACGACTCCGCCAAAATGGTGGACGTGCTCAGAGAGTCCGGCGGTTATCAGCTGACCGACGATCCGGAACAGGCCGATGTGCTGCTGCTCAACACCTGTTCGATCCGCGAGAAGGCCCAGGAGAAAGTGTTCTCGCAGCTCGGCCACTGGCGCTTGCTCAAGCAGGCCAAGCCGCACCTGGTGATCGGCGTGGGCGGCTGTGTCGCCAGCCAGGAAGGCGAGGGCATCACCCGGCGCGCGCCGTTCGTGGACCTGGTGTTCGGTCCGCAGACACTGCATCGGCTGCCCGACATGATCCAGGAACGACGCAACACCGGACGTTCGGTGGTGGACGTCAGCTTTCCGGAAATCGAGAAGTTCGATCACCTGCCCGAGCCGCGCGCCGAGGGTGCGACGGCGTTCGTGTCCATCATGGAAGGCTGCAGCAAGTATTGCTCGTTCTGCGTGGTGCCCTATACCCGCGGTGAGGAAGTCAGCCGGCCGTTCGAAGCCGTGATGGCGGAGGTTCGGCAGCTCGCTGCGCAGGGGGTGCGGGAGATCACTCTGCTGGGCCAGAACGTCAACGGTTATCGCGGTTCCATGGGTGATGAGGACGGCACCTTGTGCGACCTGGCCACGCTGATCTATTGCGTGGCGGAACTCGATGGCATCGAGCGCATCCGTTTCACCACCTCGCATCCGCTGGAGTTCAACGATGCGCTGATCGAGGCGTATCGCGACGTGCCCAAGCTCGCCAATTATCTGCACCTGCCGGTGCAGTCGGGCTCGGACCGTGTGCTGGCGGCCATGAAACGCGGCTACACCGCCCTCGAGTTCAAGCAAAAGATCCGCAAGCTGCGCGCGGTGCGCCCGGACATCAGCGTGTCGTCGGATTTCATCGTCGGCTTTCCCGGTGAAACCGCCCGGGATTTCGAGGCCACCATGAATCTGATTGCCGAGGTGAACTTCGATCAGTCGTTCAGCTTCATTTACAGCCGTCGTCCTGGCACGCCGGCCGCTTCGCTGCCCGATGACGTGACACACCAGGAGAAGCAGCAGCGCCTGGAGCTGTTACAGGCCCGGCTGAACGGCCAGGCCAAGACCATCAGCGACAGCATGGTGGGCTCGGTGCAGCGTGTGCTGGTGGAACGGCCGTCGGTGCGTGGTGATGCCGGTCAACTCGCCGGTCGCACCGAGAACATGCGTTGGGTGAATTTCGACGGACCGGCCGGATTGATCGGGCAGTTCGCGGCGGTGCGTGTTACCGAGTCGCTGCGTAATTCTCTGCGCGGTGAATGGCTCGGAGCGGAAGCTGCGGTGTCCGGCGCCGCGACCAGCGCATGAGCGTACCCGTGGCGACGCGCGATCTCGCGTTCGAGCCGGTCGACAATGCGCGGCTGGCCAATTTCGTCGGCCCGATGGATGAGAACCTGCGCCACGTGGAGAAACGGCTGGGTGTGGAAGTGCGCCGGCGCGGCGGCTGGGTTGAGGTCTCGGGCGCGCCCGATGCGGCCGACACCGCGCAGCGTGTACTCCATCAGTTGTTCGCGCTGTCGGCCAGTGAGCAGCTGACCCCCGATCGAGTTCATCTGGTGTTGCAGGAGGCGGGAATGGAAGCAGCAGGCGAGGCGGCCCTCGCGGACCCGTCACGCAGTCAGGTCGTCGATGACGCACCCATTCATACGCAGCGTGGCGGTATTCGCGGGCGTGGTGCCAACCAGAAGCAATACCTGCACAACATCCACACCAGCGACTTGACCTTCGGCATCGGGCCGGCGGGCACCGGCAAGACTTTCCTGGCGGTGGCCTGCGCGGTCGAGGCGTTGCAGTCGGACCGCGTGCGTCGCATCGTGCTGGTGCGGCCGGCGGTGGAAGCGGGCGAACGGCTAGGGTTCCTGCCGGGCGACCTGGCGCAGAAAGTCGATCCCTACCTGCGTCCCATGTACGACGCGCTGTATGAAATGATGGGCTTCGACCGGGTGGCGCGTGCCATCGAGCGCCAGGTGATCGAGATCGCGCCGCTGGCCTTCATGCGCGGCCGTTCCTTGAACGATTCCTTCATCATTCTTGACGAGGCACAGAACACCACGGTCGAGCAGATGAAAATGTTCCTGACTCGCCTGGGGTTCGGCTCCAAGGCGGTGGTGACCGGTGACATCACCCAGACCGACCTGCCCAGGCAGCAGCTGTCGGGCCTGAGAAATGCCATGAAAGTATTGCCGGGCGTGCCGGGCGTGGCGTTTTCCTATTTCACGTCTCGTGACGTGGTGCGTCATCCCCTGGTGCAACGCATTGTCGAAGCGTATGAGCGCCAGCCGCCGGTAGCCTCGGCTGAATCATCGACTGATTCACCATGACGCCGCGACCCGCCCGCCACATCGCCCGCGCCACCGCCCGTACCACTGAAGTCACGGTTCAGTACGCCACGCGCCGCAATGGGGTGCCGCATCCACGCGCTTTGCGTGAATGGGCCAATGCCACGCTGTGTGAACCGCCGGCTTCATCGCCACGCCAAGGCAGTAACCGGGGCGGAGGACAGGGTAAGGGGCAGGGCAATGGCTCGCAGCAGGGCGCCATGGCGGGGTCGAACCAGGGCTTGGCGGTATCCATTCGAGTGGTGGGCGCGGCCGAGAGCCGGCGCCTGAATCGCACCTGGCGCGGCAAGGACAGGCCCACCAACGTGCTGTCATTCCCCGCACCGTCCGTGCCACCGGCCCATGCCGCCGGCCTGGCGGCGCATGACCCGCTGCAACTGGGCGACTTGGCGATCTGCGCCCCGGTAGTGGCTCGCGAGGCGCGAGAGCAGGGTAAAGCTGCGCAAGCGCACTGGGCCCACATGGTGGTGCACGGCGTGTTGCATCTTTTAGGGTACGATCACGAGGTCGAGCGCGATGCCCTCGTCATGGAGGCGCGTGAAACGACCTTGTTAGCCAATTTCGGGTACGCAAATCCTTATGTCTGAGGAACAGGGAGCGAAAGGGCGCTGGTTACGGCGCATCACCGATTCGTTCAGCGGCGAGCCGCGCGACCGGGAGGATCTGAGCGAGATCCTCGCCAGCGCCAAGGCGCGCGGCATCATCAACCCGGATGCTTTCGAGATGCTCGAGGGCGTGCTGGAGGTCATCGAACTGCAGGTGCGCGACATCATGGTGCCGCGCTCGCGCATGGTGATCGTCAACCGCGACGATCCACCCGAGCAGATCCTGCCGGCGGTGATCGAGTCCGGACACTCGCGCTATCCGGTGATCGGCGACGACCGCGACCAGATCGCCGGCGTGCTGCTCGCCAAGGACCTGCTGCGCTATTTCATGGACGGCGGCAAGGACGATTTCGACATCAAGGAATGCCTGCGCCCGGCGGTGTTCATTCCGGAGAGCAAGCGCCTGAGCGAGCTGCTCAAGGAGTTCCGCGCCAGCCATCATCACATGGCCATCGTGGTCGACGAGTACGGCGGCGTGTCCGGCCTGGTGACCATCGAGGACGTGCTGGAACAGATCGTCGGCGACATCGGCGACGAATACGACGTGGACGACGACCTGGACATTCGCAAGGAAGCCGAGCGCCAGTTCAGCGTCAAGGGCCAGACCCGCATCGACGATTTCAATGCCTATTTCGGCACCAGTTTCAGCGATGAGGAATTCGACACCATCGGCGGCCTGATCATCAGTTTCCTGAGCCGGCTGCCGCGCCGGGGTGAGACCTTCGAGCTGGGCGGCCTGGAGTTCCGGGTGCTGCGCGCCGATCGCCGGCGGCTGGATTCATTGCGCGTCACCACCTCGCACGACATCCTTCCCCAAGACGAATAGCGTCGCGCAATGCCGTCGTTGCAAGCCTTCTTCGCCGGCCGACTGGCGCCCTGGTTGGCGCTGCCGCTGGGGGCCACGCTGTCGCTGGCATTCGCGCCCTTCGAATGGGCGCCGCTGGCGGTGGGCTGTCTGGCCTACCTGTTCTGCGCCTGGCAATACGCGACGCCACGCCAGGCCGCCAGGTTCGGCTTCCGGTTCACGGCTGGCATTTTCCTCGCCGGCACCTATTGGCTCTACAACACCATCCACGAGGTAGGCCACGCTGCTGCCTGGATCGCCGTTTTCCTCATGGTCGCCATGGTCGCCATCATCGGTGGCTATTGCTGGCTGCTGGGCTATGGCATCGGCCGCTGGTTGCGGCCAGGCGCCGTCACAACGGGAGCAGGGCAAGTCTCGCTGCCGTTCCAACTGCTGGTGCTGCCCGCCGCCTGGACCGCCCTCGAATGGTTCCGGGGCTGGTTTCTCAGCGGTTTCCCCTGGTTCGCGCTTGGCTACTCGCAAACCGATACGCCGCTGGCGGGATTCGCGCCGGTGGGCGGCGTCTACACGATCAGCTTGCTGGTGGCGATCTCCGCGGGCGCCGTGGTCACCCTGGTGTGCGGCACGCTGCGCCAGCGTATCGTTGCCGCGGCGGCGATGGCCGTCCTGTGGGGATCGGGCGCCTTGCTGTGGCAGCAGTCCTGGAGCCAGCCGGTGGGGCGGCCGCTGACGGCCGCCATTGTCCAAGGCGCTATCCCGCAGGATGTCAAATGGAGCCCGGAATATCGGGACTCCACCCTTCAGACCTATCGTGACCTGACGCTGCCGCAGCTCGGCCGTGACATCCTGCTGTGGCCCGAATCGGCGCTGCCGGATTTCCCCAGCGAGTTGCATGACTACTTCTCGCAGCTGTGGTCCGAGGCGCGCGCCAAGGACTCGACGCTGATCACCGGGCAACTGCACGTGGGCCGGGACCTGGATGACATTCGCAACGGGCTGCTGGTGCTGGACCGGGAGGCGCGGCAGGCCCAGTGGTACGACAAACGCCGCCTGGTCCCGTTCGGCGAGTTCTTTCCGGTGCCCGATGTGGTGCGGCAATGGATGCGGCTGCAAAGCCTGCCGTTCACCGACATCATGCCGGGCGCGCCCCACCAGCCCGCCCTGTCGGCCGCGGGCCAGAAAATCGGCGCCACCATTTGCTACGAGGACGCCTACGGCGCCGAGCAACTGGCGGTGTTGCGGGACGCCACGCTGCTGGTCAACGTCACCAACGATGCCTGGTTCGGCGATACCACCGCCGCCGCCCAGCACCTGCAGATCAGCCGGATGCGGGCCATGGAAGCACGGCGCCCGCTGCTGCGTGCCGCCAATGACGGCATCTCGGCCATCATCGATGCCCACGGCGACGTCGCGAAGACGCTGCCGCGTTTCAAGCCGGGCGTGCTGACCGGCTCGGTGCAGCCCCGCACTGGGCTTACCCCCTATGCCCGGGTGGGCAACTGGCCCGTCATTTCCTTCTGCTTCCTGGTGCTGCTCGCCGCCGGCGTGGCCGCTGTACGACGCGCGCGCCGCTAACGGCGCCTTTGCTACGTCAGTCGTCCCGTCGTTGGTGTGGATGAGCACAGCGACGATGGACGTAGCGCTGCGCCAGGCGTCTGAACCTGCGGCGGCGCCGGCTGCGCCGTTTGCGTCTCAGCCTCGCTCAACACACTGAATCGTCAGGGTTTTCCGGCTTCATGGCCGCTCACCCGGCCAGCCTGCATTAAACGTTCGTGAGTTGACGGCCGGTGCCTGCCTCGGCACTATCTGCCGAAACAATCTCTGCCTGGGCAAATATCGTGTTCGCAATCCATCCGCCGCGCGGGGCCGTCCAATGAGCTCCGCGCTCAAGCATTACGACGTGAAGACGTTCGTCTCGTCGCGTTCGCTCGGCTACCTGTTGAAAATGGCCCAGTCGCTGATGATGCAGGCGGCCAGCACCGCGTTCATCGGCCACGACCTGAGCTTCATGCAATGGCTGGTGCTGGTGAAGGTGCACGAAGGCGTGGCGCGCATGCCCAGCGACCTGGGCCGTCAGATTCATCATGACAATGGTGCGTTGACCCGCATGCTCGATCAGCTGGAGGCGCGCGGCTTCATCGAGCGGCACCGCAGCGCCACCGACCGGCGCGTGGTCGAGCTGAAGCTGACCGCCGCAGGTGTGCGCAAGGTCGAGCAATTGAAGCCGTTGGCGGTGGACAAGCTCAACGTGCCGCTGGCCGAGTTCAGCAAGGCCGAGTTCGCCGAGCTCATTCGGCTGATGCACAAGCTGATCGACGGACTGCGTCACTGCACCAGCCAGGACACCGAGGCGGGCGCGGTTTGGTCGGGCAAGAGCACCGACCCGGCGGCGACCCCGTCACGCAAAGCCGCGCCGCGCGTGAGCGGCCGCAAGGTCGCCGGGCGCGGCCGAGCCAGGAGAACGACATGAGCGGTGTTACCAACTCGAGATCGGGGCGAATAGCCGCCGCCGTGGCGGTCCTCGCGACCCTGTCGCTGGCCGGGTGCGTCACGCCGCAGGTGGAGGAACCCCGTGGCAAGACGCTCGATGCCCAATCGCTGGGGCTCACGGGCCAGATCGTGGCGCCGCCGGGCGAGCAATGGTGGACGGCTTTTGGTGATCCCCAGTTGAACGCCTTGGTGGACGATGCGACGCGCAACGCGCCGAGCCTCTCGCAGGCGCTGTCGCGGGTGCGCGGCGCACAGGCGCAGGCCATGGTGGCAAGCGCCGGACGCAAACCAGGGTTCACCGTCGACGCCGACGAGACCTGGCAGCGCTTTTCCGAGAACTACATCTATCCGCCGCCGTTCGGCGGCGGTCATTACTGGATGGGCCAGGCGCTGGCCAACATGAACTGGAACCTGGATTTCTGGGGCCGCCAGGCGGCGCTCATCGACCAGTCGCGCTCACAGTTGAGCGCCAGCGTGCTGGATGTCGCATCGGCGCGGCTGGCGCTGGCCGGCGCCATCGCGCAGGCCTATGTCGATTTGTATCGCTCCTGGCAACTGATCGACATCGCCACCCGGCAGGAGCAGCAGCGGCAGCAATTGCTCAAGCTGACCCAGCAGCGCGTGGCCGCCGGTCTCGACACCAAGATTGAACTCAAGGTTGCCGAATCGGCGTTGCCGCAGGCGCGTTATGCGAGGCTGCAGGCCGAGAGCGCCCGCGAGTTGGCGGTGCATCGGCTGGCCGCGCTGGCGGGTTACGGTGCCGATCGCTACGCGCAGATCGGCCGGCCGCGGCTGACGCTGGACACGGCTTTGCCGCTGCCGGAGCAGTTGCCGATGGACTTGCTGGCACATCGGCCGGATGTGCTCGCCGCGCGGGCGCGCATCGACGCGGCGACGGCGGGGCGCAAGGCGGCGCACGCAGCGTTCTATCCCGACATCAGTTTGCGCGCTTTCGCCGGTACCCAGGCCATCGACCTGGACAACCTGGTGAAGGGGGGCAGCGTGGTCTATGGCGTCGGTCCAGCCCTGCATTTGCCCATTTTCAATGCCGAGGGCCTCAGGGCCGCCTACAAGAACGCCACCGCCGAACTCGACGCTTCGGTGGCCAGCTACAACGCCACCGTGCTGGATGCGGTGCGCGAGACCGCCGACCAGATCAGCTTGAACGAGTCATATGGCCGGCAGCTCGAACAGGTGCAACAGACCTTACAGGCCGCCAGCACCGCCTATGAACTGGCCAAGAAGCGCTATGCCGTCGGGCTGAGCACCCAACTGGTGGTGCTCGATGCCGAATCGCGTGTGCTCGACGCGCAGCGGGCGCTGCTCACCGCCAACACCCAGCGGGTCATTGCCCGCGTCACCCTGTTGCTGATGCTGGGCGGCAGCTTCGATCCCGCCGCCCCCGCTGAAGGAGTCTGAAATGCAAGCCGATGAATCCGCCGCTGCGGCGTCCCCCCAGTCGCCCCCGGCGCCCGCCAACGGCAAGCGACGTGCGCGCCTGATCGTGCTGGCCCTGATCGTCGGGGTCGGCCTGGTCGCCTATGGCGCCTGGTGGTGGCTGCATGCCCGCTATTTCGAGGCCACCGACGATGCGTACGTGGCCTCCGATGTGCTGCCCATTACCAGCGAGGTGGCAGGAACCGTCCACGCCGTCCACGTCGACGACACGCAGCATGTCGAGCGAGGCCAGCTGCTGGTGGAACTGGACCGCACCGATGCGGAACTCGCTGTGGCGCAGGCCGAAGCCGAACTGGCACGCAGCGTGCGTGAAGTGCGTGGATTGTTCGCACAGTCCAAAGGACTGCAGGCGCAAATCCGCGAGCGCGACGTGGCGCGTCGGGCCGCGCACGCCGACTTGCTGCGTCGTGAACGGGCGGGTGACGACGGTGCAGTGTCAGGCGAAGAGCTGCAGCATGCCCGTGACCAGGTCGCCCAACTGGATGCCGCTTTGCGTTCCGCCGAAGAGTCGCTGCGCACCGTGCAGGCGCGTATCGATCACACCACACTCGAAAACAACCCCCAAGTGTTGGCCGCGGCAGCGCGTGTTCGGGAAGCCGCGTTGGCGTTGCGGCGCACGCGTATCGTGGCGCCGGTGTCCGGCACCGTCGCTCGCCGCAGCGTACAGATCGGAGCGCGCATCGCTCCTGGCGCGCCGCTGATGGCCGTGGCCGAGCTGTCCGATGCCTGGGTCGATGCCAACTTCAAGGAAGGCCAGCTGCGGCATATCCGGATCGGGCAGCCGGTGGAATTGCACGCCGACATCTATGGCGGCGAGGTGGAGTACCAGGGCCGCGTGGCCGGGCTGGGGGCGGGCAGCGGCAGCGCCTTCGCCTTGTTGCCGGCCCAGAACGCCAGCGGTAACTGGATCAAGATTGTGCAGCGCGTGCCGGTGCGGATCGCGCTGGACCCCGAGCAACTGGCGAAGCATCCATTGCGCGTCGGATTGTCGATGCATGCCAGCGTCGACATGCATGACACCTCCGGTCCGCTGGTGGCCAGGGAAGTGCGTGTCGAGCCGCGCCAGTTGGCGGTGAGCGAAGATCGGGATCAGGCGGTGACCCAGCGCATCGCCAACATCATTGCCGCCAATGCGGGGACGACGCCCCCCGCCAACACTCACAGCAGCCAGGCGGAACGGGCGGGTGCCAGCCTGTGATCCAGGAAGCCGACCGGCCGATGCCCAACTCGCGCGTGGTGGTTGCCGGCGCGCTGGCGATCGCCACGTTCATGCAGGTGCTGGATACCAGCATCGCCAATGTGTCCATTCCCACCATCGCCGGTAATCTGGGCGCGTCCACCGACCAGGGCACCTGGGTCATCACCTCGTTCGCCGTGGCCAATGGCATTTCGGTGCCGTTGACCGGCTGGCTGATGCAGCGCTTCGGTGTAGTGCGGGTGTTTGTCCTGTCGGTGTTGCTGTTCACCTTCACTTCGTTCCTGTGCGGCGCGGCCTGGAGCCTGTCATCGCTGGTCTTCTTCCGGGTGCTGCAAGGCGCGGTTTCCGGCCCCATGATCCCCGGCTCGCAGGCGCTGCTGCTGTCCATCTTCCCGCCGCAGCGCAAGGGCGCGGCACTGGCCATCTGGTCCATGACCACCCTGGTGGCCCCCATCACCGGTCCCATCCTGGGCGGCTATATCTCGGACAACTATTCCTGGTCCTGGATTTTCTACATCAACGTGCCGGTCGGATTGCTGTGCGCCGCGCTGTGCTGGCGCAACTTGCATGATCGCGAGACCCCGACCCGCAAACTGCCGATCGACACCGTCGGCCTGGGGCTGCTGGTGATCTGGGTGGGTGCCCTGCAGATCATGCTCGACACCGGCAAGGACGCCGACTGGTTCTCCTCGCCGTTGATCCTGAGCGAGGCCATCATCGCCGCCGTGGGGTTCACTGCCTTCATCATCTGGGAGCTGGGCGAGAAACACCCGATCGTGGATCTGTCGCTGTTCAGGAACCGCAATTTCTCGCTCAGCGTGATCGCGTTCTGCGTCGGCTACGCGCTGCTGTTCGGCGCCCTGGTGCTGCAGCCGCTGTGGATGCAGACCTGGCTGGGTTATACCGCGACCTGGGCGGGTCTGGCGACGGCGCCCAGCGGCGTGGTGGCGGTGCTGATCACGCCTCTGATCGGCAGGTACCTGGACAAGGTCGATGCGCGCATCTTCGCCAGCGCCTCGCTGGTCGCTTTCGGCGCTTCATACTTCATGCGCGCCGGTTACACGGCGGATGCCAGCTTCATCGCCTATGTCATCCCCATGCTGGTGCAGGGCATTGGCATGGCGCTGTTCTTCGTGTCGCTGCTGTCCATCATGTTCGACGGCGTGGAGCCGCAGCGCGTGCCGGCGGCATCGGGCCTGTCCAACTTCATGCGCATCACCGCCGGCGCGTTCGCGGCTTCCATCGTGACCACGTTCTGGGACCGGCATGCAGCGCTGCATCAGACCCGGCTGGCGGAAGCCACCAGCATCTACGATCCACGCCTGCAGCAGGCCCTGGACCGGCTGCACGACCTGGGCTTCGGCGATCTGTCCAGCCTTGCGACCCTGACCCACTCGCTGGCCAACCAGGCCTACCTGATGTCGGCGCTGGATTTCTTCTGGATCGGCGGCTGGCTGTGCCTGCTGATGGTGGCCTTCATCTGGCTGACGCGGCGTCCCCGGGGTGGCGCGGTCGTCGCCGCGGCCGATTGAGTGGGGGCACGGCGGCGGGGTGATACGCATCTTTCCGGTTGCATTTTTCCGGGCACGCGATAATATGCAGCCAGGAGGTTGCATATGAACACCACTACAGATCGCATCGAGCGCAAGATTTTGCTCAAGGCACCGCGGCAGCGTGTCTGGCAGGCTTTGCACAACATCGAAGAGTTCGGCAACTGGTTCGGCGTCAAGCTGCACGGCAAGACGTTCGAAGCCGGGCAACGGGTGCACGGCAACATCACTTATCCCGGCTACGAACACCTGTCGTTCGAGGTCTGGGTGGAGCGGGTGGAACCGCCGCGGCTGTTGTCCTGGCGCTGGCATCCGGCCGCCATCGAACCCGAGGTGGATTATTCCAGCGAACCCACCACCCTGGTGGTGTTCGAATTACAGGAAGTCGACGGCGCTACGCTGGTGAGCGTGGTCGAGAGCGGTTTCGACGCCATTCCGGCCGGTCGGCGCCTGGATGCGTTCCGGATGAACGGCGACGGCTGGACCGAACAAATGAAGAATATCGAGCAACATGTCGCGACGTCGTAAGGCCGCGCCGGCGGCGTCGCATGGCGTCGCCCAGCTGTTCGCAGCCTTGGGAGATGCGACGCGGCTGCGCTTGATTGCCGTATTGTGCGCGGGTGGCGCGATGTCGATTGCCCAGCTGACCTCCGGCACGGACATCACGCGCCAGGCTGTCACCAAGCACCTGCTGGTGCTGTCCGAGGCGGGCCTGGTACGGGATGTCAAAGTGGGCCGTGAGCGCCTGTGGGAGTTCGAGCCCGCCCAACTGCAGCAGGCGCGCCGCTCGCTCGAAATCATCGAACAGCAATGGGACCAGGCCCTGCTGAAATTGAAATCGGTCGTGGAATGCTAGGTGCCGGAGGCCTTGCGCGTCGCCAGCGCGATGGGCACTCCGATGCAGAACATGTGGACCAGCAGGCCGCTCGCCACCACGATGGGAATGAATTTGAGCTGGCTGGGAAACGCGGATAGCGGAATGACCACCAGGTTCATTACCGCGTAGACCACGATGCCGTACAGCACGCCCCAGATGATCGGCTGGCGCGTCATGAACCGCAGTCGCCGACTGGCGACGTAAAAGAGGGCGGCGATCAGCAACATCATCAGGAAATGCAGCACCAAGCCGAGCACCGCGGTAGCGGTGCCGCCCTGGTAGGCCGGCGCGCCGAGCAAGCCGCTGGCGACGGACTGCAGCACCCGGCTGGGAGCCACGCCACGCCAGGCGGAAAAGCCGACGGCATAGCTGATGTCGAGGGCTCCGGCGATCAGCCCACCCACCAGAATCGCAAACACAGCGGGATTGCGGCGCATACGTCTCTCCCGGGGGGGACCGGTGCGGATCTTGCTCGCTCCACGCTCAAAGCTCAATCAGCGGCTGGCGGCCGAGGTTTGCCGATTCCCGGCCACAAACGCTGTCCAGCGATCAGCTTCCCCGCTTATCATTGATGGAATTGCCCATTGCATGGCGGGGAACGCGTGGAAAATTTGTTGCAGGTCATCCTCCTGGGAATCATCGAAGGCATCACCGAGTTTCTACCCATCTCCAGCACCGGGCATTTGCTGATCGCCGAACACTGGCTGGGACGCCGTTCCGACCTGTTCAACGTGGCTATCCAGGCCGGTGCCATCCTGGCCGTGGTGATCATCTACTGGCGCCGGCTCTGGGACCTGACGATGCATGTGGCGCGGCCGGAGAATCGGGATTATCTGTACAAGCTGACGGGAGCGTTCCTGATCACCGTGGTCGGCGGCCTGATCGCCAAGAAAATGGGCCTGAAGCTGCCCGAGACGGTGGCGCCGATCGCGATTGCACTGGTGGTGGGGGGCTTGGTGATTTTCGCGGCCGAGGCTTACGCCGCGCGTCAGCCCGAGCGTGATACTTTGACCTGGAAGGTGGCCATCTGGGTGGGCCTTGGCCAAGTGCTCGCGGCGGTGTTTCCCGGCACCTCGCGTTCGGCCGCAACAATTTTCGCCGCCATGCTCGCGGGCATGACCTCGCGGCCGGCCGCTGCCGAGTTCGCGTTCCTGGTGGGTATCCCCACCATGTTTGCCGCCACCGGCTACGAGCTCATGGAGCTTTACAAGGACGGCCAGATCGCCCAGGAGAACTGGGGCGAACTGGCGGTCGGCTTCGTGGTGTCGTCCATCGTGGCGTTCGTCGCCGTCAAATGGTTGCTGCGCTACGTGCAGACCCACCGTTTCACGGTATTTGCCTGGTATCGCATCGTCGCGGGCGTGGCCCTGCTGGCGCTGGTTTGAAACGGAGCTCACGCATGGCCGTATCCTCCTCCTCATCTGCATCGACCCGTCTGACCCAGCTGATCCTGGCCGGCCTGGTGCTGGGCATCGTCGCCGGCTACGTGGTGCATCAGTTCTTTCCCGATTCGAGCGCCGGCTTCGCCAGCGGCGTGGGGCTGCTGCCCACCGCGTTCCTGCGCTTGATCAAAATGATCATCGCGCCGCTGGTGTTCGCCACCCTGGTGGTGGGCATCGGCAAGATGGGGGACATCGCCACCGTGGGTCGGGTCGGCGGCAAGGCGCTCGGCTGGTTCATCGGCGCCTCGCTGATCTCGCTGGCCTTGGGCATGGTTCTGGTGAACCTGTTCGAGCCCGGCAAGGCCATGCAGCTGCCGCTGCCGGCGGCGGATGCCGCCTCGGGCGTACAGGCTTCAGGCCTGTCGATGACCGGGTTCCTCGAACACCTGCTGCCCACCAGCGTGCTCGATGCCATGGCGCGCAACGAGATCCTGCAGATCGTGGTGTTCTCGCTGTTTTTCGGTACCGCCATGGCATCGCTCGGCGAACGCTCGCGGCCCGTCATCGAGGTGCTCGACGCCACCGCCTACATCATGCTCAAGGTCACCGGCTACGTGATGTGGTTCGCGCCGCTGGCGGTGTTCGGCGCGCTGGCCGGCATGGTGGCCAAGGAAGGCTTGGACATCATCCGGGTCTACGGCATTTTCGTCAGCGAGTTCTACCTGGGCATTCTCATCCTGTGGGCCGTGCTGGTCGCCCTGGGACTCGCGGTGATCGGCCCACGCGTCTGGCGCCTGATCCGTCATATGCGCGAGCCGCTGCTGCTGGCCTTCTCGACCGCCAGTTCCGAGGCTGCTTATCCGAAGACACTGGAGGAACTGGAGAAATTCGGTTGCAGCAACCGCATCGCCAGCTTCGTGCTGCCGGTGGGTTACTCGTTCAACCTCGACGGCTCCATGATGTACTGCTCGTTCGCCGTCATGTTCATCGCCCAGGCCTACGGCATCGAGATTTCCGTGGGGCAACAGGTCCTCATGGTGGCGGTGCTGATGCTGACCTCCAAAGGCATCGCCGGCGTGCCGCGCGCCTCGCTGGTGGTGATTGCGGCCACGCTGTCGCACTTCAACATTCCCGAAGCGGGCTTGCTGCTGCTGCTCGGTATCGATCACTTCCTCGACATGGGGCGTACCGCCACCAACGTCATCGGCAACAGCATCGCCACCGCGGTGGTGTCCAAGTGGGAAGGCGAGCTCAAGCCGGAGGGCGAGCCCAGGCTGGACGGCGAAACGGTGACGGCGAGCGAACCGCGGGCGTCATAGCCATTTGGCCTTGCGCAGCTCGTAAAACAGGTAGCCGTCGATACCGGCCATCAGGCCCAGCGCCAGCGCGTAGCCATAGCGCCAGTGCAGCTCGGGCATGAAGTCGAAATTCATGCCATAGATGCCGGCGATCAGCGTCGGCACGGCCACCAGCGCGCCGTAGGCGGCGAGCCGTTTCATGGTCTCGCTTTCCTGCAGCGAGATCATGGAAATGTTGACCGCGGTGGCGCTGGCCACGGTGTCGCGCGACGACTCGATGGTCTGGTTCAGGCGCTTCAAGTGGTCGTAAATGTCGCGGAAGTATTCCTGCATGCCCGAGCATATCTGCGGCACGCGCGTGCTCGACAGGTTGCCCACCGCTTCCAGTAGCGGCGCCACCGCGTGCTTGACCGTCATCAGGCGCTGTTTCAAGTCGTACAGCGCCTCCATGCTGGCGCGTGGCGTGTTGTTCACGGCGAAAATCTGTTCTTCGATCGCTTCCAGTTCGCTTTCGAGCTGTTCCAGGATGGGGAAGTAGCGGTCCACCACTGCGTCCATCAGGGCATAGAGCACATAGCCCGAACCATTGCGCAGCAGTTCCGGTTCACGTTCGCTGCGGGCCCGCACCTCCTTGAAGCCGCGTTCGGTGTCCCGGCGCGCGGACAGGATGAAGTTGCGGCCGGCGAAGATGGCCACTTCGCCCACGTGCAGTTCGGTGTCCTGATAGTCGAGCATGTGCAGCACCACGAACAGCGTGTCGCCGTATTCCTCGATCTTCGGCCGTTGATGGCCGACGTGCGCATCCTCCACCGCCAGGGGATGCAGATCGAACTCCTCCTGCATCTGTTCCAGCGCCGCGGCATCGGCGTCCCGCAGCGCGACCCAGACGAAACAGCCGGGTTGCTGCAGATACTTGTGAATGTCGGCCGCATCGATATCCGCCAACTTGGCGCCATTCTGATAGACCACGCAGTTGATCAGCATCGGCTTCGCTCCACGGCTTCGGACGGTTCCGGCCTTTACGCATTCTTTATGCGCGCGGCCGGGTTTCTGGCGGCAACTTTATGAGCTGCCGCTTAGCATTTCCACTGTCAAATCGAGCCGGGCTCGAATCGAGGAGGGGCCATGCAGGACCTGATGTTCTTGGGGTTGATTGTGCTTGGTTATGGGCTGTTGCACGCCCTGGTGCTCGCGTTTGCCCGGCTGGGGAGGCTGGAGTGATGGCGCTGCTGGGCTGGTTGGCCGTGGCGTTGGCCGCCTATCTGGTCTATGCGCTGCTGCGGGCGGAAAAGTTCTGAACGGTTTCTCTGAGTGGTTTCAATGGGGCCTGCAAGGTGCGGAGGCTGCAATGACGATGGCGGCGATTGTGCTGGGCCTGGTGCTGCTCGGCGTGACTTTGGCTTGCGCCCGACCCCTGGGGAGGTACATTGCCGACGTCATGGCCGGCCGGCCGATTCTGGCGGTCCGCCTCGGGGCTCCCTGCGAGAGCGCGGTGTATCGTCTGGCCGGCATCGATCCCAAGCGGGAAACCGGCTGGAAACAATACGCCATCGACGTGCTGGCGTTCAGCCTGTGCGGCGTGCTCGCGGTCTACGCGTTGCAGCGCTTGCAGACCTGGCTGCCGCTCAATCCTCAGCACTTCGGCGCGGTCACACCGGACTCGGCCTTCAATACCGCGATCAGTTTCGTCACCAACACCAACTGGCAGGGCTACTCCGGCGAAGCCACCCTGAGCTATCTGACCCAGATGCTGGGGCTGGCGGTGCAGAACTTCGTGTCGGCCGCGACCGGCATCGCCGTGGCGATTGCGCTGCTGCGTGGCCTGGTGCGCCATCGCGCCAGTACCATCGGCAATTTCTGGGTCGACCTCACGCGCGTGACTTTGTACGTGCTGCTGCCGCTCGCCGCGCTGCTGGCACTGGCACTGATCTCACAGGGCGTGATCCTGAACTTCGATTCTTACCGGGATGTGACAGCCTATGCCACGCAGCAGATCCAGACGCTGCCGATGGGGCCGGTGGCCACCCAGGAAGCGATCAAGGAGCTGGGCACCAACGGCGGCGGTTTCTTCAACGCCAATTCGGCGCACCCGTTCGAGAATCCGACGGCGCTGAGCAATCTGCTGCAGATGTGGGCCATTCTGCTGATCCCGATGGCCCTGACCTTCACCTTCGGCAAGATGGCGGGCGATGCGCGCCAGGGCTGGGCGGTGCTGGCCGCCATGACGGTGCTGTTCGTGCCGTTGTGGCTGACGGCGCTTGGCAACGAGCAGGCCGGTAATCCGTTGCTGGCCGCGCTGCACGTCGATACCGCCAGCAGCGCGACCCAATCGGGCGGCAACATGGAGGGCAAGGAAACGCGCTTCGGCATCGGCGCGTCGTCGCTGTTTGCCGCTGTCACCACGGCCACCTCGACCGGCGCGGTCAACAGCATGCACGACTCGATGACGCCGCTGGGCGGCATGGTGCCCATGTTCCTGATGCAGTTGGGCGAAGTGGCCTACGGCGGTGTGGGGTCGGGACTGTACGGCATGCTGCTGTATGCGCTGCTCGGCGTGTTCATCGCCGGCCTGATGATCGGCCGCACCCCGGAATATCTGGGCAAGAAGATCGAGGCCTTCGACATGAAAATGACCTCGATGGCCCTGCTGGCCACTCCGGCCGTGGTATTGCTCGGCACTGCGATCGCCGTGTCGGTGGCGGCCGGCAAGGCCGGTGTGGCCAATCCGGGCACGCACGGTTTTTCCGAGATCCTCTATGCCTTCAGTTCGGCCGGCAACAACAACGGCAGCGCGTTCGCCGGCCTGTCCGCCAATACACCGTTCTACAACACGGCCCTCGGGCTGGCCATGTGGTTCGGCCGTTTCATGGTGCTGGTGCCGGTGCTGGCCATTGCCGGATCGCTGGCGGCCAAGCAGCGCGCCCCGGTGACGGTGGGCACGCTGCCCACTCACGGGCCGCTGTTCATCGTGCTGCTGGTCGGTTCGGTGTTGCTGATCGGCGCCTTGACCTTCGTGCCGGCGCTGGCCCTGGGGCCGATCGCCGAGCACCTGCTGCTGTACCGGTGAGAAAAGCATGACGCGCGCAAAACTCTCCATGTTCGATCGCAGGCTGGTCGGGCCGGCACTGCTGCAGGCCTGCCGCAAGCTGGACCCGCGGGCCCAGTGGCGCAATCCGGTCATGTTCGTGGTGTACGTCGGCGCCATCCTCACCAGCGTGCTGTGGCTGCAAGCGCTCGATGGCGGCGGTGAGGCGCAGGCGCGCTTCATTCTTGGCGTGGCGCTGTGGCTGTGGATCACCGTGCTGCTGGCGAATTTCGCGGAAGCGCTGGCCGAAGGGCGCAGCAAGGCGCAGGCCGCCTCGCTGCGCGGCTTGCAGCAAACGGTGCAGGCCAAGGTACTGACGCATTTCAAGCATCGTGGCAGCCATCATCGGGTGCCGGCCACCGAGTTGCGCATCGATGATGTCGTGCTGGTCGAGGCCGGCGACTTGATTCCGGCCGACGGCATGGTGATCGACGGCGCCGCATCGGTGGACGAAAGCGCCATCACCGGCGAATCAGCCCCGGTGATCCGCGAGTCCGGTGGCGACTTTTCTTCGGTGACCGGCGGAACCCGCGTACTGTCCGACTGGATCGTGGTGAGGGTGACGGTGAATCCGGGACAGACCTTCATCGACCGCATGATCGCCATGGTGGAGGGCGCACGCCGGCAGAAGACCCCGAACGAAGTGGCGCTGACCATCCTGCTGGTGGCCCTGACCCTGGTGTTCCTGCTGGCCACTGTGACGCTGTTGCCGTTCTCGCTGTTCAGCGTCGAGGCCGCGCAGTTGGGACGGCCGGTGACCGTGACCGCCCTGGTGGCGCTGCTGGTGTGTTTGATTCCCACCACGATCGGCGGCCTGTTGTCGGCCATCGGCATCGCCGGCATGAGCCGCATGATGCAGGCCAACGTCATTGCCACTTCGGGGCGGGCCGTGGAAGCGGCGGGCGACGTGGACGTACTGCTGCTGGACAAGACCGGCACCATCACCTTGGGCAATCGTCAGGCCGCGGCGTTCTTGCCGGCGCGTGGCGTCACGGAGCAACAGCTGGCCGACGCGGCGCAGCTGGCCTCGCTGGCCGACGAGACCCCGGAGGGACGCAGCATCGTGGTGCTGGCCAAGCGTTACAACATTCGCGAACGCTCGTCGCAGCATGTCACCTTCGTGCCATTCTCGGCGCATACGCGCATGAGCGGCGTCGATATTCATGACGATACCGGCGGCGCGCGCCGCATTCGTAAGGGAGCACCTGACGCCATACACAAGCACGTGGCGGCGCTGGAGCAGGCGTTCCCGGCCGAGGTGACCGCCCTGATCGAAACGGTGGCGCGTCGTGGCAGCACGCCACTGGTAGTGGCGGATGACGCGCGGGTGCTGGGCGTCATCGAACTGAAGGACATCGTCAAGGGTGGCATGAAGGAGCGCTTTGCCGAACTGCGCCGCATGGGTATCAAGACCGTGATGATCACCGGCGACAATGCGTTGACGGCGGCGGCCATCGCGGCGGAGGCGGGAGTGGATGATTTCCTGGCCGAGGCCACGCCGGAGATGAAGCTCGCGCTGATCCGCGAGCACCAGGCGCAGGGCCGTCTGGTGGCCATGACCGGTGACGGTACCAACGATGCGCCGGCCCTGGCGCAAGCCGACGTCGCGGTGGCCATGAATTCCGGGACCCAGGCCGCCAAGGAGGCCGGCAACCTGGTGGACCTGGACTCCAATCCCACCAAGCTGATCGAGGTGGTGGAGACCGGCAAGCAAATGCTCATGACCCGCGGCTCGCTCACCACGTTCAGCATCGCCAACGACGTGGCCAAATATTTCGCCATCATTCCGGCGGCGTTCGCCACTACTTATCCGCAGCTCGAGGCGCTCAACGTGATGCGGCTGGCCAATCCCGCCAGCGCCATCCTGTCGGCGCTGATCTTCAACGCCCTGATCATCGTGATTCTGGTGCCGCTGGCGCTGCGTGGCGTCAAGTATCGTCCGCTGGGAGCGGCGAGCCTGCTACGGCGCAACTTGGCGATCTATGGCCTGGGCGGCATCGTGGTGCCGTTCGCCGGCATCAAGCTGATCGACCTGTTGCTGGCCGCGTTCGGTTGACTCGCGGCCCATCCTGGAGCTCCGTCCCATGTTGCGTAGCGCACTGCGTCCCGCCTTGAGCCTGTTGGTTCTGCTGAGCCTGCTGACCGGCCTGATGTATCCGCTGTTGGTCGCTGGTATCGGCGCGGCCATTTTCCCCGCCCGCGCCGCGGGCAGTCTCATCGTCGAGGCGGGCAAGCCCATCGGCTCCCGGCTGATCGGCCAGGAATTCACCCAGCCGCAATATTTCTGGGGCCGTCCGTCCGCCACCGCCGAGCGTCCCTACAATCCGCTGGCATCCTCGGGCACCAATCAAGGTCCGCTGAATCCGGCCTTGCTAGCAGCGGTCAAGGCACGGCTCGCCGCGCTGCGCGCCGCCGATCCGGACAATGTCGCCCCAGTGCCCGTGGATCTGGTGACCGCATCGGCGAGCGGGCTGGATCCCCATATCAGCATCGCGGCCGCGAACTACCAGGCTGGTCGCATCGCCAAGGCACGAGCAGTGGAGCGGGACAGGATCGAGGCATTGATCCGGCGGCATGCCCAGACCCGCTGGCTGGGATTTCTGGGCGAGCCCCGAGTCAATGTGCTGGAGCTGAATCTGGCTCTGGATGCCATGGCCGGGCGCCGCTGAGCGCCGTGGATGGCAATTCAGCGCGACCGGGCAGCATAATTCCGGCATGCCCGCGGCCGCCTCCGACTTTCGTCCTTCACCCGACGCCTTGCTGGTGGAAGCGCGGCGTGGCGCTCGCGGCCGGCTGAAAATATTTCTCGGCGCCGCGCCCGGTGTCGGCAAGACCTATGAAATGCTCAGCGTGGCCCGGCGCAAACTGGCCGAGGGCGTGGATGTGGTCGTGGGTATCGTCGAGACCCACGGTCGCGCCGAGACCGAAGCGTTGTTGCAAGGACTGCCGCAACTGCCACGCCGCCAGGTCGAGTATCACGGTCGAAGGTTCGATGAGCTCGATCTCGACGGTCTGCTGGCCCGCGCACCGCGCCTTGCGCTGGTCGATGAACTGGCACATACCAATGTGCCCGGTTCGCGCCATGCCAAACGCCATCAGGATGTCCAGGAACTGCTGGATGCGGGCGTCGACGTGTTCACTACACTCAATGTGCAGCATCTCGAAAGCTTCAATGACCTGGTCGCGCGTATCACCGGCGTCGAGATCCGTGAGACCGTACCCGATGCCATCGTCGAACAGGCCAACGATGTCGAGCTGATCGACCTGCCGCCCGACGACCTGATCGAGCGGCTACGGCAGGGCAAGGTCTACGTGCCCGAAGCGGCGCGGCGTGCGCTGGATAATTATTTCTCGCGCGGCAATCTGTTGGCGCTGCGGGAACTGGCGCTGCGCGCAGCCGCCGAGCACGTCGATGACGACATGTCGACGTTCATGCGGGCGCATGCCATTGCGGGGCCCTGGCCGGCGCGTGGCCGGCTGATCGTCTGCGTCGATGCCACGTCGGCCAGCGAGAACCTGATCCGAAGCGCGCGCCGCCTGGCCGATCAACGTCATCTGCCCTGGAACGTCATTTCCGTGCAGACGCTCGGCACGATCGCCAGTCCCGCGGCGCGCGAACAGCTCGATGCCAACCTGGCGCTGGCCTCCCAGTTGGGAGCGGAGACGGCCATTCTGACCGCCGATCGTATCGGCGAGGCCATCGTCGAATACGCCCGGACCCACAATGCCGCGCAAATCGTCATCGGTCGCGCCAAGGACGTGCGGCACAAATTCTGGCCGCGGCGCCAGCTGGCGCAATGGCTGTTCGCTCACGCCACCGATTTCGAGATCACGGTGGTGAGTGAGGCCGACAGTGGTAATGGCAAGCGCCCGTCCCGTGCAGTGCTGCTGCGTCGACGTCAGTGGTTGACCGCACGCGAGGTCCTGCTGACGCTGTTCTTCACTGCCGCGGCCGCCGCCTTGAGCTGGTCGCTGGAGCAATGGGTGGGTAATGCCAGCTTGGCATTGATCTTCCTGCTGGCCGTGACCTTCGCGGGTGCGACCGGCGGCTTGTGGGCAGCTTTGCTGAGCGGAGTGCTGGGATTCCTGACGCACAATTTCCTGTTCACCGAACCGCGTTTTTCGCTGACCGTGGACAATCCACGGGACTTCGCGACCTTGCTGGTATTCCTGGGAGTGTCTTTCGTGGTCGGGCAATTGGCGGCGCGCCTGCGCCGCCAGGCGCAGGATGCCTGGCTGAGCACGCGCCGCGTGGAGGCCTTGTTCGATTTTTCACGGCGGCTGGCTACCGCGGTGGACCAGCGCGATCTGTTGTTTGCCGCGTCCAATGGCATAACGGAGCTGCTGGGCCGTCGTTGCCTGATCTTGCCGCGAGCCTCGCACAAGAGCGTGGAACCGCCGCAAGAACTGGTTCGGGCACGCGAGTTCCGCGACACCGATCAGGCCGCGGCCGATTGGGCTTTCAGCCACGGCGAGCCGGCCGGCCGTGGGACCGGCACTTTGCCGGCTGCCGGCTGGTACTTCCTGCCGGTGGCCGAAGGCGAAAACGCCTTCGGTGTGATCGCCGTGGACCTGCCCAACAGTTCGGACGCGGTGAGCGGTGAGCAGCACCGCTTGCTGTTCACGCTGCAGGCGCAGCTGAGTGCCGCCTGGGAGCGTTTCCGCCTGCGTCAAGCCACGCACGAAACACAGCTGCAGCGTGCGACCGAGTCGTTGCGGGCGGCATTGCTGGCCTCCGTGTCGCACGACTTGCGCACTCCCTTGGTGTCCATTACCGGAGCGCTTACCGCGCTGCGCGATCTGGGGCCGAAGATGCCGCAGGCCGATCGCGCCCAGTTGCTGTCGAGCGCGATCCGCGAGGCCGAGCGGCTCAACCGATTGATACAGAACCTGCTCGACATGACCCGGCTGTCGCATGGCGCGCTGGTGTTGCGCCTGGGACCGGTGGATCTGCGTGATGCGGTGAGCGAATCGGTCTCGCGGCTTGGCGACCTGCTGCTGACCCGGGAAGTCCGGATCGACCTGGCGCCGGAGCTGCCGGCCGCGCAGGCCGATCGCACGCTGCTCGGGCAAGTGCTGGTGAACCTGCTGGAAAATGCGGTCAAGTTCTCGCCGCCCGACAGCACGATCGGTATCGAGGCGCGGGCGCACCAGTCGCGCCTGCGCCTCAGTATCATCGATCAGGGACCGGGCATTGCGCCGGACGAACGCGCGCTGGTATTCGACTTGTTTCACCGGGCTGAACAGCGCGACAGCGGTGTGGCCGGTGCCGGTCTGGGGCTGTCCATCTGCAAAGGATTCGTCGAGGCCATGGGCGGCACCATCAGCGCCCGGCAAGGCCCCCAGGGCGCCGGGGCTGCGATCGAGATCGAGCTGCCCGCCGCGGTTGCCGAACCCCGATGAGTGTCAACCCGCCGCTGCAGGTCCACCGCCGATGAACGCCCGTCCCCGCATCCTGGTCGTCGACGACGAGCCGGAAATCCGCCTGTTCCTGCGCATCACGCTCAAGGCTGCCGGCTTCGAGACTCTCGAGGCAGCCACCGGCCGTGCCGCGATCGAAGCCTGCACCGGCAAGAAACCCGATTTGATGTTGCTGGACCTGGGGTTGCCCGATGTGGGCGGGCTGGACGTGATTCGCGCGGTGCGGGTCTGGACCCAGTTGCCCATCATCGTGGTCTCGGTGCGCTCGGACGAGAGCGACAAAGTGGATGCCCTGGATGCCGGCGCCAACGACTACGTGCAGAAGCCCTTCGGCACCGCGGAACTGCTCGCGCGTATTCGCGCGTCGCTACGCGCGCATTCCGGCGAGCCCGTTTCCCCAGTCATAGAGACTGGCCACTTGCGCATCGACGTGGCAGCGCACGAAGTGCGCCTGGATGGCACCCTGGTGAAGCTATCGCCCAAGGAGTTCGACCTGCTCGTGGTGCTCGCGCGTGCCGCCGGCCGCGTTTGTACTCACCGTCAGCTGCTCGAAAATGTCTGGGGCCCCTCGCACCGCGAGGATGTGCAGTACCTGCGTGTCTACGTCGGCCAGTTGCGCGACAAACTCGGTGACACCCAGGGCGTCCCCAAATACATAGTCAACGAGCCTGGCATCGGCTACCGCCTGATGGTTCATCTGGCTGGCTAGTCGCCACCGGCGCTGCGCACCGGCACGATATCCACGCTCTCCGACACCAGGTCGTAGACGATACGCGCTTCGCCGCGCTCGAGTTGGCGCATGACGTGGGCGACCTTCTCGTCGAGGGAGAAATCGCGTTCCCCGTACTCCGTGCCTTCACGGAGTACGAACGATTCGATGACGCCACGCAGCGCATCCGGGGACAGTTCGGTGTGCGGAATGATTACCGGATGCGCGCGCTGCTCGTCCATGGAGTCCTGTCGTCGTTTCAGCCGGCGGCCGTGGCCAGAGCGCTCTTGCGGCGCGCGTACAGCAGATAGACCACGATGCCGATGGCGTTCCAAATGAAGAAATACTTCTTGGTGGTCCAGGGCAGACTGATGAACAGGTAGAGACAGCCGAGAATGGCGACCGAGCCGACCAGCCAGGGCAGGGGAGTCTTGAACTTGCGCGGATGCTCGGGGGCCTGCACGCGCAGCACCAGCATGCAAGTCGCGACGGCGACGAAGGCGCACAGCGTGCCGGCGTTGGCCACGGCTGCGATTTCATTCAGCGGCAGCAGGCCGCCGATCACGGCGACGATGACGCCGGTGAGCATGGTCATCATCACCGGTACCCCGGTGCGGGGATTCACGGCGGCCAGGCGCTGCGGCAGGAGGCCGTCGCGGGCCATGACGAAGAAAATCCGCGACTGGCCATACATGAACGCCATGATGACGGTGGGCAGCGCCACCACGGCGGCGCCGGCAATCAGCGTCGCCGCCACCGGATGATCGAGCTGGCGCAGCACCAGGGCCAGCGGTTCCGAGCTGTCGGCCAGTGACTGATAGGTGGAGCCGCCCAGCGCGGCCGCGGCCACGGCCATGTAGATCACGGTGCACACCAGCATGGAGCCGATGATGCCGATCTTCAGGTCGCGGGCCGGATTGCGGGTCTCCTCGGCGGCGGTGGACACCGCATCGAAACCATAGAAGGCGAAGAAAATGATGGCGGCGGCGGCCATCACGCCATGCTTGACGCCCGTGTCGTCGGCCACCGAGCCATAGCCGAAGGGCGCGAACGGTTCGAAATGCGCACCATTGAAGGCGGGCAGGGCCAGTGCGACGAAGGCGGCCAAGGCCAGTAGCTTGACCAGCACCAGGATCAAATTGACCGTGGCACTCTCTTTCGTCCCCAGCGTGAGCAATCCAGCGACAGCCAGCGCGACCACGATGGCGGGCAGATTGATCAATCCACCGGCGTGCGGGCCGGCCAGCAGCCAATCCGGGATGTGCCAGCCGGCGGACTTGATCACGCCCACGGCGTAACCGGCCCAGCCGACCGCGACGGCGCTGCACACCACGGTGTATTCAAGGATGAGCGTCCAGCCCACGATCCAGGCCAGCATCTCCCCCAGCACCACGTAGCTGTAGGTGTAGGCGCTGCCCGCCACCGGGATCATGGTGGACATTTCGGCGTAGGCCAGCGCCGCGCAGGCGCACACCAGCCCCGCGATCACGAACGACAACATGACCGCCGGGCCCGCGAGACCGGCGCCCACCCCGGTGAGGGTGTAGATGCCGGTACCGACGATGCCGCCCACACCCAGACCGATCAGGTGCGGCCAGCTCAGCGTGGGCTTCAGGGCGCTGTGGGAAATTCCGTTCGTGATGCCGTCGAGTTGCTTGCGCCTGTTCCAGAAAGCCACTGATCCGCTCCCGCGTTGCGAAGGTTTTGGTTATCGGCCACCTAGGGCTGAGGCGCGGCATTCTAATTTATAAGCCTATCCCCCATCAGCACCAGTACGCCCAGCACCAGGAAAATGGCGGCGGCGATGCTGTGTACCAGCCGCATCGGCAGCCGTCGGGCGGCGACTTCGCCGAGCAGCACCGCGGGTACGTTGGCCAGCATCATGCCCAGGGTGGTGCCGGCAACGACGGCGATCAAGGAGGGATACTTGGCCGCCAGGGCCACTGTCGCGATCTGGGTCTTGTCGCCCATTTCGAGCAGGAAAAACGCCAGCGTGGTGGTAAGGAAAATGCCGAAGCGCGGCGGGCGGGCGCTCTGTTCCTCGTATTTGTCGGGAATCAGCGTCCACAGCGCCATGGCGATGAAGGACAGGCCGAGCACCCAGCGCATCACCCCGGGATCGATGCTCTTCGCCAATAGCGCGCCCACCGCGCCGGCCAGCGCATGGTTGAGCAGCGTGGCGACCAGAATGCCTCCGACGATGGGTACCGGCTTACGGTACCTGGCCGCCAGCACCAGGGCCAGCAATTGAGTCTTGTCGCCGATCTCGGCTAGGGCCACCACACCCGTGGCGATCAGGAAGGCATCCATCCGAAGTTCTCAAACAGCTATTTTATCAGGCGGCCGGCGCTGGGAACAGGAGGGTTGTGACCGGCGCCCTGTCCGAGTCAGCGCGCTGGGGCGACACTTTGCCGCGCCAGGGCGTGTCGCCGTGGGCGGTCAGGAGCGCGCGGTAGCGGTCTAACGGCTTGGGCCAGGGCCTGGAGCAGGCGCCGACGTAGGGCCATTAAAGCTGTAACTAAGGTCGAATCCCGGTGTTTTGCCCTACATGGCGACGTCGACCCCGGGGCAGACTACTGCGATCGAAATATTGATCCGGCTTGTAACCTTTTCGGTCCCAGAACCGTCCAAGGTGTGCCGTCCCAAGATGAGCGACATGGGTGAGCGAGCGGCCTGGGTGAGGATGTAATGGGAGTTCCGCAGTGAAAAGCAACGCAAGGCAGCAATCAGCCCTACCCGAAGACCGCGTGGAGCCCATGGAGTCCGACCTCTCGCGCCCGGTGAAGCGCATCGGCGTGGTGCAGGGGGTGGCCGAAGGGCTGCCGGCCCAGGATCGGGACTTTGATCGTGATGGCGGTCGTGACTCTGTCGCCTCCGGGCGCACGCCGCGCCGTGCCTGGTGGCTGCTCGCGCTGGCCGTGGTGGCCGGCCTGATTGCCTGGGTGGCGCTGCGCGCGCCAGCCACCAGCTCGCCTCCCGGTGACACTGCAGTAGCCGCGCCGCTCGAACTGGCGGCGGTAGACGTCGTGGCGGTGCAACCGCGGGTGCTGGCAAGCTCCTTGCCGCTGTCCGGCTCCATCGCCCCGGTAGTGCAGGCCACCGTGAAATCCAAGGTCAGCGGCCAGGTCCAGCAGGTGACGGTGCGCGAAGGCCAGGATGTGCGCCAGGGTGAAGTGATCGCGCGCATCGACACCGCCAACCTGCAGGCCGAATATGACCGCGCGGTGGCGTCGATGGACAAGGCGCGCGCCGAAATGGATCTGGCGACCCTCAACCGGGACAAGAACCGCCAACTGCTCGAACAGCACTACATCTCGCAGAACGCCTACGAGTCCACCGAAAGCGCCTATGCCGGCAGCGTGGCCGCCTACAAGCTGGAACAGGCGCAGGTGCGGCTGATGAAGATCAACCTGGACGACGCGGTGATCCGGGCGCCGTTCGATGGCACCGTGGCCAAGCGGCTGGTACAGCCGGGCGAGAAAGTGTCCGCCGATTCGTCGATCGTGACGCTGGTGGATCTGCGCCAGATGCTGCTCGAGGCGGGGGTGCCCGCGGCGGATATTCCGTCGGTGCGCGTCGGCCAGGAAGTGCGCTTCAAGGTGGCCGGATTTGGCGAACGCCAGTTCAGCGGCCAGGTCCAGCGTATCAACCCCATGACCACCGAGGGCTCGCGCGCCATCACCATCTACGTCGCCGTGCCCAATCAGGATGGCGCCTTGAAGGGCGGCATGTTCGCGCAGGGCACGCTGACCCTGGCGGCAACCGATCCGGTGCTGTCGATTCCGCAGCGGGCGATTCGCATGGAGGCGGGCGCGCCCTACGTCTACACGCTGGCCGACGGTCGGCTCGGCCGGCGCAACGTGATTCTCGGACCCCAGGTCCAGGACGCGGCCTTCGTCGCGGTGCGCAGCGGCCTGAGCAAGGGCGAACGGGTCGTGGTGGCCGACATCGGCGAGGGCAAGGCGGGCGCCAGCGCCTTCGTCCGTGGCGAAGCCGCACCCGGTGCGGTAGCGGCCCAATAATGTTGCCGGCCGGGCGGCCGAGTCGCCCGGCCGGCTGAAGTTCGACCCCTGATTCCGATCCGCGCTGGCTCGCGGTTCGATCGTTACCCGGCACCTCGTCACTATGTGGATCACGCGCACCAGCATCAATCAGCCCGTCTTCGCGACCATGGTCATGTTCGCGCTGGTGGTGCTCGGAATCTTCTCGTACCGGCTGTTGCCGGTCGAACAGATGCCCGAAGTCAATCCGCCGCAGGTGTTCATCACCGTCGAGTATCCGGGCGCCTCGCCCGAGGCCATCGAGAACGATGTCATCAAGCCGATCGAGGACGTGGTCAATTCCGTCAACGGTGTGAAATACATCTATTCGACCGCGCGCGAAGGCCTTGCCATGGTCGATATCGAATTCCGGCTCGATGTGGACGTGGTGGCGCAAGCCCAGGAAGTGCGTGACAAGATCGCGCAGATTCGTGCCGGGCTGCCGCGCGACATGAAGGAACCGACCATCTCCCGCGCCAACAACGACAACGCGCAGCAACCTGTAGTGAGCCTGGTGGTGTACTCGACCACCCAGAGCCTGCGCGACATCTCGACCATCGTGGAGCAGCAGGTGGTCAAGCGCATGCGCAGCGCCTACGGCGTGGGCAATGTCGTGGTCAGCGGTTCGACCCAGCGCCAGATCCAGATCCTGCTGCATCCCGAGCAGCTGCAGAGCTACCAGGTGAGCATCGATCAGGTGGTGGCGGCCATCCAGGCAGCCAATCAGGATTTGCCGGCCGGCGCTATCTCACGGGGTGCGCGCGAACAACTGGTGCGCGTCGAGGGCAAGATCAAGGATCCGGCCGGCTTTGAGCGCATCATCGTGGCCTATCAGGGCGGCGCGCCGGTGTATCTGCACCAGGTGGCGCAGGTGGTGGACGGCGAGGAGGAGGAGACCTCGATTTCGCGGGTCGACGGCCAGCGCTCGGTATCGCTGGACATTTTCAAGGTTCAGGACGCCAACATCGTCCGGGTGGGCAAAGAAGTGGACGCGGCTATCGCCGATCTGAAAACGCGCCTGCCGCAGGACGTCCAGTTCCGAGTGCTGTGGTCCAATGCTGAATTCATCGAGGGCTCGCTCGATCGCGTCAAGGCCACCATCGTGGAAGGCGCGCTGCTGACCGTGCTGATCGTGTTCCTGTTCCTGCACTCCTGGCGTTCCACCATCATCACCGGCCTGACCCTGCCGATCTCGGTGATTTCCTCGTTCATCGCGCTGCACGCCTTCGGGTTCTCGCTCAACTTCCTGACCCTGATGGCGCTGTCGCTGTGCATCGGCCTGCTGATCGACGATGCCATCGTGGTGCGCGAGAACATCGTGCGGCATGCCGACATGGGCAAGAGCCATGCCGAGGCGGCGCGCGACGGCACCCAGGAGATTGGCCTTGCGGTCATGGCGACCACCTTCGCCATCCTGGCGGTGTTCGTGCCGGTGGCCTTCATGAGCGGCATCGTCGGCCGGTTCTTTTTCCAGTTCGGCATCACCGTGGCAGTGGCGGTGCTGGTGTCCTTGTTCGTCAGTTTCACCCTGGATCCGATGCTGTCGGCGGTGTGGCCCGATCCGCCGGAGGGTCGTTTCCGCCGCGTGCCCTGGCTCGGCCGGATCATGCAGCGCGTGGAAAACGGCGTGCAACGGGCCCACGTGTTCTACGACCGGTTGTTGCGTTGGGCGCTGAGCGATCGGCGCTATGGTATTCCCGGGCTCGCGCAGTTCGCGCGACATGGCACGGCCGCCACGGACAAACCGTTGCCACGCTGGGCCAGCATGAGCCCGCGCCTGTTGCTGATCCTGATCTCGCTCGGCTCGTTCGGCGGCAGCTTCCTGCTGGTGCCGCTGGTGGGCACTGAGTTCATGCCCGCGATGGATGAGGGCATGATCATGCTGCGCATGAACACGCCCCTGGGGTCCAGCCTCGAATACACCGATACCAAGGTCAAGGACGTGGAGGCGGAGCTGCGGCGCATCCCCTACATTCGCACCGTAGTGACCAGCGTGGGAACCGATGAGGGTAAAAACTACGCACGCATGCTGCTCAAGCTGACCGAGCATGGCAAGCGTCCGCCGCAGCCCAAGGTCGAAGCGCTGGTGCGTGAGCGCATCGGGAGCATGGCCGGCCTGGAGCTGGTGGTGCAGGGTAATCATGATCAGCCGGTGTTTCTGACCATCCTCGGGCCGGACGCCGGCAAGCTCAAGGAACTGTCGGAACAACTGATGGCGCGGCTGGCGAAGATTCCCGGCATCGTCGACCTGGAGAGCAGCGAGAAGGGTTCCAACCCGACCGTGGCGGTGCGCATCAAGAACGAAGTGGCGAGCGACCTGGGTCTGACCACGGCGCGCATCGGCGCCGCACTGCGCCCGCTGGTGGCGGGCGACCAGATCAGCACCTGGCTGGGGCCGGACGGCCAGGACTATGAAGTGATCGTACGGCTGCCCAAGGAGCGGCGTGAGATCGCCTCCGATCTGGGCGACCTGTACGTTACCAGCGCCCGCACTCTGCCGGATGGTTCGCCGCTGCTGGTGCCGCTGCGCCAGGTGGCCGATTTCGTCGAGACCACCAGTCCGCAGCAGATCAAGCGTTTGAACATGCAGCGGCGCATCACGGTCTACGCCAACGCGCAGGGCCGTCCGTCCGGCGATGTCGGTTCCGATGCGGCAAAGATCGCCAAGAGCATGAAATTGCCGCCGGGCTATCGCTTCGACGTGGGCGGTGGCCAGCAGGAGATGAACGAAACCTCGGCCGCCGCCGCCGGTGCGCTGGGGCTGGCCATCATCTTCATCTACCTGGTGCTGGCTTCGCAGTTCGGCAGCTTCCTGCAGCCGGTGGCCATCATGATGTCGCTGCCGCTGTCGCTGGTGGGCGTGCTGCTGGCGCTGCTGATCACCGGCACCACGCTCAACATGTTCTCCATCATCGGTTTCATCATGCTGATGGGCCTGGTGACCAAGAACGCCATTTTGCTGGTGGACTTCACCAATCAGGCGGTGCGTGAAGGGCGCGAGGTGCGCGAGGCCATTCTCGAATCGGGCCAGGTGCGCCTGCGGCCCATTCTGATGACCACGCTGGCCATGATTTTCGGCATGCTGCCCATGGCCATCGGCGTCGGCACCGGCGGTGAGATCCTGGCGCCGATGGGGCGCGCGGTGATCGGCGGCGTGATCACGTCAACCCTGCTGACGCTGCTGGTGGTGCCGGTGTTGTATCTGTACCTGTATCGCTTCAAGGCGAGAATCAAAGCTCGCCGCCAGCGTGCAGTGGAGCGCCGCGCCAGCCCCAGTTTGGATGGGGGGCCTGAAGCCCTGCCGCACAACAGTCCGGCTGCCCCTCACGAGGGCCACTAAAGGAGGGTCTTGAGCCGTTCCGCCAGCCGCAAGGTCAGCGCGATCACGGTGAGCGTGGGGTTGCCGTGGCCGTTGGTGGTGAACACGGACGAACCGGCGATGTGCAGATTGTGGATGCCGTGCACCTGGCTGTTGGCGTCCACCACGCCCTGCTTCGGGTCGGCGTGCATGCGGGTCATGCCGCAATGGTGCCAGCTGCAATTGATGTTGGACGGCCAGATGCCGGCCCGCAGATGCACGGCCAGGCGGCTGCGCGCGAAACCTGAATCGTTGAAGGCATGCATCATGCGCTCCATGCCCACCTTCAACGTATAGCGGTCCAGGTCCGTCAGGGCCCAATGCAGCCGCGCCACGGGCACGCCGAGCCGGTCCTTGGTGCTGCCCAGCGTGATCCGGCTGTCGGGATTGGGAGCCTGTTCCTGCGTGGTGACCAGCTTGTAGAAAATATGTTCCTGGCCGAGCAGCCGGCGGGACGCCACGGTCAGGCCGTCGTAGGCGCTGCCGGTGAAGGTGCGTAATCGCTCCGACAGTTTCCGGCGCCAGGGCGCCCCTGTGATCTGCTGGCTCTGCGTGTGCAGGTAGTAGTCGCCGAGCGAGCTGCGCGGCAGTTTGCAGCTGTAGTTGAGAATCTTGGCCGAGCGCTGCAGTTGCTCGCTGAACGTGAAATAGCCCATCAGCGCCACCGCCTTGCCGCCCTCCAGGCGCGGCCGGTGCCTGATGTGCCGGTCCTCGCCCAGGTACAGGTTGAACGGCACGTCGCGCCGGACTGGAAACACTCCGGCGGTGTCCTGTTGCATATGGTCGGCGAAGTAGCGTCCGACCACGTCGTGGGTATTGCCGATGCCGGTGTTGATCACCTGGTTGGAGGCGAGCAGCAAGCGCGCATTCTCGATGCCGCCGCCGGCCAGGACATAGTGCCGGGCCTTGACGGTGAAACGCTTGCCGGTGAGCGTGGCCACCTGTAATCGTTCGACCTGGCCGCCGTCGGTGGGATCGATCCGCACCACGTTGGAGTGGATGCACAGCTGGATGTTGTGAGCGGCGATGATCGGGTCGCGATACAGCGTGCCGAAGCGGGTCGGGGCGCTGAACTGGATCAGGCGGGTGCGGATGTCGGGATCGTCGAGCGGCAGCGGCGGCGCCGATTCCAGGTGCCAATGGGCCGGGTCGTAGTCGAACGGGCCCAGTTCGCAGATGTGTTGCGCGCGCCGGTAGTATTGGTCCAGGTCGCCGAGCGTGATGGGCCAGCCGCTGTGCGGCACCCAGGGACGTTGCTCGAAGTCGATGGCGTCGAACGGGCGGCACCAGCCGCCCCACAGGCCGCTGGATCCACCGAAGGCCCGCAAGCGCGCGGTATCCAGTGGCACGTGGCCGATGCCGCTGATTTCGCCCACGGCCAGCGCCTGGCTGTCCGGTTCGACTTGCAGGCCGCCGCCTTCCAGCAGCATGACGTTGACATTCCTGCCCAGGAATTCGCAGCTCAGCGTGATGCCCGCCGGTCCGCCGCCGACGATGCAGAGATCGGTCGTCAGCTCCATGCCGTTGTCGATGCTACGGCCATCGATCAGCATGGCGCGGCAGCCCTGCCCAATAGGTCGGATGGGAGGGAATATGTTAAGAAGAGGGGAGTGCGATGCGGCTCAGTCGCTGCGCTGCAGCGGACCCGTGTACGCATGCCGCCGGGGCATGGACCGGGGGTCGAGCACATGGCACGGGTTGAGTTGCACAAGTACTTCGTTTGCGGGACGCAAGTTGTTACCGAAGAGCCAGACTACCAGTTCGCCGGCCGAGGCGTCGATGCCGCCACTGGCCAGACGGCGCATCGCCGTTCATTACCTACCGAGCCGTCCGCATTATTGGTACGCATTGACCAAGCTGGCCACCGACCCGGTGTATGCCGCGGTGCGCCAGGTGTTCTCGCAGGCTCCAGCCAAGCTGCTGGACGTGGGGTGCGGCATCGGGCTGCTGCCGCAGTGCCTGCGAGGCAGCGGCGTGCAGGTCGAGTATCTGGGGCTCGATGTCGATGCCGCCAAGATCGAGATTGCGCGTGCGGCAGCCGAAGCCGGCGGGCTGAACCACGTGACATTCGAGCTCCGGGACTTGTTGCAGGGCCTGCCCGCGCATCGCGGCAGCGTCGCACTACTGGATGTGCTGCAGTACTTCGAGCGGCAGGAGTGGCATGAGTTGCTGAGCAACGCGGCACGCTGTGTCACCAGGGAGGGACGGCTGGTGCTGCGCACCGGGTTGGATGACGGCGGTTGGCGGGCGGCTTTGACGCGGGCCGCGGACCAGGTCGGGCATGCGTTGCGCTGGATGAAGACGCCGCCGCGCTCCCAGCCCACCCTGGCTGAATTGCAGCAGTTGCTGGTGCAGCATGGCCTGCGGGGCGAGTTCAGGCCGCTGTGGGGACGGACCCCGTTCAACAACTGGCTGGTGGTCGCGACGCGCGTACCGCCGTGACCGGGTTGGCTGGCGTGCCGGCCGCTTCGTTGAGCCGGTCTACCGGTGCCCAGCCGCGGCTGGCCGATGGGCGCTAGGCGCGGGCAGGGCCCGGGAGCATGATGCTTGCAAGGGAACCGCAACCTTTAGGAGGAATGCTCACATGGCCGCTTTCAATGGTCCGCTGCGTCGCTCGCGTTCCAATCGGATGATTGGCGGGGTGGTGGCCGGCATGGCGCAGTACTTCGGGCTCGAAGTGACCCTGGCGCGCGTGCTGTACGTGCTGATTTCGATCTGCTCGGCGGCGTTCCCGGGCATCCTGGTGTATCTGCTGTTCTGGATACTGACGCCGCAGGAAGAGCCGACCGATCCGCGGGTGGTATCCACCCAGTAGTCGGCCGGCCGCCGCTGCCGTTACTTCTTGGCCGGGGTGGTCTGTTCCAGCTCTTCGATCAGCTTGGTGTCCAGTTCGGGCACGTCCGCCAGGTCCTTGGTCTCGGCTTCGCCCAGCAACGGTTTGAGTTGCTCGTGCAGCTTGACGGTCAGGGCGTGCAGGTCGCGATGCTGGGTGATCAGCTTGGCGCCGTTGGCCTGCTGGGTGGTCAGCTTCTGGTCCTGTTGCTGCTTTTCCTTGCGCAGCGTGGTGAAACTGCCTTCCACCTGACGGCGGGCGTCGGCTTCTTCCTGGCGCTGCTTTTTCAGCAGGTTCATTTTCTTCAGCACGTTCTCTGGCGTATCGGCCAGGGCGGTGTTGATGGCCTTGAGCTGCTTTTCCTTCTCGACCAGGCTGGTCTTCAGCTTCTGCTGTTCGGTGGCTACGCCGGCGCGCGTGGCGACCAGCTGTTCGCCGAGGTCGGCGTTCTTGGCACGGAATTCGTTGGCCTGGGCGATGGCCGCGGTCTTTTCCTTCTCGGCGGCGGTCAGCTTCTTTTCCATCTCGGCCACGGCCTGCTTGGCCTGGTCGCGCGCGCCGGCCGCATTGGCATCGGCCTCGGCCATCCGCTTGAGTGCGTCCTCAAGCCCTTTCTTGAGCTCGTCCTGGGAGCAGTCCGGGTCCAGTTTCAGGGCCACGGCAGCCGTCCGCATCAATACCTGCTTGCTGATCGCAAGCTCTTTCCAAACCTTCAACTGGAGCTCTAATTGGGCTTGTTCCACATCGTATCCTTAACAGTCTTGAATGAAATAATGGCTAACCTACCGGGCTGGCTTGTCGGGTGACTTATCGAGTTTTTGGGGGGCAAGTCGACTTGGCGAAGCTAGATCGGGGGCGCGGATTGTAGTCCAAAAGCCGGTCGAAAACCGGCCGGAACCTGCACGAGGGTGCACAACCCGCCACTTTGGGGCTTGCGACCTCAAATATCAAGGGCTGCTTGGATTTAAGGCCGCCGCCCGATTTGCCGGCTGCGGGTTTTCCCTATAAGTTCGCGCCCTGTGCAATCCATCATCTCGGTCCAGAATCTGGTCAAGACCTATGCCTCCGGTCACCAGGCCCTCAAGAATATCCAGCTGGAAATCCGCCGCGGCGAAATTTTCGCGCTGCTGGGACCCAATGGCGCGGGCAAGACCACCCTGATCAGCATTATCTGCGGCATCGTGAATTCCACCTCGGGGACGGTGCTGGCGGATGGGCATGACATCGCACGCGAGTTTCGCGCCGCCCGTTCCAAGATCGGGCTGGTGCCGCAGGAATTGACCACCGACGCTTTCGAGACCGTCGAGGCCACGCTCCACTTCAGCCGCGGCCTGTTTGGCCGCCCGCGCAATCCAGCGCATGTGGAAAAGGTCCTGCGGGACCTGTCGCTGTGGGACAAGAAGGACAGCGTGATCATGACTTTGTCCGGCGGCATGAAGCGGCGCGTCATGATCGCCAAGGCGCTGGCGCATGAGCCGGAGATCCTGTTCCTGGATGAGCCCACCGCCGGTGTCGACGTGGAGTTACGGCGCGACATGTGGGAAATGGTGCGTCGGCTGCGCGCCAGCGGCGTGACCATCATTCTAACCACGCATTACATAGAAGAAGCCGAGGAGATGGCCGACCGGATCGGCGTGATCAGCAAGGGCGAAATCATTCTGGTGGAGGACAAGCGGGTGCTGATGCGCAAGCTGGGACGCAAGCAGCTGACCTTGCAGTTGCAGGCGCCGCTGGCGCGGATCCCGGACGCCTTGAGCGAGCGGCAACTGGAACTGGCCGGCGATGGCCACGAACTGGTCTATACCTTTGACGCGCAACGCGACGCCGGCGACATCGCCGGGCTGCTGCGCCAGCTCAACGAATTGGGCATCCAGTTCAAGGACCTGCGCACCAGTGAAAGCTCGCTGGAGGACATCTTCGTGAACCTGGTGAGGGCGCGGCCATGAATACATACGCCATTCGCGCCATCTATTACTTCGAAATGGCACGCTGGTTTCGCACGCTGGTACAGAGTGCGCTGTCGCCCGTCATTTCCACGTCGCTGTACTTCGTGGTGTTCGGCGCCGCCATCGGCTCGCGCATCGCCCAGATCGACGGAGTGAGCTACGGCGCCTTCATCGTGCCGGGACTGATCATGCTGTCGGTGTTGACCGAGAGCATTTCCAACGCCTCGTTCGGCATCTACATGCCCAGGTACTCGGGTACCATCTACGAAGTGCTGTCGGCACCGGTGTCCTATCTCGAAATCGTTACCGGCTATGTCGGAGCGGCAGCCACCAAGTCGGTGATGCTGGGCCTGATCATCCTGGTGACCGCGCGATTGTTCGTGTCGTTCGAGATCGCCCATCCGGTGTGGATGGTGGGTTTCCTGGTGCTGACCTCGCTGACCTTCAGCCTGTTCGGCTTCATCATCGGCGTGTGGGCCAGCGGCTGGGAAAAGCTGCAGATCGTGCCCATCATGATCGTCACGCCGTTGACTTTCCTGGGCGGCAGCTTCTATTCCATCAGCATGCTGCCACCGCTGTGGCAGAAGGTCACCTTGTTCAATCCGGTGGTGTACCTGATCAACGGTTTCCGCTGGAGTTTCTACGGCATCGCCGACGTGAGCGTCGCCGCCAGCTTGGGCATGACGTTGCTGTTCATGGCGCTGTGTCTGGGCGCGATCGGCTGGATCTTCCGCACCGGTTATCGTTTGAAAGCGTAAACCGACCAGGACTCGATCACTGCGACCGCACGTCCAGCACGGTCAAGGTGCCGGGGTTGCCGTTCGGGCCGGGCCAGGTCATGGACTGCGCCGGGCTCATGCCGATCAGGGCGGCCCCCACGGGAGTCAGCACCGAAATGCGTTGCTGCTCGAGGTTGGCTTCCGCCGGGTAGACCAGGGTCAGGGTACGGGTGCGGCCTGTGGCGTCGTCGCGGTAGGTCACCGTGGAACCCATCTGGACGATGTGACCGGCGCACTGGTCGACCACTTCAGCCCGGTGCAGCTCCTCCAATAAATACTCGGCCACTTCGGAATCGTTGCGTGCCGCGGCCTCGGCGACGCTGAGCAGCCGCGCGTGGTCGCTGGTCGAAATGACGATGCGGGAACGGGCGGGTGCCGGGTCGGACGTCAGAGCGGTGCTGCTGACTGAAACGGGTTTCTGCTGGGCCATGGTGATCACCTCATACTGGATAAATGTAGGAAGACTGCGGGCTACGACGCTGGTGGACAGCAGCGACAACGGACGGCAAACGGCGAGGCGCTGCCTCCGTCGGGGGATTCCGCAGTGGACGAAGAATCGAAGAGCGAAAATTTCCCGAGGAGTCCCCCCGGGTACGCAGCGAACGGGCGCTACGGCCGGGGCGGAGTGCCCTGGATCAGGTGTCCTGCGTGGTGCAGGCCGCGAAGGAATGGGGAAAACAGAACCATGACAGCAGCATAGTCAGCGGGATAGCCCTGTCAAGCGGGGAAGGGCGGGGTTGGCTACGGGCTGAGCAGTTGCGATAAGGTCACGGGCTGCAGGCCTCGTTGCTTCAGGCCCGCCAGTATGAGCGGCAGGGCGGCGATGACGCCGGGGCGGTGCCGGCCGGGCAGGTCATGTCCATCGTGCAGCAGCACGATGTCGCCGGGCCGGATGTTGCGCAGCACATGCGCGGCGATGCTGCTGGCCTTGGGAAACAGGGTGTCGCGGCTGTGAACCGACCAGGCAACGATGTTCAGGCGGCGCGCCAGCGCGGCCCGTGCCAGGCTCGGGCTCTTCAATCCCACCGGCGGCCGATACCAGGGCTCTTGGTTAGAGCCGGTGAGTTCCTGGATGAGCCGGGTGTTGCGAGCCAGGTCCGCGGCATGCGCGCGCCGGGTGTAGAAGTTCTGCCAGTAGGCGTGGCGCCAGGAATGATTGGCGAGTTCGTGCCGTTCGGCGACGATGCGCCGTCCCAGCGCCAGGTGCCGCTCCAGATTGCGGCCGATGGTGAAGAACGTGGCGCTGGCGCCGGCCTGGCCCAGCAGGTCCAGGACCGCCGGCGTGACTGCCTCGTCCGGTCCATCGTCGAACGTCAGTGCCACGTGCGGACGGTCGCGCGGGCCGTGGGAAATGGTTGGATAGAACGTGCTCGAAGCGGGGCGGAAAATGCCATCGAGCATGATCGCGGCAAATGCGGTGGCGGGCAGCGCCGCTCCCAATGGCATGCCAAACAGTGCGGCACCGCCGGCGATGGCCGCGCCGCCGCCCAGAAGCACCTTGTCCGCGCGACACAGCGGCATCGAGTTACCCGAGTTGCTTGAACGGTGCCAAGCATAGGGGCGTTGCCGCTGCGGACCAAGCCGAACCTCATGCCCAATCGCCCCCGCCCGCCTGTCACCCCCCTCTCTGTCATGCTTGTCAATCGAACCTGTCGATGAGCTGCATTGCCAAGTCGGATTGCCCGACGGCGCGGCGCGGGCCAATGATGCTCGACACTGATCGCCCGCAAGTGCTGTTACGTTCGACTGCGATCGCAAAAGGAGGATTCATGAGTCAGGTCAATATTGCCGCCGTCAGCGATGCCGGTTTCAGCGCCCAGGTGCTGGACGCGACGCAACTGGTGCTGGTGAAGTTCGAAGCCGACTGGTGCGGCCCGTGCCAGGCCATGAAGCCGGCCGTGGCGGAGCTGGCCGACGAGTACGCCGGCCAGCTGAAGGTGCTGACCCTGGATATCGACCAGAATCCGCAGACCCCTTACAAGTACGGCATACGTGGCGTGCCGACGGTGCTGTTGTTCAACCATGGGCAGGTGGTCGGCCAGCGGGTGGGATTGGCGCGCAAGGCCGATCTGGCAGCGCTGATCGAGCAGAAGCTTGACGTTGCGGCCGCTGTCGGCGGATAAAGGCGCGCCGCAATTTACTTGAAGCATGTGCCACGCGGCGGGCCAGGCGCGGGGTGGATGGCATGCGGTTGAGATCGTCGCGGAGTGGAAAATGGGGCCGGCGTTCGCTGCTGGCGGCGGCCGGCTTGCTGCTGAGCGGGCTTGCCGCGGCTGCGCCGGACGCGGCCCGGCACGTCGATCTGCTGATCCGTAACGGCGTCATCTACGACGGCAGCGGCGCCGCGCCCGTGCATGGCGATATTGCGATCAGCCAGGGAAGGGTCGTGGCCCGCGGTGCATTGACCGGCTACAGCGCCGGGCAGGAACTCGACGCCAAGGGCCTGGCGGTGTCGCCCGGCTTCATCAACATGCTGTCGTGGGCCACCGAATCGCTGATCGTGGATGGCCGCGGCATGAGCGACCTCAAGCAGGGCGTGACCCTGGAAATTTTCGGCGAGGGCGATTCGCCCGGTCCGGTCAATCAGCGTATTCGCGAGGAAAAGATCAAGACCCAGGGCGACTTCCGCTATGACGTCACGTGGAACACGCTCGGCGAGTACCTGGAGTTCCTGGTGAAGAAGGGCGTGTCGCCCAACGTCGCGTCGTTCGTCGGTGCCACCACGGTGCGTGAGTACGTGCTCGGCTTCGCGGATCGGCCACCCACCGCCGCCGAACTGCTGAAGATGCAGGACCTGGTGCGGACGGCCATGCGTGAAGGTGCACTGGGCGTGGGCAGTTCGCTGATCTATGCACCGGCCACCTATGCCAGGACCGACGAATTGGTGGCGCTGACCAAGGCGGCGGGTGAATACGGCGGCGCCTACATTTCACACCTGCGTAGTGAAGGCGATCGTTTTCTCGAGGCCCTGGATGAATTGATCGACATTACGCGCGCGGCGGGGGTGCACGGCGAGATTTATCATTTCAAGGCGGGAGGCCGGAAGAACTGGCCCAAGATGCGCCAGGCCATCGATCGGGTCGTGGCGGCCCGCAAGCAGGGGCTGAGCATCGCCGCCAACATGTATACCTATACCGCCGGAGCCACCGGGCTGGACGCGTCAATGCCGCCGTGGGTGCAGGAAGGCGGTCTGGATGCCTGGATCGAGCGCCTGAAACAGCCGGCGATTCGTGAGCGGGTGGTGCGTGAAATGCGCGACACGAACGCCAAGTGGGAGAGCCTGTTGATCGCGGCCGGTTCGCCCGAGCGCGTGCTGCTGATCGGGTTCAAGAACGACAAGCTCAAACCCCTGACCGGCAAGACGCTGGCCGAGGTGGCCAAGCTGCGCGGCAAGTCGGCGGAAGAGACGGCCATCGATCTGGTGATCGAGGATCACACGCGGGTAACGACCGCGTACTTCCTGATGTCAGAGGACAACGTGACGCTGGGTTTGTCGCAACCCTGGGTCAGTCTCGGCTCGGACGAGGCGGCTCCCGCGGCCGAGGGCAAGTTCCTGTTGAGCAATCCGCACCCGCGTGCATATGGCAACTTCGCGCGCTTCCTGGGCAAGTATGTGCGCGACCAGAAGGTGACCACGCTGCAGGATGCCATCCGCCGCATGACACGCTTGCCGGCGCAGAACTTCAAGCTCAAGGACCGCGGCTGCCTGGATCAGGGCTGCTACGCCGACATCGTGGTGTTCGATCCGGCCACGATCGCCGATCATGCGACGTACGACAAGCCACACCAGTACGCCACCGGCGTGCAGCATGTGTTCGTCAACGGCGTCCAGGTGTTGCGCGACGGCGAACATACCGGCGCCACGCCCGGCCAGGTGGTGCGCGGACCGGGCTGGACCGGGTGGAAGCAATGAAGCGATAAGGAGACGCTCGAGGGGGGCGGATGAGCGACCTCAGTTACGTCAGCGGTGCCAGCACGGAACCGCTGCTGTACCAGACCGTGGGGCAGGTGCTGGAGCGGGCGGCGCAGCGCTGGCCCGCGCGGGATGCGTTGGTGGTGCCGCATCAGGGGATATGCTGGTCCTGGCGTGAACTGGATCGAGCTGCAACCGAACTGGCCGCGGGCTTGTTGCGGTGGGGCTTGCAGCCAGGCGACCGCGGCGGCATCTGGTCGCCGAACCGGTTCGAGTGGGTGGTCACCCAGTTCGCCACTGCCAAGGCCGGGTTGATCCTGGTCAACATCAATCCCGCCTATCGGTTGGCCGAACTGGAGTTCGCTCTCAACAAGGTCGGTTGCAAGGCGCTGGTCCTGGCGCCGCGTTTCAAGGCCAGCGACTACGTGGGCATGTTGCAGCAACTGGCTCCCGAGCTGGCCGGCGGCTTGCCGGGCGAGCTGCGCTTGGCACGGCTGCCGCAGTTACGTGTGGCGATCGTCATGGACGAAGCTCCACCGGCCGGGTTTCTCGCCTATTCCTCCGTGGCCGCCTCGGGGCGCGCCGAGGATTTCGAGCGCTTGGCGCAGTTGCAACTACTGCTGCAGCCCGAGGACCCGATCAACATCCAGTTCACCAGCGGTACGACCGGTCTGCCCAAGGGGGCGACGCTGTCGCATCATAATATCGTCAACAACGGTTACTTCGTGGCGCGCCGCCAGAACTTCAGCGAACTCGAGCGGCTGTGCATCCCGGTACCGCTGTATCACTGTTTCGGCATGGTGATGGGGGTGCTCGGCTGTACCACGCATGGCGCGGCCATGGTGTTCCCGGGCGAGAGTTTCGATCCGCTCGCGGTGCTGCAGGCGGTCAGTGCGGAACGCTGCAGCGCATTGTATGGAGTGCCCACCATGTTCATCGCCGAACTGGAGCATCCCCAGTTCCGCCAGTTCGACTTGAGCTGCCTGCGTACCGGCGTCATGGCGGGGGCGCCCTGTCCGGTGGCAGTCATGAAGCGGGTGGTGCATGACATGCATCTGTCGGAAATCACTATCTGCTACGGCATGACCGAGACCAGTCCGGTCAGCTTCCAGAGCCGCAGCGACGATCCCCTCGAACTGCGGGTGGCCACCGTGGGGGCCATCCATCCGCACCTGGAAGTGAAGATCATCGATGCAGCCGGTCGCGTCGTGCCGCTGGGAGGCCGTGGCGAACTGCTGACCCGCGGCTACAGCGTAATGCAGGGCTACTGGGACGACGCCGAGAAGACGGCCCAGGCGGTGGATCCCCAGGGCTGGATGCACACCGGCGACCTGGCGGTGCTCGATGCGGGCGGCTATTGCAACATAGTCGGACGCGTCAAGGACCTGATCATTCGCGGCGGCGAGAACATTTCGCCGCGCGAAGTCGAGGAGTTCCTGTACCGGCATCCCAAGGTGCAGGACGTGCAGGTGTTCGGCATCCCCGATCGGCGTTTCGGTGAAGTGGTGTGCGCCTGGATTCGCACCCGGCCCGGCCAGGATTGCACGGCCGAGGAAATCACTGCGTTCTGTCACGATCAGATCGCGCATTTCAAAGTGCCGCAGCAGATTCGTTTCGTGACCGAATTCCCGCTGACGGTTACCGGCAAGATCCAGAAATTCGTGATGCGCGAGCACATGATTGCCGAACTGCGGCTGGAACAGGACCGCACGGCCTGAACCGTTGTAAGACGCATGACCGCGTCGAAACCGAACCTCGCGGGAAGAAACTTCTTACCGGCTTGCGTGTCTGCGGCGGATGAGTCATCGTGACTCGAGGGGATGAAGAATGGGGAGGCGTTCACGTGTTTTCGCGTACCCGGTCCGCTGACGTGCCAGTACCCGACTCCGCTGACGCTGCATCGCAGCATCTGGAGCGGACCGCACGTCGGTACTACGCGCCGCTGGTGAGTTTCTTTCGCAAGCGTACGCGCAATTCTCCGGAAGCCCAGGATCTGGTGCAGCAGGTGTTCCTGCGTTTGTCCCAGCACCCTGATGTGGGTGCCATCCGCGACCCCGATGCCTACATTTTCCAGACGGCTTCCAACACCTTGCGCGACCATTGGCGCAGGACCCAGGTACGGGAGCGCTTCGCCGGCGCGGAACTGGCCCAGGTGGGGCAGGGTGAATCGCCCCCGGCCGATTTTTCGGCCGAACGCATTTTTCTGGGCCGGGAGAGCGTGGCCCGGGTGGCAGCGGCGCTGCGCGTGTTGCCGGAACGCACCCGGGATGTATTCACGCTGCGTTGTTTCGAGGGCTTGAGGAACGCGGAGATTGCCCAGCTGCACGGCATATCGGTGCGCGCGGTGGAGAAGCATGTGGCCAAGGCCCTGGCCCATGTCAGCCAGGTCATGGAGTAAGAGTGTCCGGTCGCGACCTTACCTCGGCAGATGGGGAACCGGCGGCGATGCTGGTGGAGGAGGCGGCTGCCTGGTGCGAACGCCTGACCCGGGAGCAGGTGCCTGAGCGCATTCGGGCCGACTTCGAGCGCTGGCGCAATCTCAGTCCGCAGCACGATGCCGTTTATCGATCCGTGGTGGGTAAATGGAGCGCTTTGCGCGCCGCCAGCGACGACCCCGGCATTCTTGCACTTAGACATGAGGCTGCCTTGCGTCTGACCCGCGAACAGGCCGGTTGGCCGCGCACCGCCAAGTGGGCTGCCGCGGTGGCGGTGTTGGCGGTCGGTGCCGTGTTCGCGTTGGCAGTCCTGCACGCCACCGGCGGATATCGGCTGGAAGGACTTCAGGCGACGGTGCACGGCTGGGGCGAGCGCCTGGGTTGGGACAATCCCGGCCCAAGCTATACCACCGCCGTCGGCGAGCGCTCGTTTCTCACGCTGCCGGACGGCTCGAAGATAACGCTGAACACGGCCAGCACCGTCGACGTCAGGTTCACGGCTGAAGAACGCAAAGTGATTCTGCGGCATGGCCAGGTACTGTTCGAGGTGGCGAAGAGTCCCGCTCGACCCTTCGTGGTCGAGGCACGGGGGCGGCGTGTCGTGGCCGTCGGCACCGTGTTCGATGTACGGGCCGATGCCGGGAGCCTGCAGGTCACCATGCTGGAGGGCACGGTGCGAGTGGACCGCTTCGAGCGGGCTGGTGCCACGCAGTCCCCCGGCGCGCCATCGGCCGGCCCGCTGCTGACCGCGGGTGAGCAATTGATCGCTGATTCGCAGGTGGCGGACCGGGTGCGTCCAGCCAATGCCGAGGCGGTCGCCAGCTGGCGTAACGGCCAACTGGTGTTCGACGACGCCAGCTTGCGGGATGCGGTCGCGGAAGTGAATCGCTACTCCGAGCAGAAGATCGAACTGGCGGATGACGCGCTGGCGCGCTTGCGGCTCAGTGGTTCGTTCGCCATTGGCGGGCCGGCGCTGTTCATCGAAGCCATTACCGGGTACTTCCCGCTCCGGATCGTCCGCACGGACGATCGAGTCATCGTCATCGGCGCCCGTTGACACTGCGACGGGCAGCAATACGGATTCCATGGCTGTGCGCCGCCTGGCTGCCCTTTTGGGTCGCAACGGCGCTTGCGGGCGAGCGTGCGGCGCGTACGTTCGATATCGGGCCGCAGCCGCTTGCCGCGGCGCTTGCCGAATTCGCCAGACAAAGCCGGCAACAGGTGCTGTTTGCGCCGGGCGTGATGACGGGCAAGCAAACCTCCGGCGTGCGTGGCTTGCTGGAGCCGTTGCTGGCATTGGAGCAACTGCTCGCGCATACCGGCGTCGCGTTCTCCATCACCCCGGGTGGCGCGATTCTGATCGGCGCACCGCTGGCGGAATCCGAATCGCCAGCGGCACCGGTGCGCACGCCGGTCGGACAAGCGGAAGAGGTCATCGTGACGGCGCGCAAGCGCGAGGAGCCGCTGTTCGACGTGCCCGTGGCGGTATCCGTCTTCACCCGCGACGCCTTGGTACGCCGCGGTGCGAACAACCTGGCCGACTTTCTCCAGGACGCGCCCGGGGTCAGCATTTACGACAACGGCGGCAGCTACAAGGTGACCATTCGTGGCATCTCCACTTCACTCGGCAGCAACGAGAATGGCTACTACCTGGATGATCTGCCGTTCACCGGAATCACCGTGCCGATCAATCCGGACGTGCGTGCCTGGGACCTGGAGCGTGTCGAAGTGTTGCGGGGCCCCCAGGGCACGCTGTTCGGCGAAGGCTCGATCGGGGGCACCATCCGTGTCATTACCCGCGAGGCGGTGTTCAATGAGTGGCAGGCCGGCGGTTCAGTGTCCGCTTCGAGTACCGACCGCGGGGGTGACAACAGCGGTGTGAAGGGCATGGTCAACATACCGCTGCTCGACGACCGATTGGCGCTGCGCGCGGCCGGGACGCGCGAGCGCTACGACGGCTGGATCGATGAGACCGGCGGCCGCGGCCGTCTCAATTCACAAGCCATCGGCACGTCGCGTGTCAAGCTGCGCTGGCAGGCCTCGCAACGGTTATCGATGCAGGCCTCGTATTGGCACTACGACGGCAGTTTTCCGAGCGACAACCGGGCCACGCAGCGCGGTGAAATTTCGGCTGCGGAGGTGTTCGGATTCGACAGCCGGTACGATTTGACAGGAATCTCCGGCCGGTATGCTTTCGACACGGCCGAGCTGTTCTATTCTTTTGCGCACAACGCTTTCATGAGGCGGCAGTCCGGCCTGTTGCTCGGTGCGCCGCTGACGGTTGCCGACATAGACATCGATGTACGTTCGCACGAACTGCGGCTATCGTCCACCGCCGCCGGCCCCTGGCAGTGGACGGTGGGGCTGTATCGGCGCGACGCCGACCGTGACGACCGGTTCACGTTCGATCTGTTCGATCTCGACAACCGGAGCGCCATCGAGGCGTGTTCCGAGGCTGCATTCGCCGAGGTTACCTATGCGTTGCCGGCGCTGCCGTTCGAGTTGACCGCCGGACTACGCTACGTGCGCGAACGGATCGGCGGGTTCGAGGTGAATCATGACCTGGAGTATCTGTATCAAGATGCCGTGTACACCAGCTTCAATCCGCGTGCCATCGTCGCGTGGCGGCCTGACGAATCCTGGCGTGTGTATCTGAGCGCCGCCAAGGGATATCGTTCCGGCCAGCTGCAACCCTTGGTCTCATCGGTGCTGGCGGGGCCGCTGGGTATGGAATTGCCGCGTGCACTGCGCGACGATTCGATCTGGAGTTATGAGATTGGCGCGAAGGCGCAGTTGTGGGACGGGCACCTGGAATTCGAGGGCGCGCTTTATCATAGCGATTGGCGCAATGTCGCGGTGCGCCTGCCGTTGGGCAGCACCGGGTTCAATGGGCTGGCGAATTCGGCGGGCACCTCCACCAATGGTGTGGAAGCCAGCCTGTCATGGCGGCCCGTGCCGGATTGGACGGTCCAGCTCGGTGCCAGCTACGCCGATGCGCAATATGCGGGATCGGTGCCGGGCACCGGCATCGTCAAGGGCAAACCGGTGGATGACGTGGCCAAGACGACTGCGAGCTTGTCCGTACAGTACTCACGCACGCTGTTGCGCGATGTCGAGGGCTCGGCGAGATTGGGGGTTCAATACAATTCGCCGCGGGACTACCCGTCCTTCGGTCCGCCGCAATTCGTTCCGGGCGATGCCATTACCGCGGTTGGCGCCAGGTTCGGCATCGCTAATCCACATTGGGGCGTGTACCTGTTCGTCGATAATCTGACCGACACGCGCGCCGCCGCCAGTCCACGCTCGGCGAATCTGCTGGGAATCGGCGACCCCGAGTTCACGGCGGTCCGCTTGCGGCCGCGCACGATCGGGATCGAAATCCGTTCCAGCTTCGAGTAATTTCCCCTGATTTGCCTCCTTGGGGCCAAGTTGCTAGCCTGCCAACCTTGCCCCGAGGATTATCTTCCCGTGTCGACCCGTCGCCCACATTCAGGTAGCCGCTGGCACAACTATGTTGTGCTGGCCGTGCTGGGCCTGTTTGTCGCGGTTTCGTCCCTGGTGGCGAACGACGGGCAGTATTCCACTGCCGTAGGGGCCACGGCGGGCAACCTCAAGCACCAGGCGGTCACCCGCTCCGACCGTTCTCTGCTGGCTCAGTTCGTCGAGCGTGGCCGTGTCGATTTCGGCACCGGCGGCCCAGTGGGGCTGCCGGCCGGGGCAGACGTCGCCGGCTGGGCCGTGGTCCGCTACTGTTGTATTGTAGTCAGCGAAGCCTCGTCGCCGGCGATTCCAACTCGTTTCTTCACCAGCGCGCAGCCGCGCGCTCCTCCTGCCGTTCCCGCCTGAGTCTGCTCAAGCCCGCGCATTGCGCCGTGACTCCAGCCCACCAGGGCTGATCACGCCGTCTGCGTGGCATCTTTATTGCGGAATTGGATGGGAATTGTCATGGCTCCTTCACCGTGGAAGCTCGTTGCGTACGGGCTGATCGCACTGCTGGGCTGCTGGTTCGCGGCGCCCAATCTGTTCACCGCGGCGCAACTCGAAGCGCTGCCCGATTGGTTGCCAAAGAAACAAGTAGCGCTGGGACTGGATTTGCGCGGCGGCGCCCACCTGGTACTCGAACTGGACGCGGCGGCGCTGCGGGCCGACCTGGTGGATTCCACCCTCGACGCCGCTCAAGCCGCTTTGCGCGAGGCCAAGGTAGGGGGTGTACGGGGTGTTGCCGGCAAGACGGCGGCCACGTTCGAGTCGAACGATCCCGCCCAGTTGGCGAGTGCGGAGCGGGTCCTGCGCGCGTTCGTGGCAACGCCGGAGATGCAAAGCAGCGTTGCCGGCAAGCCGGCGGCGGAGCTGAGTGTTGCCGCCAATGGCACGTTGCAGTTGCGGCCGACCGAGGCTGCCTTGAGCGATCGGCGGCGCGCGGCGGTGGAGCAGAGTGTGGAAATCGTCCGGCGTCGTATCGATGCCATCGGAGTATCCGAGCCCACCGTGCAAGGGCTGGGAGCGGAGCGTGTGCTGGTGCAGTTGCCGGGGGTGCAGGATCCTGGCGAGATTCGTACCTTGCTGGGCAGCACCGCCAAGCTGACTTTCCACCGGGTTTCGGCGGCCGACGTGGGACCGTCGGCGCGTGTGCCGCCCGGCTACATGCGGGCCCCGGCCGCGGACGGGCCGGCTTCGTATGTCATCGAGCGGCGTCCCATGTTGCAGGGCGATCGCTTGACACAGGCTTC
>Ga0182745_1000297_pt1 | contig 59308 bp, 46 predicted proteins | sample eDN3rd30CKraftBY_FD_128523 | JGI IMG/M metagenome (GOLD analysis project Ga0182745, IMG submission 128523) | Enriched backyard soil microbial communities from Emeryville, California, USA - eDNA 3rd pass 30_C Kraft BY (version 2) (version 2) | ecosystem: Environmental > Terrestrial > Soil >... | reverse complement strand
TCATCCCAACGCATCGTCCGACTCCCAAGCAACTCGGTTGTACTCAGATCGAATCTAGCGCGATCCGGTCTTGGATGCAAACTAGACGGGGGTTAAATCAACAAGCCCTCACGCTTCCGGCTCTGTAAAGCAAAGGCCCGATCCGTCAGAGGCGGAAGCGTCAGCGACGCTCCCCCTTAAGGATCGCCGATTCAATAACTTTCGTGCCGGTGAAGAGATCGACAGCGTGATTTCCGAACGAATCGGACGAAGCCGGGAAGTTATTGAACTGACGATCCTATGCTCCAGACGGCCCGAAGTTGTGACCGAGGAGAGCGGCGCGAACTCATTCCCCGGCAGGGCATCCGCGCCGAGCTCTCCCTGAGACCACGTTAACACCAATAAACATTTCTCTAAAACTGTTGTAGCACTGATGGCTCACTTCTCGAGATCACCTTGCAATGCGCCAGCCGTGCGAAGTGAAATGGCTCTAGCTCCCCATGGTCAGGACAACGCGGAAACGAGCCTTGCCACTGATCATTTTTTCATAGGCTTCCGCAACGCGTTCAAGCGGGTAGGTTTCGTTCATGGACCGCACGGACGAGAGGGTACTGAAAGCCAGCGTTTCCTCGGCGTCGATGGAGGTGCCGGAGTACCAGCCTTCGATCGCGCGGCGCCCCATGATCAGAGTGATCGGTGCGGCTTCAATAGCTTCATTGGATGCGCCGAGGACCATGAGCCGGCCCCGAGGCGCGAGACCTCCAAGCGTTGCCGCCATGGCTGGAGCGTGCGTGACGGTGGCGATCACCGCTTTTGCTCCGCCTAGGGCCGCTAACTCGGCGGCGGGATCGGAGGCCTGGCTATCAATGTAATGGGTCGCCCCTAGCTCACGGGCGAGCGGTTCCTTCTCCTTTCCGCGTGCAATCGCGACCGTGCGAAAGCCCATTTTGGCCGCGTACTGAACTCCCAGATGACCGAGTCCCCCCACCCCGAGAATCGCGACGAGATCGCCTGGCTGCGCACCACTATTTCTGAGGGAGTTGAACGTTGTCAGGCCGGCACACATCAGCGGTGCGGCCTCGATCGATGTGAGACCTTCGGGCACAAGCACCAGCGCCGTACTTGGCGCAATCATGTACTCGGCATATCCCCCATCGAAGGAGATACCGGTGACCTGGATACCCGTCTGGCAGGCGAAGTAGTCGCTTCTCCGGCATGACCCACAATAGCCGCAATGCCCCGCGTGCCAGCCAACTCCCACTCGTTGACCAGCCGTCCAGGTCGGTGGAACGTCCTTGCCGACCGCGTCGATCACACCAATGACCTCATGGCCGGGAATTCGAGGAAACTCCAGCCCCGGCCAGGCGCCATCCTTGGTCATCGCGTCGCTATGGCAGATCCCACAGGTCTCCACCTTGATCCGTACCTGCCCAACTCCCGGGTCGGGAATCGGCCGCTCGACCAGCTCAAACGGACCACCCGCGTAAGACACCTGCGCAGCACGCATCTTTGGCATCGTTTCATCCTTACGCATGAATCGGGAACTAGCCAGGCCCAACAAGTCCTAGACGATACGATCGTTCCGGGATTCCTCGCAAGTCGTCCATGTCGCTCCGCGACCGCCTATCCTCACCCTTTGCTCGTCTCCGATATCAACCCCGAGACCGGCATTGACGTGCCTTGACTCCTTTGTGACTTGCTCTTTCCAACTTTCCATGATTACGTTACTTGTAATTCAACTCCTTCGATTTTCCGCACTGACCTCGCTTCACTCCAGAAAAAATGCTGCCGGAACCAGGATGCGCCGGCCCCTCATCGGACGGAAATCGAAGCCCCTTTTGAATCGACCAACGTGTGCCAACCTTTGAGCCGACCACGCGCGGCTCAACGTTCGCCAACCTCAAGGATGTGGGGGTGAACCACCTTGAAAATCAACGCCGCGGCCATCCAGATGCCGTGTGAACCGCTTCAGGTTGCCCAGAATGTGGCGCGGGCCGATTCATTACTGCACCGCGCCTACCTGAGCGGGGCCGAGCTCGCGGTCCTCCCTGAACTGTTCAACACGGGTTACGGACTCCTTCCCGACTACGCGCCCGTCGCTGAAGGGCCACAGGGCCCAACGCTCGAGCACCTACGAAAACGCAGCCGTCAGTGGAAGATGGACATCGCGGCCGGTTTCGTCGAACGCGAAGGAAGACACCTGTACGACTCCCTCGCCTACGTCACTCCCGACGGTGAGACCCAGATCTATCGAAAACGGAACCTGGTCTTCTGGGAACGCTTCCGGTTCCAGCCGGGCCGGCAACGAACTGTGGTCCAGACGCGCTGGGGTCGGGTCGGCCTGGCTATCTGCGCCGACATGATCTACCGCAAGGTCTGGCGTGACTATCGCGACCGAATCGATATCGCGATCGTCTCGGCGGCCTGGCCCGACTTCGCCGATCGGAACACCGGAAAGAAGCACTGGCTGTTCGGGCACGTTGGGCCGCTTTCGGGAGCGATTCCCGGCAAGGTTGCCCTGGACCTGGGAATTCCCGTGGTCTTCGCCAACCAATGTGGCCAGACCCAAACCATGATTCCGATTATCAAACAATGGATTGCCGATCGTTTCGCGGGTCTCAGCAGCATTAGTGACGGCCTGCATGGCGAGCCCACGCTCGCTGGAGTGGATGAACAGGTTTTGCTCTCCTCACTCACGGTTCACTCACATCGAGGACTTAAATCGTGGCGTTCTACGTTCCCCTCGGCACACGCGGACTCCTCTTCCGGCTCGGCACCCTCTGGATCGGCGTACTCGGGGGCTGCATCTACTGGAGAGCCAGCCGCCGAAGGCCCCTAGAACCGACTCCGCTGAGTCTTACTTTTGACTTGCCGGATCTCGAACTCTTACCATTGAACCAATGAAGCCGATTCCCGTCGGTCGAGCCGTGTCAGACCGACGGGCCCTGCTTTCTTCTCCGGTTGGGAGTGTTCGCGCGATTTTGTGGATGAGAGCCGACGGGAATGAACCAATTCACGCTAGCCCCGCCAACAACGCGCATAATCAAGCTAACGAGACGACTCAATCCTTGAGGTAACGACGATGTGCGGGATCGCAGGCGCTTTGGATTTGAACGGTTCGCGTGAATTCCCCGCGCCTCGGCTCCTGGCCATGACCGGCAGCATCGCGCATCGCGGACCAGACGACGAGCACATTCACATCGAGCCCGGCGTGGCTCTGGGCGCGCGACGACTCTCCATCATCGACCTGGCCGGTGGGCGCCAGCCCATCCCCAACGAGCGCGGCGACATCTGGGTCGCGTTCAACGGCGAGTTGTTTGAATACCCGGAGCTCCGCGAGCAACTTCTTGCCCAGGGGCATCGCCTCGCGACGCGTTGCGACACCGAAGCCTGGGTTCACCTATATGAAGACTTCGGCGAGGGGATGTTCGATCATGCCCGAGGGCAGTTCGCCGTCTCGCTTTGGGATCGCCAGAACCGAACCTTGATCCTGGGCCGAGATCGCGTTGGGATCTGTCCGCTCTATTATGCCGAGCGCGACGGATGGCTGCTCTGGGGATCCGAGATCAAGGCCATCCTCGCCTCGGGGATGGTTCCCGCCAGCCCCGACCGGAAAGGGATCGACCATCTCTTCTCGTTCTTCTGCGCGGGGACCACGCGAACTTATTTCGAGGGCATCAAGTCGCTGGCTCCTGGTCACTACCTCCGCATCAAGGACGGTCGGGTGGAGGTCCGGCAATACTGGGACCTCGACTTCCCCGACATGGGAGAAGAGCGTCGACTGGATAACCCAGAACCCCTGATCGACGAATTCGAGGGGCTGCTCCGCCAGTCGGTCGAGCGTCGGTTGCGCGGCGATGTCCCGGTTGTCAGTTACATCAGTGGTGGGCTCGACTCCACGGTGGTTCTCGGCCTGAGTTCCCGCCAACGGGGCTCGGCGGTCCCCTCCTTCACCATCGGTCTCGACCGGGCTGGGCCGGACGAACGAGCTCAGTCGACCGAGGCAGCCCAGGTCCTGGGGTCAAAACTGACCACCGTGACCATGGATAAGGCCAAGATCGCCACGGCGTTCCCGGAGCTTACGGTCGCTGCTGAAGGACCCATCCTCGACACCTCCTGCGCGGCCTTGATGAAGCTGGCCGCGGCTGTGCACGAGCAAGGCTACAAGGTTGCCCTGACCGGTGAAGGGGCCGACGAGGCCCTGGCAGGTTACATTTGGTTCAAGACTCAGATGCTGCGCGAGTCGATCGTCGGCAAGATCGGCCAGCGGATCCCCCGGCTCTTCCGTAGTTTCATGCTCAACTCCGTCGGCGGAGGCAAGGCCCATCGCCCACACGAACTGGCCCTGGCCGGCGTTCGGCCTGCCCAGCAAGATATGTACGAGTTGATCAGCCAGGCTCGCTCAACCCTCTATACCGACGGGATGTGGGATCAACTCGGCGACCACGACCCCTACTCCGACCTGAGCATCACCAACGACCGGATCGGCAAGTGGCACCCGCTCAACCAGTCCCTTTACGTGGGATACAAGGTGATGCTCGCCGGACTCCTGATGATTTCCAAGGGGGACCGGATCGCCATGCATTCGTCGGTGGAGACGCGTTATCCCTTTTTGGATGACGACGTGATCAAGTTCTGCTCGGAGATTGCGCCGGAGTACAAGCTGCGAGGGCGCACCGAGAAATGGATTCTCAGACAGGTGGCCGCCCGAACGCTCCCCAAGCAGATCGCCAACCGCCCGAAAACCATGTTCCGCTCGAGCCTGGCCAAAACCTTCATCGGCCCCGAGAGACCTCCGTGGGTGGACCAATTGCTCAGCCCTGAATCTCTGAAGGCCACGGGCTACTTCAACCCTGATGTCGTCGCGTGGCAGCGCAAGGTTCAGATGCTCATCCCGCGCATCACCCCGCGCCGGCTTGCCTTCGACGTGGCCCTGACCTGTGTGGTGACCACTCAGCTTTGGCACCACCTGTTCTGCGGTGGCGGGCTCTGCGACCTTCCCACCTGGACACCGACGTCGATCCGCCCGCGCCTCACATCCGAGGTGGTCACGTCCTGAGCCTAAGCCCCAATCAAGGACAATGCCGAGGAGGGAACCCGCATTCCTGGATTCCCTTCTCGCCGGTTCCTAACCCACCTCTGGAGTGATCGCTCGAAGCAAATGCGGGTGGACCTCACAGAGATCCAACTCGATTTCATCATTCGGGGGGGGGCCATCTCCGATCAGGAGAGGGCGATCTAGGGGGTCGTTGGCGAGCAGGCCGTGGCTCCCTCGAACGAGAGAAGGGTCGAGCGGGATCAGGTCGAACAGGGTCCGGAAGCCCAGCTTCTTCTGAAGAAGCCGGAGCATGGCCCTGCCGGTGGGCCACTTCAAGCCTGGGTCGAAGAACAACTCGCACGGGTCATAACCTGGCTTGCGGTGGATATCCACCGTCCGGGCGAAGTCGGGCGCACGCCGTTCGTCGCTCCAGTACGGGTAGGCGAACCAGGCGTCCGGCTCCGCGAGCGCCACGATCTCGCCCGAGCGAGGATGATCGAGCTTCCACTCCGCGCGTTCCTCACCGGCGGCCAGGGCGGCGACACCCTTCAGTCCCATCAGCAAGTCGCGGACGCGCGCAACATCCGCTCGTTTTTTAACATAAACATGCGCAAGCTGATGGTCACAGACGGCGAAGGCGTGGCTCTGGAAGGTTTCGAGGGTCTCTCCGAAGGGACCATCCCGCGCCACGAGGTAACCCGCTTCGCGTAAGGCCTGGTTGATCAAAATTGGGCGAGAGACGTCGCAATGGCCATACTCGCTCACCACCCAAACGCGGGCTCCTTGTTTCCTCGCCGCGTCCAGGAGGGGCTCACAGGCACGATCCAGCTCCCCGACCAGCCGAGGCATGTCGCAGCCCGAAGGTCCAAAACGCTGGGGGTCATAGTCGAGATGGGGAAGGTAAACCAACGTCAGGTCGTACGGATCGTTTTCAACCAGATGCGCGGCACAACGCGCGATCCAGTCCGTGCAGGGAAGCCCAGCGCCTGGTCCCCAGAACGTTCGGAACGGAAAGGTCCCCAACTTCCGCTCCAGAGTCTCGGTGATCCCATCGGGTTGGCCCGAGATACCAAACGCCTTGTTGCCGTCGGCTCCATAGTAGGGTTTGGGGGTCACGCTCAGGTCAACTTCCGCTCCCTGGTTAAACCACCAGAAGAGCTTTGCCGACCGAAACGGCCGCCCCCCCTGTTCCGCCAGCCGTTTCGCCGTCTGGTAAAGGGGCTCCGCCTCCATGAGCGCGTTGGACTGCTGCCAGAACCGGATCTCGCGCGTCTCTCGAAATAGCCAGCCATTCCCCACCACACCATGCCCTGACGGCGGCCTTCCGGTGAGAAGACTCGCCTGAGCCGTACAGGTCACCGCCGGTAACACCTCGCGCAACGACCTCGACCACCCGGCTTCAGCAAGGGCACGAAGTTGCGGAGCGTAAGGAAGTAGGCGGCTGGTTAACCCGACCGCGTTGATGAGAACGAGAGGCGCGACGTTCGATGAATGACTTTGCAAGAGATCAACTCACGGACTCGAGAACGGTGGAACGACTCTGTACGTTGCGAGGCGGCGACTCCCCGCGCTCCGGCTTCCTGGTCGGTCCATTGAAGGACTAGGCACCGGGAAACCCATGCAAAGGCTCCCTTGGTTCCCGCGAATGGCAGCGTACCCATCCTCAAAGAGCCAACGATTGGAACAAGGGGATTATGTCCGCTCCAACAGTGCGAGGGCAAGCGGCTCAGCTCGTTGTCTTCACGTCACGTTAAAGAGAAGCTCGGCCTTTCTGAGAATCAGCGATTGGACGTGACCAGGGTCTGGCGAACGTACGCCTGAACGGCGAGAGTAGGAAAAATGCGTTCCTGGAGCATCAGTGAGCGCGGGACTTGCTGCTCCTGACGAGTCGAAGCAAGGGTCGAGCTTTGGGGGTTGATCGATGGAACTGCGACTGAAGGGCAAAACCGCGTTGGTCACGGGTTCGACCGCCGGAATCGGGCTGTCGATCGCCGTGGAGCTCGCGAGGGAAGGGGCGAGTGTCATTCTGACCGGCCGCCAGCAGGCCAAGCTCAACGACGCCGCCAGCCTGGTCTCGGAAGCGGGCTCCCCCCCTCAAACAGTCCTGGCGGATGTTGGCACGGCTGAAGGAGCGGCCCTCGTCATCGAGCAGGTCCCCAACCTGGATATCCTCGTCAATAACCTGGGAATCTACGAGGCGAAGCCCTTCGCCGAGATCCCGGATGAGGACTGGCTGAGATTCTTTGAGATCAACGTCCTGAGCGGCGTCCGGCTCTCGCGTCATTATTTCCCGAGGATGCTCGCAAGCGGTTGGGGACGCGTCATCTTCGTCGCGAGCGAGTCGGCCATCATGACGCCTCCCGAGATGATTCACTACGGCGTGACCAAATCAAGCCAGCTCGCTCTCTCCCGCGGCATGGCGGAACTGACCAAGGGAACTCAGGTGACCGTCAACACGGTCTTGCCCGGACCCACGCGATCCGAGGGGATCGTTGACTTCTTGCGAAACCTCGCGCCGAACGCGAAAGACGAGGTGGAGGCCGAGTCGGAGTTCTTCCGGATTCATCGTTCGTCATCGCTCTTGCAAAGGTTGATCGACCCACGTGAGATCGCCCACCTCGTGGCCTATTTAGCGAGCCCGTTGTCGGCCGCGACAAACGGCGCCGCCTTGCGGGTCGAAGGGGGCTTGTTGCGTTCGATCGACTGATCGATTGGTTCAATCCGCTTCGACCTAGCCCGAGAATCGATTGCCGATGCCATCCGCGGCGGATCAAGACGAGGACTTTCCCCCCTACTCCTACGTGCCCGGGGGACCCTGGCCGCACCCCATGCGTACTCCCGGTGGGCAGTCGGGGCAAGAACGTGTTGGCGAGGCCGCGGTCGTCCCCCTCGACCCGAGCAACTGGTCAAGTTCTCGCCCTTACATGCATGGGATTCGGTTATTCAACGAGGGTTATTACTGGGAAGCCCATGAGTGCTGGGAAGCGCTCTGGCATGTTCATGGAAGGACGGGACCGACGGCCGACCTCCTTCGCGCCTTGATCAAGCTCGCGGCGGCGGGAGTCAAGGTTCGAGAACGGCGGCCACTGGGCGTAACCACGCATGCTCGTCGCGCCGCGGAGCTCCTGGCGATGCTCCAGGCCCAGGTTGGTCGCACCTTGCACGGACTGGACCTCACCGCGCTTGAAACTCACGCGCGTCGGATTGAGGAACATCCCCCGGAAGATCCTGGTCACCGAACCGACCCCGTCGTGCTCGTTTTCGCGTTCGCTTTGGATCCGAGGGAGCCTGAGCAATCCGGTCCAGCAAGGGAGGCTTAGGGCGGTCCGCCTTGGGCTTGACTCCGACCTGAAGGCCAAAAGCAAACCGGCCGTACCCTGGTTACCAAGGTACGGCCGGCCGGTCGTTCATCGACTCAGGATCTTACGATCGCTTAGCTGAAGATATTCTTGATGTCGTCGTAGATCTTATCGAAAAAGTTCTCCTTCTTGGGCTTCTTCGTCGTGTTGCGCGAGACCTTCGTGCCGACCGGAATCCTGACAGCCGGATTATTTGCCGCGGGGACGGAGGCTGTTTCTGTCTCGGTGGTCGTCGTGGTGATGGGCTTGGACTCGAGCAACTCCGTCGCGGACGTCACCGGGGTTGTTGTCGTGGGAGCGGGGTCAGAGCTCGAGTCCGCCTGGGTCGTGCTCGTGTCGCCGTTCGTGTTACTCGTCGAGGTGTCGGTGCTGGTTGATGACTGCGTGCTCGTCGTGGACGTGTCGGCGGCTGACGCATCCGTGGTCGGCGTCGGAGTCGGAGTCGGGGTCGGAGTCGCCTCTGGCAGCGGAGTCAAGTTGCCGACGGGAGTCGGTGTTCCGACCGTGGTTTTCGACGGGTTGGCGAGATTCTTCAAGGCATCGACAATGGCCTGTGCCTGGTCCGCCTGACTCTGGGTAGTGCCACCGGTGGTGGTGGTACCCGAGTTATTCTGGGTTGTCGATCCGTTCGACGTACCCGTATTGGTCGGGACCTGGCTGGACGTTCCCGTGTTGTTGCCCGTGGAAGTCGCGGTTGGAGTCGGCGTAGGCGTCGGTGTTGGTGTCGGAGTTGGCGTTGGGCTGTTGATCGTTGCCTGCTGAACCCGGTTACCTCCGAAGAGGGTGTAGATCGGGAACTGGAACAAGATCGAATCTTGCGTACCCGGTGTGAGCCGGTTGAACTTGAACCGGGCCGGCGAGATCCTACGGTACTTGGCCAGGGCCGACTTCGGCACGAACTGGAACCTGGGCAAGATGTGCTGCAGGTCGGTGAAGTTCCGTTTCGCGGTTGGGTCGAGCAAGAACCCGTTGGCCGAGGCCCGCTGTCGGTCGTTGATCGTGAACGCGTCGGGCTTGGGCAGCAGGGTGTGGGCCAGCATCTTAAGCTGGTCGATGGTCACACCGCCGTTGAGCTTGCCGTCCGCGGCGTAGTCGAAGAAGTTGAATCGACGCTGGAGGACGTCGGGCTGATCCGGCTGCTCGCCGAAGAGGGTGGACTGGCTGGCGATCTGCGGGGTTCGGGCCGTGCCACCGAGCAATCGGGCCATGGCTCCCGCTTCGGGCATCCCTGACGCGAGGGCCGAGTCGACGAAGTTCTGAATCTCCTGTGGGGTGATGTTCTGATTCTTGTTGGAGTCGATCGCGTCGAAGACGTTGTTCGACAGGAGGTAGTTGATCGCCACCGAACCTTCGATCGCCGCGACCGCATTGCCGACGTCGATACGGGCGAAGTCGCGGAACTCGGTACTTCCCATCAGGTACGGCGGAGTGGAGGCTCCGAGCTGATCGTTCGGGTCGACAACCGGGACCGACGTCCAGGCCAGGATGGAGTTGATTCCGTCCGGGTTATTGTAAGCGGACAGGTTGTTGAGACCGTGCGTCCCGTAGTTCAAGGTGCGAGCACCGACCGGCTGGGTCAGGTAGGCGTCAGAGGTGACACCGCCAGCCGAGAGGTTCGACCAGTAGTCGAGTGCCGAAGCCACCATGGTGAACGCACCACCGACAATACCGGCCGAGAGCGAGGTACCACCCGCGACGTTCGTCATGTGGTTTAACGGATCAACCGTCTGACCGTTGGTCCCAATCGTGTTGTTGTTAGTCGTCGTGCTGGTCCCTGAAGCACCGACGATGATGTTACGTCTGCGGAAAGTCGGCACATCGATCGCTGGTGCCGCGAAGTCGGTCGTGGTGCTCCGGTTCGAGGAAGCGAGGACACGATCGCTGTAGATCCCGATGTCGCCCTGGGTCAACTGGGTGATTGGTGGGTTACCGGTGCTATTATTGCCAGTGGTCGTCCCGGTCGTGGTGAATCCACCAATCGTGATCCCCGCCTGGAAGATCGTCGCCGGCATGAAGTTGAGCGCGGTCTGGAACGGACCGAGCGTCGGGTCGACCGGCGTCGAGGAGGGATTCTGAACGTAGGGGAACGGAATCGTTCCGGTGACCGAGACGAACTCGTTCAAGGTCGCGGGGAACGACATGCCCATGGTGTCCCCAACATCCGACTGCTGGGAGTTGTTGGCACCAATGCTACCAAGCTGATTGCCGTTGTTATTGTTGTTTCCACCGCCGCCCTGGTTGTTGTTGTTACCGCCCGACCCGTCGAGGAAGGGAGAGCCGAACTGTCCCGCGGCACCGATGGGCGTAATGCCAAGGGCTCGGAAGCGCCTCATCTGCTGCTTGAAGGCGATCACCATCTGAGCGTACCGCTTGTAGGCGGTTCCTTCGCTCGCGAAGGTCTCGCTCGTGCCGAAGCCGTAAACCGCCGCCACCACGCGATCGGCCTTGTTCGGGCGAACCGGGTCGTTGACGAAGGGGTTCTTGGAGACGTAGTTCGTCCCGGCGAACACCGCGTCGGTTGTGGTCAACGCATTGGAGGATGCGCTGATGGTGGTTCCCTGGGTACCACCGCCGGTACCACCACCGCCGCCGGTACCGCCGCCGCCACCGCCGCCGGATTGCGACTGGGTGCTGGTGAAGCTGACGAAGGGATAGAAGACGTTCACCGGAACGATCGTGGCCTGGGGAACGAACTGGGCCACCACGCCCGCAACCAGGGTTCCGTGACCGTCCTCGGTGACCGAGGTCAGTTGGTTGGTTCCGCTCGAGCCGCTCGTCCCGCCCGTACCACCACCACCGCCGCCGCCGGTATTGTTCGTGGTGCCGGTGGTCACGGTCGCGGTGTCGGTATTGCCAAAGCCATTAGTGATGACGTTGGTCCCCTCGGCCACTCGACCTCGGAACGACGGGTTCGACGCGTCAACGCCCGTATCCACGACGGCGACCGCGCTATCCTGCCCGTCGTAGGGCACACCCAGGGTCTTCAGGTCGTTCAAGCCGATCAACGAGCCGCTCGTGGACGAGGCCAGGCTGGTGGTCGTCTTGAACTGCCAGATCCCATCGTCGTCAGACGCGTACAGGGTGGTTCCATCGGCCGAGAACGTGATGCTCAAGCTCGAATTAATGAAGCTGGAGGAGTCCTGAGCCCCCGAGGTGTTGAAGCCCTCGGCGAAGGTCGTCATCACACCGTCAGGGGTGATTCGGACGATTCGACCGCCGACGTTGGAACCACCGGTGGTATTCCCGTTGGTCACGATGGGAGTGGGGTTGCCACTTCCATCATCCTCGAACCCAATCGTGCCACTCCCCTGAATGGGAATGCGGATGGTGGGTGTCGTCTCGAACGGAGCAAGCGGCGCGATATTGTAGAAGAGACCGGTGCCCAGGTCGGACACGAACAAGCTTCCCATGCTCACGGGAGAGCCGATCGTGCTCTGGGTGGTGGTGGTTCCGCTCGTGGTTCCGAAGGTGATGGGGAACGCTTGCGAGAAGTAGCCGTACTGGTCGAACGCCACGTCCTGGAACCGGCGCTGGGTGGTCGAGACAAGCCCCAACTGGTCGGGCGGCAGGGTGGCCGAGGTGGCCGCGGTCGACGGCGGGCTGATCAGGATTTCGCCGTTCAGACCCTGGACACCACTGAGGCCGGGGCGGGCTTCAACCGCCGGAGGCGCGGCCGCGGTACCAAAGTCGGTGAAGATGTCGTACATCCGAGACGCATAATCCGCGTTGGTCGCGGTCAGACCCACTTGCGGCCCCCGCGACATGCCCGTTTCCGTGGCACCCACCGGGAGCGTCGAGGTGCTGATGTTCTGCCCTGGTCGATAGCTATTGGCATCGAAGAACAAGGCCGAGAACGTGGTGGACGAGGGGGGGTTGGTCACCGACGCGCCCGCGGAACCGCTCCCGGAAACCAGACCTCGGAGGAAGGCCTGATTTTCCACCGGCGGAACCGCGATCGCGGTCGGGTTCATCACAAAGTCGAGCGAGCTCAAGCCGTCCGTGAAGGAGGTGAACGCCCCCATGAACGTCCCATCCGGCGCGATCCGGTAGATCACGTTCTTGTTGGGGTCGGACCGGTCGGACGTGCTGACGAACATCGACGGGCGACCGTCGAAGTACCCTTCCGAGTCGAACGCGATGTCGTACCAGTTCACCAGGCCCGAGTTCGAGCCCAAGCTGTTCGCGGCCGTGTCCCCCGGGCTGAGCTGGCCGATCACCGTGTTCAGGTCGAAGAACACGGAAGACTTGCCGGTCGCGGGGTCAACTCGGTAGATCACACCGGGACGGTTCACCGCGCCAGCATTATCGCCCGCCCCTCGAGAGATGGCGTACACGCCTCGGCCGAAGTCGCCACCAGGGCCCGCCTCGATCCGAACGATGTCTCCCCCGAATGATGTGTTCGGGGTGAAAAGCGACACCGAAGTGGTCGGTGCCGAAGACGGGAAGGTGCTCGTCCCCGTGGTGGCCGCGGGCGCCACGACCACCGTTCCCAGGTCGTCATTCGTGGGGTTTGGCGTGCCGGTGAAGGTGACCGTGAGCGGGCTCGTCGGTAGATAGGGAGCGAGCAGGCACTTCTCTTCCAGAAGAGCCACCTGCTCAATCAGGTAATTCCGGCGACGCCGCTTCGCTGGGCCTCGCGACTGCGGTCGGGATGGCTGAGACATTCCATTCTCTCCTTAGGCTGGACTAGTCCGTCCTGGACCGTGCCCGAGATGCCCGGCAAACTTACGGTATCGACTCAATCAAGAGCTGCGGCAAATTCGTACCGCGGCAAGAACCGTTGACCGGCCCAACCGGCATACACGGACTGCCAATATGCTCTTGAATCGGCTGAACCCGGTTCGGAAATCAACGAAAGATTCGATCTTGCAGGTAGAATCGTTGACTCCGGATATTCAAGGGGCCGCTCACGCCTTACAAACCGCGCAAACGACCAAATCTCACTCGTCCCAACGCGTGGGGGGACGGTGTAAAGCGGAGCATCGAGGCCAGAGACGGCAGAAGGAATTGGAGGACCCAATCGCCCTGGAAGTGAAGCTGCGCGTCGCGGGCGCTCCAGGAGTTCAGACGTCGAATCAAACTCGTGGAAGTACGGAATTTGCGCGGAGAGGCACTCGCCGAGGGGATGGGCTTCCGTCGAGCACGCTCAGAATGAGCGACAAAGGGATGATGAGACCGAGAAGTGGTGGCATTTAAAAACGCATGAAGGCTCAGGCCAATGAGGCTTGAGCCTTCACTCTTGGTTTTACCAAACCATGTTATCGTCGTTGAGCGGATACCCGCTCGGGGTCGGCTTTACCTTACTCGACGACACCCTGAGGACCACTGCCAGGCGGGCGGCCCTGGCCCTGACCTAGCTGCTGCTGAGCGGAGCCGGCCCGGCGTCGAACGTCGAGCTCAATCGAGCCGAAGGTCTGCTCGTGGCGCTGGATCGTCATGCCCAGCGCGGTGAGAAGTCGCTTCGCCGTATAGAAGTTCATCACGAGGCGCTGATTCGCCTTCACATCCTGACGACCCGTGGCGAAGGGCTGGGGATTCAAGCCGAAGTCGAGAATCACTTCCTCGGGAGTTGCCGTGACCCGACAAAAATTGGAATAGGAGGGGACGGTTCCCGAGTCATCGACAACCACTTCCGTTGTCTGCTGAGGACTCGCCGGCTGCTGGGCAAGCGACCCTTCCGGAGCTTCATGTTCGGACATATCTGTTTCTCCCTTAACTAGATTGGTCCTCACCAAGACGGCGAAGCGATGAGACCTTACCATAGCGGTCCAAGTCTCACAACCGGACCAGTCAAGGGGTTCGGACATTTTCTGCTCTCGCCGGTTGACAAGGCCTTGAACCGTCTCAGGCGACGAGAGGGAGTTCAATCAACCGGTCGAGCTCCGCCAAGGTGCGCGAGGAAGCTCCATGCTGGGCCAACACATATTCTCGACCCGCGGCCCCCCGATCCGCCGCGGTCTCGGGATCGTCTAGATCCGCGATGAGGGCCTCGCTCAGGTTCGCGGCATTGGCCACTTCTCGTGCTCCTCCATGTCGAAGGAGCTGTTCAACCGTTTCCTTGAAGTTCGACGTGTAGCGGCCAAACATCACGGACGAGCCAAACGCCACGGGTTCCATCATGTTCTGGCCCCCCCGACCCGGGAGAAGGCTCCCCCCGACAAAAGAGATGTCGGCCAGGCCCCAGATCGCGGAGAGTTCCCCAATGGTATCGACCAGAATAATGGGAGGAGGCACGATCAACGTGGAACGCGGCACGTAAGCCTGACTTCGCCGCAAGACGGGCTCTCCCTCCTGGTGCAGCCAGGCGGCGACCTTGTCGAACCGTTCCTGATGCCGAGGGACGATGATCAACCTCAGGCGAGGATGGCGGACCCGGGCAGCCCGGTAGGCGGCGAGGGCCGCCGCTTCTTCCCCTTCCATCGTGCTTCCCGCCACGAAGACGAGGTCCGACGCGGAAAGGCCCAAGCTCCGACGCAACGAGAGCGTTCGCTCATTGTCCCGGTTCGTCTCCAGGCCATCATACTTGATCGAACCCGTGACTCGAACCCGTTGGCTGGGCACTCCCAGGTCAATGAACCGCTCCGCGTACTCCTGGTTCTGAACAGCGACGGCGTCGAGACTACGCAAGGTCGGGCCGAGCGGCCTCCTCAGTCGCCGATAACCGCGATGGCTCCGGTGGCTCAGGCGGCCATTGACGATCGCCACGCGCGCACCGAACTGCTTCGCCGTGGCAACCAGGTTGGGCCAAAGCTCCAGTTCCACGAGAGCCAGGACCGTGGGCCGTACTCGGCTCATCGCCTGCTGGGTCGCCCAGCTAAAGTCGAGTGGGGCATAAAACGTCACCAGGTCTGGAAAGGTTTTCCGAGCAACGGCCAGTCCCGTGCTCGTGGTGGTTGACACCACCACCTCCCAACCGGGTCTTCGTCGGGCTAGCTCTTCGATCACCGGCCGAAGCAGGAGAACCTCACCGACACTGACGGCATGAAACCAAAGGCAAGGTCGATCGCCGATGCGGATGGGAGCCTTCCCCAGCACCTTCTCCGACCATCCTTCCTGATACTTGCCCGCTCGAATCGCACGGTAGAGAAGGACGGGCGAGCAAACAAGAAGGGTAACCAGGTAGAGCCCATTGAGCAGGAACCGCATGGGGGGAATCCTTTCCCAGACCACATTACGAACCACGCCGAAAGCTGGCATTCCTTGCAAGCGCTGTGCCTATCGACCGAGGCGGGCTTTGACTGGGGCGAGCCGACGTGTGTCGAACGAGCCAAAGCCTGAGCATCCAATGCTTCCAGACCGAGGCTTCACCGGCCCGGAAGTCTCACCCTAACTTCTGTTCCACCGAAGAGATAAGCCGAATCTCTCCCATAACGTGGGCGAGATTCGGCTCAGTTTGGGTCGTCTGGAAGTCGCGGAGGGCTGGGTCGTATAAAGTTGATCCAGACTGGCGCGACTCATGTAGAATCGGCCGATCACTCCGACCGCATGCAGCATGCTTTGAATTTTTTACCCGATCCGCACGGGCAAGGGTCGTTTCGACCCACCTTTTTGCCAACGTTCCGGACGGGCTCCGCCTTCTTTTCCGAGCTCTGCTGACTCGCGGCGATCGCCGCGTCCTGTTGAGCTCGAATGCCGGACGCCGGCGTGGCGGCGAGCTCGGACGGTGCGGACTGATGAATCGTCTGGGCCCGGTCGAGTTGCCACTTCTTCCCGAGGTACGAGAGGAAATCGGGGTCGAACTGCTCGACTCGGAAGATGAGGTCGGTGACCTTGTCGGAAACCCCGTTCCACATCTCGGCGAAGATCTTCATCCCGACCCGCTTGTACTCCACCTTGGGATCGATCTGGGCATATCCTTGAAGGCCGATGGAGCTGCGGAGGTGGTCCATCGCCCGGAGATGCTCCATCCAGCTCGAGTCGAGAATCTGGAGGACCAGCACCTTCTCCATCTCGCGCATCTCGGGACGATGACGCGCGTCGAGGGCGTTAACCAGCTCGTGCCGAGCCGCTTCGCGTGAGAGTCCTTCCAACTCCGAGACGGTCTTTTCCACTCCGAGCTCCTGACGGGCCCAGGCGGCCAGGTCGGCCAAGCCTCGGGCATCGGGCGGAGGGGTGGGAGTCTTCGCTCCGGGTCGAGGCGCGGGACCATACGCCGCGTCGACGCGCTGCTCGAGCTCTTTCGCCAGCTTCCAGCCGGGATAATGCTTGTGCGCCACTTCGAGCAAGAGGGCCTCGATCTCCGGTCGCAGCAAGGGCCGAAGCTCTTCGGGGTCGATGGCGGTTCGGTATCGATCCGAGGCCCAGACGGCCAGCCCTTCCCGGTCGTAACGTGGGCTCTGGCTTTGCGAGCGCTCGGCGAGATAGCGGTGAAGCCCAACCCGAACGGGGAATTCCGCTTCCTTCCGCCCGTAGAGTTCCACGGTTTGCTCGACCACATTGCTCACGATGGCCGACTTGGTTTGGCCAGCCAGGGAGGCGGGATCGATCACGAGCCCGAACTTATGGTGCAGCCAGCCCGCCAGCGAACGACGGCCCCAGTCTCCCTGCAGGAATTCGGCGGCGGGGGCGAGATCGACCTCATGGATCGTCGCGACCGCCTTCTCTTCCAGGAATTCCTCCAACCCGGCCCGATCAAAATCGAACTCGTCCTGGTTGTAGGAGGCGAACTGACGCAGGTCCTTGTCCTTGAGGTTCGCGCCGTAGCGGGCATTGAACCAGGTCGCGAGCGACTGCCAGGTCCAGTCTTCCGGCTCCGCGTCGGAAGGGAGGTTTTCCTCAACCGCCTCGCGGATCACGACGGCCAGTTGGCGCTCGGCGTGATTCTTGGCGGTTTCCTGGGCGGTTTCGAAGTCGGATCCACGAAATTCTCGAGCAGAGAGTTCCACGCCAAGCCGCTGCCCCGCCCATTCGGCGAAGCTCGACGTTCCATAGTCATCGGCCAGGAACCGACTCGCGGCGTCCTCGATCTGATTCTTGATCATCTCGAGGATTTCGTCCTTGGCGGGATAACCGTCGAGCAAACGCTGGCGGAACGAGTAAATCCGCTTGCGTTGTTCGTCCATCACCTCGTCGTATTCAAGCAGGTTCTTACGTGAGTCGAAGTTGCGTTCCTCAACCTTCTTCTGGGCCCCTTCGATTCGGCGCGAGACGAGCCGGCTTTCGATCGCCTCTCCTTCTTCCATGCCGAGGCGGGTCAGCACGGCGGCGACCCACTCGCCGGCGAACTTCCGCATCAGGTCGTCTTCCAGAGAGAGGAAGAATCGTGAGGAACCCGGATCCCCCTGGCGACCCGACCGGCCTCGAAGCTGGTTATCGATCCGGCGGCTCTCGTGCCGTTCGGTGCCGATGATGTGCAAGCCACCGAGGGCGGCGACCTCACGCCCCTCGGTTTTCATCTCGGTTTCATACTTTCCGACCGCCTCGGCCCAAACCTCGGCGGGGACCTCGAGCCGCGTCGGATAGAGGGGTTGGTTGTCGTCGTCGGTCAAGCGTTTCAGGTCGGCCCAGGCCATGAACTCCGAGTTGCCCCCGAGGATGATGTCGGTTCCTCGGCCCGCCATGTTGGTGGCGATGGTCACCGCTCCCGGCGTCCCGCCTGGGCGACGATCTCGGCCTCGCGCTCGTGGTACTTCGCGTTCAAAACCTGGTGGCTGATCCCATGCCGCTTCAAAACCTCGGCCAGCTCTTCCGACTTCTCGATCGACGTGGTTCCCACGAGGATCGGTCGCCCCTTGGCGTGAATCTCGCGAATCTCTTCCAGGATCGCGTTAAACTTTTCCGAATCGGAACGGAAAATCACGTCGGGATACGACTCGCGGGTCAGGCCTCGATTCGTTGGAATCGCCACGACGTCGAGCTGATAGACCTTGTAGAACTCGTTCGCCTCGGTCATGGCGGTTCCGGTCATGCCCGAGAGCTTCTTGTAAAGCTTGAAGAAGTTCTGGAGCGTGATCGTGGCGAGCGTCTGGTTCTCTTCCTTGATCTTGACCTTTTCCTTGGCCTCGACCGCCTGGTGCAGCCCGTCGGACCACTGCCGACCGGTCATCAGTCGCCCCGTGAACTCGTCGACGATCACGATCTCGCCGTTCATGCTCACGTAGTCGCGATCGCGTTTGTAAAGGTGATGCGCCTTCAGCGAGTTGTCGATGAGGTGGGGCCACTCCATGTTGCCCGGAGTGTAAAAACTCTCGAGGCCGGCGATTCGCTCCGCCTCGCGAATGCCGTCATCGTTCAGGTGGCAGGTCCGTTCCTTCTCCTTGACCTCAAAGTGCAGGTCGCGTTTCAGCAGGCGAGCGATCCGGTCGGCCTCGGCATACTTGCGCACGTCGTCGAAGGCGGGGCCGGAGATGATCAGCGGGGTCCTGGCCTCGTCGATCAGGATGCTATCCACCTCGTCGATAATGGCGTAGTGGAGCACGCCTTGCGACTGAAGCTCCTTGGTGGGCTTCATGTTGTCGCGGAGGTAGTCGAACCCGAATTCATTGTTGGTGCCGTAGGTGATATCACACGCGTAGGTCTTTTGACGTTCCTCGGCATCCATGTCGGACTGGATCGCGCCGACGGTCATGCCCAGACCGTTGTAGAGGGGCGTCATCCACTCCGCGTCGCGCCGGGCCAGATAGTCATTGACCGTGACGACGTGGACCCCCTCGCTCTCGAGGGCGTTCAGATACGCCGCGAGAGTCGCCACGAGGGTCTTACCTTCACCGGTGACCATCTCGGCGATGTTACCGCCGTGCAAAACCATCCCGCCCATGAGCTGGACATCGTAGTGACGCATCTTCAGGTAGCGGCGGCCCGCTTCCCGACAGGCGGCGAACGCCTCGGGCAAGAGGTCGTCCAGTGTTTCACCCTGGCTCAGCCGGGTTCGAAAATCCGCGGTTTTCTCGCGCAGGGCTTCATCCGTGAGGGCCTGGAAGGTCGGCTCCAGCTCATTGATCCGGGCCACGATCGGGCGCATCCGACGGATCTGGCGTTCATTGGAGTTACCGAAGAGCCGGACAAGCCCCCCCGAAACCCCTTCGGACATGGCCGCCAAGGCGTCTGTCGTCTTATCCCAAATCTCGCTAAGCAGTTCCATTGCCGGGTTCGCCTTGCGCCAAGAATTCTGTAAATTCGCAATAAGTCGATAATACCGCCGATCTTACATCGGTCGGTGAGTCTTCGTCAACCGCGGCTCAAATCGTGCGTACTCAAGGGCGGGATCTCCCTAATGGGACACCCCATTTGACCGATCTCGCCGCGCAGACCGAATCGTCGTCAGACTTTCTGAGGTCGATGGCCGCTCGACCGCACCGTACAATACGCTGGATTGCTCTCGAGCAAGCCCCTTCCAGGCCCATCAAAACGACCATGTCGATTATTATAGTCGAGAAGGAATGTGTAAGGTGGAGAACCTGACATCGAGCTCGCGGCGGCTCCTTTTTCTCGGGACGGGAACCTCGGCGGGTGTACCGATGCTCGGGTGCGACTGCCCTGTCTGCGTCTCAACCGATCCGCGCAATCAGCGCACCAGGCCGAGCGTGCTCGTCACGCTGCCGCAAGGCAACCTGCTGATCGACACCACTCCGGAAATGCGCCTTCAGTTACTTCGCGAAGGGATCCGCAAGGTTCACGCGATCGCCTTCACGCATGGCCACGCGGATCATCTGTTTGGGCTCGATGACGCCCGCCTCTTTCCCAAAGCGATCGGCGGACCGGTCCCCGTCTACTGTGAGAAAGAGGTGGAGGAGTCAATTCGTTCCGTCTTCCATTACGCCTTCGCCGAGCACCTGCTCCACCTTCCCCCGGGGCACGTCCCCAAAATCGAGTTCGAGCGAATCGAGCCCGAGACACCATTTCAGGTTCTATCACAAACCATCCTGCCGATTCGGCTGGACCACGGGCGGTTCCGCGTGGTTGGATTTCGGATCGGCAACCTGGCCTATTGCACCGACGTGAACCGGATTCCCGAACGATCGTGGCCGTTGCTCGAGGGGCTCGATTTTCTCGTGCTGGATGCCCTGAGACGCGAACCGCATCCCACCCACTTCAACCTGGAACAATCGCTCGAGGTGGTGGAACGGCTTCAACCACGGCAGACCTATTTGACCCATATCTCCCACGACTTGGATCATGGGCCGATCGAGTCGATCTTGCCCCCTAAAGTGGCTTTGGCCTACGATGGGCTCGCCTTCGACTTCTGAAGGAGAGATGGAAGAACGAGACGCTCGCCCATTTCATCCCCTGCTTTTCAAATTGAGAGCTGGGTCAACCGAGGATGATAGGGAGTTTCGCGCGAATGGGCCCTGACCGATCGCTCGTCGAACGCCTGGCGCAACATGGCCAGGAGACCCTTCTCAAGTGGTGGAACGACCTGGGACCTGCCGAGCAAGACGAGCTCGTCAAGGAGATCCAAAAACTTGACCTCAACCAGGTGGATGCCCTTGTCGCCCAGATGGTCCGAGGCGAAGCGGCTCCTCCGGCCGATCCGGCCCAGGTCAAACCGATCGAGGTTTTCCGCCTGCCCAAAACCGACGGCGAACGGGTTGCTCGGCGGCATGTCGCCGACCTCGGCGCCCAGGCGCTCGCGGCGGGCGAGGTCGCGGTGGTAATCGTGGCCGGGGGCTCCGGAACCCGGCTCGGGTTCGAAGGGCCCAAGGGGACTTATCCCATTGGTTCGGTCTCGGGCGCGACCCTGTTCCAGATCCATGCCGAAAAAATTGTGGCCATGGGCAGACGCCACGGGAAGGTGATCCCCCTCTACGTGATGACGAGCGCCGAGAATCACGAGGCGACCACCCGGTTCTTCGCGGAGCATAACCAGTTCGGCCTCGAGCATGTGCGTTTCTTCGTTCAAGGCGAATTCCCCGCCGTGGACGCCCAGACCGGCAAAATCCTCCTGGCGGACAAGGGGAGACTGGCCCTGAGTCCCGACGGGCATGGCGGAACCTTGACCGCGCTCGCCGCGCGGCCGGCCGATGGCGGCCTGAGCTGCCTCGAGGAAATGCGTGAGCGAGGTGTCCGCACGCTCTTTTATTTCCAGGTGGATAACCCCCTGGTGCAGATCGCCGATCCGGCGTTCCTTGGGCTCCACCGCGAGGCCGACGCCGAGATGTCCTTCAAGGTGATCGAGAAGTTCGCCCCCGATGAGCGAGTGGGGGTCGTCGTTCGAGTCAATGGCGCTCCGCAAGTCATAGAGTACTCCGACCTTCCCACCGAGCTCGCCGAACGGAGGGAACCTGACGGAAGCCTCGAGCTCTGGGCCGGCAGTATCGCGGTTCATATTCTCGAGCGGGATTTCGTGGAACGGTTGACGGCCGAGGGGGGCCTTCAGCTCCCGTTCCATCGGGCGCTCAAGAAGGTCTCGCACATCGACGAGAACTCCGGTGAATTGGTCCGTCCCGACCAGCCCAACGCGATCAAGTTCGAGCGGTTTATCTTCGACGCCCTTCCGCATGCGAGGCGCTGGACGTTGGTCGAGACCGACCGGACCGTCGAGTTCGAACCGCTCAAGAACGCGACCGGTCCCGACTCGCCCGAGACGGTCCGCCAACGAATGAGCGACCTGTTCGCCGGTTGGCTCGAAAGCGCCGGGGCGAAGGTCGTGCGAAAAGCCGACGGGTCGGTCCCATTCGGAATTGAGATCAGCCCCCTCCACGCCCTCGACGCGCAGGACCTCAAGAACAAACTTAGCCCAGGGTTCGTCGTGGAAGGTCCCCTCTACTTACGTTAAAACCCGATCCGACCCGGCTCGCCCGAACCGACTCGAACCACAGTCGGCGAACCAACCCGTTCCAAAGGTTGAGCCGAGTGGATGAAGCCACCTCATTCGTTGCGAGGGGCTTCACCCATTCCGAGCCTCGGACAGACTTAATCCGCTTCGCAACAGGAGGAGTTAGACGCGATGCTTCATGCAGTGGTCATGGCTGGAGGAAGCGGGACCCGTTTCTGGCCCAAAAGTCGGCGCAATCGGCCCAAGCAGCTTCTCCGGCTTTACGGGGATGCGACCATGCTTCAGCAGACCATCACCCGCATCGCCCCATTAGTCAGCCCGGAACGGACCTGGATCATCACCGGGGCCGATCAGGCCGAGGCCATCCGAGCACAACTGCCGGACCTGCCCGCCGGGAACATCGTCGCCGAGCCCTGCCCGCGCGACACGGCCCCTTGTGTCGGCCTGGCCGCGCAAATCATCGCTCGGGCCGACCCAGACGGCACCATGATCGTCATGCCCGCCGACCACGTGATCGCCCCCCCTGAAAAGTTTCAGGCGACCGTCAAGGCGGCCGACTCGATCATTGAGGCCGACCCCGCCGCATTCGTGACGTTCGGGATCAAGCCGACGCATCCGGAAACCGGATACGGCTACATCGAGCGTGGAGAAGAACTTGCGCCGGTCTCTGGCATCGCGCTCCACCGGGTCGCTCAGTTTCGCGAAAAGCCCGACCGCGAAACGGCGGAACGATTCCTCGCCGAAGGGCGTTTCGCCTGGAATTCGGGCATCTTCGTCTGGAAGGCCCGGGCCATCCTCGACGCCTTGAGGACTCATCGACCCAAGTTGGCCGAGGCCCTCGATCGGGTCGGTCAGTCGATCGGCACTCCTGGACAGGCGGAGACCATTGCCCATGAATATCCGCTCATGGAAAAGATCCCCATCGACAAGGCCGTGATGGAGCAGGCGACCAACGTCCGCGTCCTCGAGGTCGTTTACAACTGGAACGACGTGGGAGATTGGCGGGCCTTAAGCGCCTTGGTTGCTCCCGACAACGCCGGCAACACCATCCAGGGCTCGGTGATCGCCCAGAATACCAAGGGGAGTATCATCGTCTCCGAAGATGGTGGCGTGATCGCCGCGCTCGGCGTGGATGACCTGGTGATCGTCCAGTCGGGTGGGGCGACCCTGGTCGCCAGGAAAGATCAGCTCGATCAACTGAAGTCGCTCGTTGAAGGACTCGAGAAGGCGGGGCACGGATCACTGCTTTGATCCTTTCCCGATGAATCCGCTGCCTGAAAACAAGAGGGGTCGGCTGGCGTCTTAGGCCCTGTCCCCAACGCCCCGTCCCCACTTCCTCGCCTGGAGTCCCTTTGCGATGCCCAGAGTTCTCGGACTTGATTTCGGCACGCGACGAGTCGGAGCCGCCGTCAGCGATCCGAGACGGATGATCTCCACCCCGCTGGAGGTGCATGAACGCACCGACCCTACCCAGGATGCTCGTCATTACGTTCGACTGATCGACGAGCATGAAATCGACCGCATCGTGCTCGGGCTTCCCATCCATACCAGCGGTCGGGAAAGCACTTCGGCGGTCCGGGTCCGTCAGTTCGGAGAGTGGATTGGTCAAGCCACGGGGTTACCGGTCTACTATTTCGATGAGCGTTACACCTCGACCGAAGCGGAGGAGCACCTGATCGCCATGGGGATGAAGCGAAAGAAACGCAAGGGGTATCGAGATATGCTCGCCGCCCAGATCCTGCTCCAAAACTACCTGGACGCGGGATGCCCTGAAACCACGAGCCCGTCCACGCCTCTGGCCGATGCTCCGCTCGAGGAAGAAGGCTGATGCGCACGACCTTGATCGTCGGCTGCGGCTATCTTGGCTCGCGCGTGGGGAGTTTGCTCGCCGCGCAAGGGGAGCGCGTGTTCGGGACCGTCCGTTCCCTTGAAAAAGCCGAGCGGCTTCAAGCCCAGGGAATCGAGCCTCGAATCGCGGATGTCCTCGACCCGGCAACCCTCGAGAACCTGCCGCCAGCGGATCGTATCCTCTATTGCGTGGGGTTCGACCGCAAAGGGGCCGCCCCCATGCGAACCGTCTACGTGCAAGGGGTCGAGAACTTCCTTGACCAGTATCAAGGACCAGCCAGCCAGCTCGTCTATATCAGCTCGACCGGGGTCTATGGACGCAATGACGGCGGGTGGGTCGTCGAGGATGAACAAAGCGAGCCCGAACCCCGCCATGAGTCGGGTCACGTTTGCCTGGCCGCAGAACGAGCCGCCGCGAACCTGTCAGCCCGGCTGGGTCTTAAGCCCTTGATTCTCCGCTGCTCCGGGCTCTATGGACCAAACCGAGTTCCACGGGCCTCGAGCTTGAAGCGAGGAGAGCCCATCGTGGGCGATCCCTCCAAATTCCTCAACCTGATCCACATCGATGACGTGGTACGCGGGGTGCTGGCCGCGTTCGATCGAGGGACCGCCGGCCGTTTGTACCACCTGAGCGACAGTCGACCCGCCACGCGCCAGGAGTTTTACGAGCTCGCCGCGCATTGGCTCAAGGCCCCGGAACCTCGCTTCGAGCCCCCGACGGATGACGATCCCGCCCGGCTTCGCGAGGAGTCGAACAAGCGGATCTCGAACCAACGGATGCGACAGGAGCTTGGAGTCGAACTCGCCTATCCGGACATTCAGCAAGGACTCCCTTCCGCCATCGCTCAATCCACCTCGATCTGATTCGAGAGGGACGAGGAACCGGGCGAATCCGGGAGAATTTTCGGCAATCGGCCTACCGGTTGCAAGTAAACGACCCCAATGAATAACGTCAACGACTGGCTCCGACCGTGGCTCGAGCCAAGGTCGGCCGCCGGATCGGTACGATCTTATACTCCTTGGGAGGTGGTTCGATGAGCCCTGCGCTCGAGAAGGCGATGAAGCTGGCCGTGCTGAGTGGGTTGAAGGCCACGCTTGGGCCGGCGTTCCTCAAGACCGCGCAGCGGAAGCCGGACGCGGGGCACTGGGTCGCCGCCGCCCTGGCGGAGATGGCGGTCGATAAAGTGGGCTTCGTGCCAAGTAGACGGAGTTTGCCCGTATTGATACCCCATGCTCTTTCAGGAGCCTGGGTGGCCATGGAGAGCGTGCGCGAAGACGGAGCGGATGAACCCATGGCCGCACCGATTGGGGCAGTGGTCGCGGCGGGGGTCGCCACACTCGCTCCCATGATCCGTTACACCGGCTCGCGGATCCTCGGTATTCCAGACCCGTTGCTCGGCGTCGCCGAAGATTACCTGGCGATCCGACTCGGAGCGGAGACCTTGGGCCTGTCGTTGGACGAGGTAGGCGACGCGGCCAAGCAGTCGGTCGAGGAGATCAAGGAACGCGTGCTTCCCCAGCAGGGTCAATCCATCGGCGCGGGCTCGATGTAGCAATCGAGCGGCCCTTTCGAACTCGCCATGCGCGGGTCAGCGCCATAGCCGAGGACCTGGTCGCGCTTCAGCTCCGCCTTTTCCAGGTGCGTTGTATAAACAACCGCCTTACCGGAGTTGTGGATCGTCCAGGTCAAGGCCACGGCGGTATCGAGCGGGTGGTGGAACAAGCGAGTTAGTAGTTCGATCACATAATCAAACGTATGGACCTCGTCGTTCAGGATAATCACATGGTAGGGGGGCTGCCGCTTCGTGCGGGTGGCCTGCTCGGTCTCTGGCTTTTCCGCGGACTGAGTGGTGACGATCGGGTCTTCGAAGTCAAATCCTTCTTCCGGCGCTTGGCTCATTCGCGTGGCTCGCGTACTTGTGACTGTGACAAGAGGGACGTTCTGGATACTATAGCCAGGGCGCCGATACATTCGAATGGCAACGTCTCACTTACCAGGACCGAAAATCCCGAGGGTCATCTATGTCCGAGCTGAGTTCAGGCACGGCGCTTCGCAACTTGCAGCAAGCTCAAGCCAATATGAAGAAAGTCCGATCGTTGCTTCGCGCGGTCCGAGAGAATCCCGACCGGGCCCCCATGGCTCTCAAGGCGGGCTGGGATAGCCTGACGAACTGCCAGAAAGTCCTGGCGGCGATCCCCTTGTCGGCAGCCGACGAAGCGGTGATGACCCGGCAGATCGCCGTCCAACGGTATGCCACCGCCCTGCTCGTCCGGCTTCGGCGGATCGCGCGACAGGATTTCTCGGCCGTTGACGACGAAGACCTCGGCGACGACGATTTCTGACCCTGACGGCAGGCAACTCCCCTTACTCCCTTGTCCGCCCTTTCTTTCCACTCGGTCCAGTCCGGTCCTTTTGATCCTTCTTCGAGCCTCGAGTAATGACCCGCGCGCAACCTCCGTCTCACGGAAGTGCCCCCGACCCCCTGATGCCCGACCGTTCCCTCGAGCCCCCGGCCGATCTTCCGATCGTCGCGGTGCGAGCGCCTGGCTACCATCCATTCGTTTATCGAAAAATGGTGATCGGTCCCGTGGGGAAGGGCTGGCCGAGAGATGGAGACCTCGTTCGCGTGGTCGATCGCGAGAATCTCCCGCTGGGCTTCGGCCTTTGGAACGGCCGTTCGCAGATTAGCCTTCGCCTCCTCGCTCAGGGGGTGGATGCACCCGGCCTCCCGTTCTGGCGGGAACGCATCGACCGGGCGTTGTCGCTGCGGCGCGAGACCCTGGCGCTGGATGAAGTCACCAACGCCTACCGCGTTCTCCACGCGGAAGGGGATGGGCTCTCGGGCCTGATCGTCGACCGCTTCGACGACGTGCTCTCAGCCGAAATTTTCAGCCTCGGCATGTATCAACGGATCGGACCGATCCTCGAGCTCATCGCCGAAAAGCTGGGCACAAGGCATCTCCGGGTCAGCGTTGATGAACGCATCGCGCTGGCCGAAGACTTCTCGGGAAAACCGATCTCCAGTCCCAAGCTCCCTCCTCGGGTCACGATCCACGAAAACGGGGTTCGCTACCGGGTCGTCTTCGAGGGGAGCCATAAGACTGGTTTCTTCTGCGATCAGCGCGAGAATCGGCGGGAGCTTACCCGGTTCACTCAAGGGCGGTCCGTCCTTGACGTCTGTTGCTACTCCGGTGGCTTTGGTATCTCCGCGCTCGTCAAAGGAGGAGCCAGGGAGGTCACGGGAGTCGACCTGGATGAAAAGGCCATCGCCATGGCCAAGGACAACGGGAACCTGAACCAGGTCCGCCCGTCCTATGTCCATGCCGACGCGTTCGGGTACATGCGGCAGATGCGTTTGAATAGTCGATCGTTCGGGGTCGTGGTACTTGACCCTCCCAAGTTGATCCCGGGGCGACTGGATATTCCCCAAGGGAAGCAAAAATATTTTGACCTGAATTTCCTGGCGATGAGCCTGGTCGATCCGGGGGGGCTTTTGCTCACCTGCTCGTGCTCGGGTCTGCTCTCGGCCGATGAATTCTTGCACCTATTACGAGCCGCCGCTCGCAAGGCGGGCCGCTCGGTGCAAGTGCTCGCGGTTACGGGAGCCTCATCCGATCATCCCGTTGGCCTCGATGCCCTTGAAGGGGCTTACCTCAAGGCGGTCTGGCTCCGAATGGGAGAACGGACCGGGCTGATCGGCTCCCCCACGCTGGATGAAGACGAGCCGGATGAGCTTGACTGATCTCGTCTTACGCGCTTCATCGTAAGTTCACTTCCGAGCCAATCGGACCTTGCTTACGATAATCATCAGGTCCTATCGAAGCCGATCGAGACGGGCCGACCGGATCGTCCCTTTGAATTACTCTTCCTTCTGGTTTGAGAGGGATTCGTGGCCAGCCTGACTGTTGAAAACTACGTCAAGGCGATCGCGCAGATCTCCGCGCGTGACCGTACGGGTACTTCGGCGGTCGCCACGGGAGAGCTGGCCCACGCGCTCAGCGTCTCGCCTGGGACCGTCACCGGGATGCTCAAGACCCTTTCCGAGGCGAGCCTGGCGACGTACACCCCTTACGAAGGAGCCCGCTTGACTCCCGCGGGTCAGCGTCTCGCCTTGAAGGTGATTCGCCGGCATCGATTGCTCGAGCTCTTCCTGGTCGAAACCCTCAAAATGCCCTGGGACGAGGTACACGAAGAAGCCGAGCACATGGAGCATGCCGCGTCGGAGCGACTGATCGACCGAATCGACGCCTTCCTGGGCCACCCCAGCGTTGACCCCCACGGCGATCCCATTCCCACGGCGGACGGATCGCTCAAGGAGCCCGAGGGAAACCCCCTCTCCGCACTCCCGCGCGGACAGCGATTCCGGGTCGTCCGGGTCGTCGACCAGGACCCCGCGTTCCTCCGCTATCTCACCGAATGCGGGCTCGACCTGAACGCGGAAGGGGAACTGGCCGAGAACCGCCCGGAGGCCGGAGCCCTGGTGATTCACCTCAATGCACGCTCCATCGCGCTCGGGCACGATGCCGCCGCCAAGGTCCTGGTCGCCTCGCTCAACGCGGATTGAGCCGACGCGCTCGAGCCCATCGAAAACACGTCGGGCCGATCCTTCTCACCCAAATCAATGGCTCGGTTCGACGGATTGCTCCCTCGCGGCGAAGGGACTCCATGTCGATCCCCAGGTCTGATACCAAGGGGTCAACGGCCCCAGCGCCTTTCGAGCGTCTTCCTTGGCCTCGAAGATACTGAGCTTTCTTGGGACCACGAGAGCGGCGAGTTGAACCACGTCAAACTCCTGGAGCAGGCCGAAGTTGAAGAGCTCCGGGCTCTTCGCGTACTCCTGGCGCGTCTCGATCAAGGATTTTAAGCTCCCCAGGGGCGCGTTGAGAGCGACCTCATCAATGGAGGTTACTTCGAGAGCCGCCGACGCCAGCGCGAGAACACTGGTCCTCGGACCGTTCGCCGCGATGGTGAGGGGTTCAGCCGGACGCAGGCTCCGGGCCCAACGGGCCACGGCACCAATCTGCGCGGCCTGCACTCCAAAGGGGCGTTCGCCGATGGTGGAAAGCATCAACGCGAAGAGATAGTCACGCTCCGCGATTCGCGACTCGCCGAAGTAGAAAGGATCGAGGGCCAGCACCCGAGCCCCTTCATCAAGCCACTTCAGTACCTCGCCCGACGCCGCGTTTCGGCCTTCGTCCTTCAGGAGCACCACCGTCCGCGCCGGCTCCCTTACTTTGAATTCCGTCACGGGGACGGTCCAAGGGCCGACCTTCAGACGCCAATGCGTGACCTGTACTGGCCCCCCTCGCTCGTGGGTGGACACCTCGACGCTCGCGTCGTACCGAGGAAGTCGGATCACATCGGCCAGACGCTTGCGGCCCTGGTCCCGCCACTGCCGTGCTTCTTCCTTTGCGCTGGGGAGTTCCGCCAGGCGAGGGAGCTTCTCGCTCAGCTTCAACGCCAATGCATGCAAGCTGAGGTTGGACCTGGGAAGATCCACGGCAAGCGCTTCGGCCGGCTTGACCTCATCGTCTGAATCCAGTTCCTTCCAGGGATACGCCTTGTCGTTGGGGAAGAACCTCTCCCCAACCATGCTGTAAAAGGCCTGGCGATTATCAACCAGGTAATTATGAGTACCTGGGTCGGTGTTAACGTGAGAGCGGAGTTGCCTGGGCTTCCCATACAGACGATAAATCGGCTCGGCCGACTCGCGCAAGTACGGCAGTGCATGTCCGGACGCGAAGCAACAGTTATCCTCGGCGTTGAAGCTTAACAGCGCGGCCCGAGGCGCCAGCATCGCGGTCATCTGGGCGTAGTCGGTCACCGTCGCCAGGTCGCACGGCGTCTGTTCCGCATCGCCCAGGTCGGAGAAATAACGCAGTCTCGTCAAGAAGCTCGAGTAGCCCGCCACCGGGTTCGTGAGCGTGACCCGTTCGTCGAACGCGCTGATGAAGATCGTTTGCCAGCCTCCTCCCGAAAGACCTGTCACGCCAACGCGTGTGGGGTCGGCGTGTTCGGACGAGAGAAGCAAGTCGATCCCTCGGCTCATCGCCAGGTAATGCGTGGCAATCCCGCTCGTTCCACATAAATCGATGTGGTTGATCTGGTCGTGCCGAAAGTCGTCGTTACGAAACTGCCCCATCCCAAACCACTCGAGGTTCAGCGCGATGATGCCTCGCTTGGCCAGGTTGATACAGCGGACCTGCTTGTAGCCCGCGGCCTTCCCCTCCGCGTCGTGCCCATTGACATTGAGCACGACCGGAACCTTTCCCTTAAGGTCCTTTGGCTCATACCAGAGGGCGGGGATCCACAGTCCGGGGAGCGCTTCGTAACGCACCTTCTTGATCCGATAGCCCGGCCCCCCTTCCATCGTCTCGAGCCACTCAACCTTTCCCTCGGCCCCCCGCCACGACCGTGCCTCACCTCGGAAAATAACGTGATTAAAGGCATCGGCCCGCATGCGTGCCGCTTCCTTCTCCCACTCTTCCAACGTGTTGACGGCCGGCATTCGCGGAATCGCCTCGCGGCAAAGCTCGATCGTGTCGGCAAGGGCTTGCCGCGAGCCCATGATCTCCCGCGCAAGCGACTTTTGAACCTGAGCCTCGATCGCTCTCTTGTTAGTCTCTTGGGCCCGAGCGGTCAGGCCATGCCATCCACCGAGTAACACCATCGTGAACAGTATTGTCCGACGTAACGGCATCGTACGTATCCTCGGCTCGATTGCTAGGAACGGTTGCCCGTCTGGAGATCGAGCCGGATTAGATCAGGGCACCCACCTGATCGCAAGGGGCGGCTCAGACATTGAGCCCTCTACAAGACAAAAGCACAACCAATAAAACATTTCGTAAATCTTAAACTTACTATTTACGATCTTGTTCAATTTCTCACTAATTCATCTTAATATTGCATAGCAGACCACACTCATCTCTTAAGTCTCAATCGAGCAATTCCAGGCCCGAAGAACTGTCTCCACCGCGTTGACTTCTGGCAGGTCTGGCGGAAACCATGCCTCCAGACCTGCCCGGCGCCTCACTAAATCTGGGCCATTCCCCCGTCGACGAACAGTTCGACGCCCGTGACGTAACTGCTGTCGTCGGAAGCGAGGAACACCGCGACCTTGGCAATCTCATCGGGTGATCCCACGCGCCCGAGCGGCACCTGTGACGCCATGCCTTCCTTAAATTTCTGGGCCTCTTCCGGCGAGTTCACCAGGCCGTCGACTCCAGGCGTATCGATGGGACCAGGGCTCAGCGCGTTCACTCTGATCTTGCGATCTTTCAGGTCCACCGTCCATGTGCGGGCGAACGACCGCACCGCCGCCTTGGTCGCGCTGTAGACGCTGAACGCGGGCATCCCTTTGATCGAGACGATCGAGGCATTCAGGATGATGGAGCCGCCGTCGGAAAACAGAGGCAAGGCTTTCTGAACCGTGAACAGCAGCCCTTTGACGTTGATACCAAACTCACGGTCGAAATGCTCCTCGGTGATCTCGCCAAGTGGGGCGAACGTTGCGCCTCCGGCGTTGGCGAAAAGGACGTCGACCCGCCCATACTTCTCCTTGACCACGTCGTAGAGCCGGTCGAGGTCGGCCAGCCTGGAAACGTCCCCTTGCACACCGATCGCGCCGTGCCCGACCTCGGCGACCGCCTTGTCCAGCTCCGCCTGCCGCCGCCCGGTGATGACCACCCTGGCCCCCTCGGCCGCGAATCGCTTGGCCGTGGCCAGGCCGATTCCGCTGTTGCCCCCCGTCACAACCGCAACTTTGCCTTCAAGTTTCGCTGACATGCTGGAATGTCTCCGATAAGAGGAACCTGCTCGCTCGTCCGTTCGATTCGACGTTTAGTCCAATCCATTTCATTCAGGCCAATCGCCAAGTCAGACAGCGGGCCAGCCGCCTGAAACGGGGAGCGTCGTCCCCGTAACCCAGCCTGATCCATCGGTGGCGAGGAAGACCACGGCTCGCGCGATGTCGGCTGGCTGACCGATCCGCCCCAAAGGTGTCTGCGCGATCGCCTGCTCGTGCATGGCCGAATTCAGAATGCCAGCGGAATGAACTCCCTCGGTCTCAACCATCCCGGGGTTAATCGAGTTGACGCGGATCTTCTTCGTTCCAAGTTCTCTCGCGAGCGACTTGGTTATGGCGTCGACGGCTCCCTTGGTCGCGCTATAGACCGATGCGCCCGCCGGCGGGGAGAGACTAACCACGGAGCTGACATTGATGATGCTGCCACCGTCGGGACCAATGTCCTCGACCGCCCGTTGCGAGGCGAGCAGCAGACCGAGCACGTTGATATTAAACTGCCGGTGGAAATGCTCCTCCGTGATTCCCTCGAGCGGCGCGAACTCGAAAATGCCGGCGTTATTGACCAGCACGTCCAGCCGCCCGAATGCACGCTTCGTCTCAGCAAAGAGCCGTTCAATCTCGGATTGCTTTGAGACGTCGCCCTGAACCGCGATCGCCTTACCCCCCCGCCCCGTGATGCCTGAGACAACCCGGTCCGCCCCCTCCTTGCTGGAAGCGTAGTTGACAACGACCGATGCCCCTTCGGCCGCAAGGTGCCGGGCGATTTCCGCCCCGATCCCCTTGGACGCGCCGGTCACAACAGCCACCTTACCGTCAAGTTTTGCCATGAGACCGTTCCCCCGTTTCATGCCTGTTCCAGAACGAGGGGCATGATAGACTGGACTTTCCGGCGGGCAAGTACGCACCTTTTTGTAAGCACCCAAAATCGAAACCGAAGTGAGGCCACGATGAAGCGACAGAGCTACGAATGCGGGTTAGAAGCCGCGCTCGCCGTTGTGGGGGGCAAGTGGAAACCAATCGTCCTCTGGCGACTGGCCCCTGGGCCGATTCGGTTCGGTGAACTCCGGAGGTCGGTGAATGGAATTAGTGAGAAAATGCTGATCCAGCAACTGCGAGAAATGGAGAGCGACGGCATCGTGGCCCGCAAGGATTACCAGGAGATCCCGCCTCGTGTCGAATACTCGCTCACCGAGTTCGGCATCTCGCTCGCCGTCGCGCTTCGGCCACTATGCGACTGGGGCCGCGAACACATGAGCCGCATTGAAAAATCTAGGTCTGAGGTCGGATAAATCTCGAGCGATTGCACAACCTGTACGTCGGGCGACAGTGATACCGTACTTCCTCAACTTCCTTCGAGCCTAGGTGAGAAGATCTGACCGCTGAATAAAACACTTCGTTCAGCCTGGAAATCGATTGCTACTCAGTTTATGCGCATGCACGATCTTGCTAGATCCTGATTCTGAAGATTCGTAGACTGGCCGTTCTCCGGTGGGATCGTGCGAGACTGGTCCCGATCAAATCTCCGAATACTCAAGCCTTTCCAACAAGGAAGGTAACATGGTTCACTCGGCGAGGAATTACGCGGAGTGGTGTCGGTTGTCGGGTTTGTACCTGGCAAACGTGTCGCATGTCGATCGGTATCGAACCTATGCCAAGTTGCTGTCTCCCGCTGGTCTGACCGTCGTGATCGTCAACGAGTTTCTCGAGGATGCCCATCCTTCGCTCGACGTCGACAACTGGCGAACGCGATGCGTCTATGAGTTCGGTCCCGACCAAACCGAGCGGATTGAACGAACCGTCTCGGCGCTGCGGGAAATCGGAGCTGAAGAGCTCGCCGAAACGGTCGCGTCCTCGCAGAGCAAGTCGCCACTCGACGCAATCGAAAAGATGCTTATCAGTGGCATGCCAGACCTCCAGGAACTCCGAAAATCGGTCAACCCGTTGGAGCTACTCGCCTCGATTCAGGAGTCGTTGAGCCAGTTGCAGCCAGGGAGCGGAACGAAGCCGACGCCTGGTGGAAAGAACCGTTCGCTCGGAACTTCTCAAGGGAAGTCGGAGCATCTCGAAGCTGTCGAGACGTTGCTGGAGCATTTCTCGCAGTCGCACCATGAGAACCTCCAGGCGGACATCGATCGCCACGGGGATCCGCGACGTGCGCCTGGATTCACAGTTGAGCAGCGGCTGCGGGATCTCGATGCGATGCGCACGCTCTGGATCTCCCACCAAAACCAGGCCGATGCGATCGAAACATTAACCGACGTCATGAAGAAGATCCCGAAGATCGAGGCCCAGAAAGGGGAAGGGCAAAAGCGGTCGGGCCAGCACCTCAAGCAGTTGACGCGGCAGTTCCGAGAGAAGTCGAAAGAATTAAGGCGCGTCGCGGAGGCCGATCGGAGTCAACCGCTCAAAACTTTCTGGCCAAAGCTCCAGGCGTTCGAGACGAAGTGGGCTGAGCTGATTCGGCCCGACGTCATCGGCGATGCCCCGCTTCGTCAAGCGGCTGAGGAGATCGGCGAATTCACCGCCGAATCCAAGCGCAAGACCACGACGATCGAGTGGGAAACGCCACGCGGTTTGGAATGCGACTGGACCACGTTTCATCTGACGGTCGTGGTCCCCGCCAAGTCCAAGGCGGCGCTCCAGGCCGCCCTTCAGGAGGTCGAGCGGCTTCGAACGCGGTTTCCACAACTTCTGGCTGATTGGCGCCGACAGACCCTCGCGTCCTTTCGGGAAATTTACCTGGGGCAAATGGACGAGTCAGAACTTGAGGAGTACGACCTCGACGAGGAAGGAAACCCGAGCGACGCCGGTATCCTGCGACACGCGGGGGCGGGCTCAATCGTGCTTTCGACCGAAGACCCGGAAGGAATCGAGTTCCATCGCTCCGCCTTTCTCTCGGTGGAATGGGACGAGGAGCATGGGTTCGAACTGGATCAGGAAGCCGACTTCGACGAATCCACCTTCGTTCCCGAGTTGGAATCGGTGTGCGATCAACGACGCCCCGAATCGACCTCGGCCGTGACTTCCAGTCCCGAAGTACCCGGAACCGCCTCGCTCGAGGAAGCGGCCGCCTCGCTCGGCCGCGGCCTGAATCTTCGACTCCAGATCGAGATGACATCGCCGCCGGTGACGCAGCTTGAGAAAGTCTACTATGGGGAAGTCGGCTGCCACTACCGACTGACTTTTGAAGTCGGCAACGGCCAGGTCACTTTTAACGACACGAGATCTCCGCGCCAGGATTATCTCCACGCCAAGACCTGGACCGAAGCCCTATTCGCCCCGATCGCCCAGTGGCCGGAGCTCACACCACTCTGGGAGACGCTGACCGTGCAGGAGTACAACCTGAGCAAAGCCATCAAAAGCCGGCGATACCAACCCACGCCACGCCCCGACCTCCACGCCGCCGCCCAGTCCGCCCTGGAGAAAGCGTTTTCTACCCAGGAGCAACGTCCCGAGAACAGTTCATGACTAACCCGGACCTCACGACCCCTCTTCAACTTAAGCGGCTTTCCGCCCAATGGGACACCAACCCGGCCCGGGACATTCCATGATCTTTCTAATGAGAACACCATTAGTTTAACTCACTTTCACCCTTTCAATGAATTACGTTTTCCATAAACCCGAGGCAACCTCATGAATACGCTGATCTGGATCATGGCGGCTCACCTCGTGACGACGCCTCCAGTCGTGTCCGAGACCAAGAGCCCCCATGTCGAAACACAGGCGTCCGTTCAAGTCGCCTCGGAAATCAAGGCCGGCAAAATCACGCTAAACAACGGGGGTCGTTTGTTCAACGCAGACGAGAATCAAGGAAAGCCCATCCCAACCCATTCCATTCTTCGAACCATTGCTTGGCAGGCGACCAAAGAAGACGATGCCGGTATTACCGACCTCAAGGAAGTGCTTAAACTCCATCCGAAGGACCCTTCATTATTCATTGACCGAGGCGTTTTCTGGCACTATCAACAGGAATACGACAAGGCGATCGATGAGTACAATGAAGCCCTCAAACTCGACCCGAACAACGCGGAGGCAATTCTCTATCGAGGACTAGCACGGTGCTACAAACATCAGATTAACGAGGCACTCAGCGACCTAAGTGAATCCATCAAAATCGACCAAAGTAATGCTCTTGCCTACTTCAATCGTGGATTGATATGGACCGACAAGAAGGAGTACGACAAGGCCATCAATGACTTCAACAAAGCCATCAAAATCTATCCAGATGATGCTTCCACCTATATTCATCGGGGGAGAGCATTTGACGGCAAACAGGAGTACGACAAGGCCATCAACGAGTACAACAAAGCCATCAAAATTGACGCAGGCAACGCACTCGCCTACCACTATCGAGGAAAGACCCTGAGCAGTAAAGGTGAGCACGAGAAGGCCATCAACAATTTCAACAAATCGCTCAAAATCAAACCAAATGACAAATACACATACTACTCTCGAGGACAGGCCTGGCTTGACAAGCAGGAGTACGACGAGGCCATCAATGACTTCAACAAGGCCATCCAAATCGATCCGAAAGAAGACTCCTTCTACAACGCTCGGGGAACGGCATATCAGGATAAGAAAGAGTATGACAAGGCCATCAATGACTACACCGAGGCCATCCGACTCGATCCGGAATCGAGCTCTGCTTACTTTAATCGAGGAGGACTATTTTACTATCAACATGAGTACGCCAAAGCGTTCAACGACTATAACCAGCTCATTAGAATCGACCCGAAAGATGCGTACGCGTACCATGCTCGAGCCTGGATATGGGCCGCATGCCCCGACGAAAAATTCCGGGATGGAAACCAAGCGATCAAGTCCGCGACTCGAGCTTGCGAATTGGCGGATTGGAAGGATGGGAATTATCTTGCCACACTCGCGGCCGCTTACGCCGAATTAGGGGAATTCGATAAGGCGATCGAATGGCAGGAGAAGGCGATCAAGCTTTATGCGGAGAAGGACAAAACCGAATTCAAAGCCATGTTGGAAGAATTCAAGAACAAGAAGCCCCACAGGGATCGACCCGATTAAGGATCGATGGCCTGCTCTCGCAGGCTGGTGCTTGTGATCGGAAAGTTGTCCTCACCCAAGAAGTCTGATGGGCCTTTGAGCGTTTCGTGCTCGCCATTCGTGCGGAGCACCCCTATTCCATCGCCCAATTCGTCGGCGGACGGCCGATTGAACGGAATGGAAGCCGTTGGGCACCGAGCATCGATCGAGCTTCACGCGCTCCGAGTTGCCGGGTTTTGGTCAATCGGCTAAGCTAACGGGCAGCCTGGATGAATCCCGCCAAGATGAGAGGATTCGAGTACGGGGCGTGGATGAACAGTTCGAGGAGATGTGGGTTCCATGTCATTGCCCTCCCGTCGTTGGGTCGCCCTGCTCACACTGGGTGCCCTCCTGGCCCTCCTCTGCCCTGACTGGCTCTGGGCACAGACCACCGAAGGACTCCCCGATCTGTCCCCCCCAGAGGAAACAAGCGAGTCGTTCCTCGCGTGGATGATCCGATCGTCGGGCATGATCGGCGTCGTGATCATGATCATGTCATTCTACATGATCGCCTTAATTGTCTGGATGGGAAAATATTACAGGCGACCCGTGGCAATCCCTGACCGGCTGGTTCGTGAGTTAAACGAGCTTTTAGCACAGAAACGCTTCACCGAGGCGTACCAGCGGGTCACGGTCGATAACTCCTTTCTGGGGCGAGTCCTCACCGCGGGGGTCCGTAAGTTAGCTTCGGGTACCTCGGCGGCAACGAAAGCCATGGAGTTGGCCAACGATGAAGTGACCATGGAGATGGAACACCGGACGACTTACCTGGCCACGATGGGAACGCTCGGCCCCATGATCGGCCTGGTCGGGACGGTTTACGGGATGATCCTCAGCTTCCAGGAGATTGCGCGGGCTGGTTCTTCGCCCCAGGCCAGTGTTCTGGCCGCGGGAATTTCCACGGCGTTGTTCGCAACTCTGGAAGGCATCGCCCTGGCCATCCCCGCCATTTACTTCTACGCCTATTTCCGGAACCGCATCGCTAGAATCTCGCTCGAAGTGGCCATGACGTCGGAGTCTCTGCTAGAGCAGTTCTCCCCCGGAGTCAGGTCGCCTCATCCGCTTGCCGCTTCCGCGGTGACAGTCACGAACCGGTCCGCCCTTCCGCCAGGCGAATCCTAAACGCCTTGATCGGTGTCGTTTGAAGGAAACCTGATCGGCCAAGTCGCGTCTGAGGCCTCGCGATGTCGTATAAACGTCGAAATTCCAGTGATAACCAGCTCAGCATCAACCTCACGCCACTACTCGACGTGGTCCTGCAGTTGATCACGTTCTTCATGATGCTGATCCATTTTGGGACGAAGCTGGAAGGCGCCTCCAAGGTGGTCCGGCTTCCTATCGCGCCAGCCGCCCTGCCCGGCTCGGATCTTGGCATGGATCGGCTTGTGGTATCCGTTGACCGCGCGGGGATGCTTCTCGTCGAAGAACGGCCTCTCGAGCGCGAGGAAGGCCGCCGCTGGTGGGCCGATCAGGCCAAACGCCGATTCGAAGGGCAGGAAGTCCTCGGTGGTGTCGACGAAGATCTGCCGACCCATGTGATCATCCGCGCGGATAAAGACGCCACGTACGGCTCGGTTCGGCGCGTCCTGAGCGACGCCCAGGAACGTGGATTCGCCAACTTCAGCCTGGTGGTCCACCGGAGCAAGCCATCATGAGCCGGGCAACCCGTCCCTCAAAGAGACCCCAGCCGCCAGACGAGGTTGCTTTTCCGGTGACGCCCATGCTCGACATGGCGTTCCAGCTCCTGGCCTTCTTCGTGCTGACGTTTCAGGTTCCCACGACGGAAACGCATATCGACCTTTATCTCCCTGCCTCGCCCCTCGCGCTTCCGAGCGAGTCGCAAGGGAGAGGACAGGCCCCCGTCGCCAGGCGCGTGGACAACGACCTGGAAAACGACATCTGGATTCGAGCCGAAGCGAACGAACTCGGTGACCTGAAGACTCTTCGACTCGGCGAATCCACGGTCCCCGACTTGCCCGCGCTCGCGGACCGCCTCAAGCGATACGTCGCGATCATGGAGGACCGCCCCTTACGCGTTCGGCTCGCCGCCGACAACCACCTTCGCTACGAGGAGGCCGCCCGCGTGATCTCTATCTGTAGCGCGGCGGGCGTCGCGGCGGTCCGGCTGAACGACCCATCGGCACAAGTGGGATCGGGGACCGGATCGATACCGACCCCCGCCCCCAACTCCTCGAATTGACTTTCGTGATGCCGTGCCCTTATCCTCAGTCAGACACCTCGCCTTGCCTCTCAGACCGATTCCCGCCCGGGAAACCTCGGGCTCGCATCCTGTTGCCGTTCTTGGCGTTCGGGCTCCTGTATCCGACTGTTTCAAATTGCTCGACGGATAACGAAGGCCCCTTGGAACTGACGGACCTGGCTGTATACCGGCGCGCCCTCGAGCCATTCCCCCCCTCCGCACGTCCCCAAAGGCTGCGTTATCGCGATTTTTGGAACCACGAGCCCGCGCGGGAAGGGGGACTGGTTCAGGTTGAAGGACGCATCGTGCGACGGTTTCGCCAGGGGGCAATTGGAACCTTCCCCCCACTGGTCGAAGCCTGGGCCGTAACCCCTCTTGGTGAGCCTTACTGCTGGGTCTATCCCGAGAACGGGGAGAAGCGTCCATTCACCAATCAGACGGTCCGCTTCGAGGGGACTTATCTGCGCAAGGTTCGCTACGAGGGAGGGGACGTCGCGCGCGTGGCGCCTCTGATCGTTGGTCCGCGCGCTCCGGTTTCCTTCTCCGCCCAGGAGTCCCCCGACTCAAAACGCCCCCCCCTGTCAAGGGGGCTCGGCGATTGGGTTCTCGGCGGATTAGCGCTTTTCGTGGTTGTCGGCGTATTAATCTGGCAATACCTGAACAGGCCCGTGTCGATGTCCACGCCGGGCCAATCGGGATTCGCCACAGAACCACGCCCCAAGCCGAACGACCTCTTCGAGGATGGTGATCCCGAAACTCAAAGGGAAGGGACCTGGGACGGGAAGTGAGGTGAAGGGCGTTCCGCCTCTTCGATCGCGGAGAGTTCGGGCTGCGAGCGAGCCTCGGTGGGCTCCTGGGACGAGCCCGGCCTTCGGCTGAAAACGAACCAGCGAGCCATTGTAAAGCTAATCCCCGTTGCCGCGACGATGCCGACCACCGCCGCCGCCAACCGGTGCCGATCGAAGAACGGAACGTGTCTTGGCAGCGTTAATCGCAGCAAGAAGCTCAGAGCAATGCCCAGCGCGTTGCTGAAGGCATAACGCAGGTATTGCTGAATGAGCGAGCCGCTGCGCGCGTAGCTGAACGTCAGCCGCCGGTTCAGAGTAAAGTTCCAGGTCAACGCGATCGCGATGGCAATCGCGCCCGAGACCGCCAGGGCCAGCGATCCCCCCACGATTGGGGCTTCACGAGTGGCCAGATGGGTTCCGCCGAGGATCCACTGGAACAAGGCATAAGTGGAGAGGTCGACGATCATCCCCGTCGCACCTACCACGCAAAACTGGAGGAGCCTGGAGAAATTCCCGAACTGGTCATCCCCAAGCCGTTTGAGCAGCCGGAGATCATCCAGACCAATTCGAGTGCCTCTCGAGCGCGATCGGTCCCGGTCGGCCACCGGCACGTCGAGCTTCGTCCCCTCGGTCCGCGCCAGTAGCTCCAGGGAAAAGTACTGACCGATGGGGTAAAACGTCGTGGAGCGACCGAGCTCTCGGGTCAGAGCGACCAAGCCCGAACAGGGGTCGGTCGACTTGAGGAACCGAGCGGACAACGCCCCGCTCCAAAGTTTGAGTCGAGAAGGCGCGCGGCCCCTTTCCTCTGTCGAGGGGGATCGATCGCGCAGGCCGCGGCTCGCGACCACCAGCGAGGCGGTCCCCTGCTCGAGGGGCGCCAGCACCTTCAGCACATCCTCGACCCGGTACGAACGATTGAGGTCGAGCAGGATCAGAATCTCTCCATTCGCCTGTTCAATTCCTCGAAACGCCGCGCGTGAGGCCCCTTGCTCGTCCAATACGAATTCCCGCCACCAGGAAGCCCGGAGAAGACCAGGCGATGCCTCCCCCTGTGTGCGAACTCCAATGACCTCCACCCGATGCCCCAATTCCTCCAGAGCCGAGTGGAAAGGTTCAATCCGTTCAACCGTCGCCTTGGCCCCAGGCCCCAAGGGAAGGATTAGCGTGATGAAAGCCATAGATTCTCGGGACTCCCTTGTCGTTCCAACAATCCTGTGCTGAACGACTTACGCGATGTCCACCACTTTGATGTTAGGTTAAATGTCTATAGGGCTAACAAACGAATCAGAGCCAGACCTGATCTAGAACTTCGGCGGGTCGGATCCAAACGGAAGGAAAGATCGTAGTGCAACAAGGCGGCACCGACAACCCAACTTATCAATCCCTTGACGGAAGTCCCAGCCCAAAGGTCCTACTCAAGAAAGCCGACCGGGCCAAAGCCACGGTGACATCAACGTGAACGACCTGGCCGGACGCCACAGTCGGAAGCGAGTACGGGTCCAACGCAATCGGCTTCCATTTCGAAGGGGGGGGGGGAAGGGGGCGAACGAAAGAAGCCGGCTTAACTTCGCTTTCAAAGCGATCACGAGGATCGGTCAGAAGTTAGAGCATCCGTTCCGCTCGTATGGCGCGGAGGATCGAAGCTGGACTCGATCCACCCTCCGCCGAGTACAAGCTCATCCTGATACACGGTCACGACCTGGCCGGGGGTAATCGCCAACTGGGGAGTGTCGAAAACCACGCGTGCCTGCCCGCCGGGAAGCGCTTCAACCCGCGCGGGCACGGCGGTATGGTGCGCACGGATCTGGGCCAGACAAGGGGTTGGAGCCGAGGGCGTCTCCCCTTGCCAGTTGAAACGACTGGCCAGAAGACCGCGACGCTCGAGCGCCTGGCGCGTTCCCACCGTCACGGTCTTTGAAGCCGGCTCGATTTGAACGACATAGCGAGGGGCACCCACCGCGACCCCCAGGCCTCGGCGCTGACCGATTGTGAAGCTCTCGATTCCGGAATGCCGGGCCAGCTCTTGCCCGTCCTCGTCCACGATCGCTCCGGCGGTCTCGAGACCCGGTCGCCTGGTGCGAACAAAGTCGAGATAGTCATCCTGGGGAACGAAGCAAATCTCCTGGCTGTCCGGCTTGTCGTGCACGGGGAGCCCTTGCTCGCGTGCGATCGCGCGGACCTCGGACTTGGGATACTCCCCAATTGGAAGCAAGACATGCGGCAAGAGCTCACGCCGCAGCCCAAACAAGACGTACGACTGATCCTTCGCACGGTCCAAGCCGCGGGCGACCCGAAGCGATCCGTCGGGTGACGGAAGCATTCGGGCATAATGTCCCGTCGCCACGAAGTCGGCCCCAACCTGCTTGCCGTAAGACCAGAGCTTGCCGAACTTCAGCCAGATGTTGCACATCACGCAGGGGTTCGGCGTTCGGCCCGCGATGTACTCGTCGGCGAACTGATCCATGATCCGGGCGAAATCGGCCTCGAAGTCGAGCGAGTAGAACGGAATATCGAGACGATCGGCCACATTGCGGGCATCGACGGCGTCGGTCGCGCTGCAGCAGGTCTTCGCTCGCCGCTCCTCGTCCTCGGCGTGTGCTCCGGTGCGCATGAAGAGGCCGATGACCTCGTACCCCTGCTCCTTGAGCAAGTACGCGGCCACCGAGCTATCCACCCCGCCACTCATTGCCAGAACGACGCGTCTACCCATTACCCTTGAGGCCACTCCCGTAAGCGAACCATGAAGAATTGCGTACCTCACTCATCGTAAGCCAAAACGATGGCTCCCGACAATGGCACCTGAAAACGAGCAGGGAGTGAAAGGGATCTCAGAACGTCTCTAAAGAGACATTGAAACCGTGTGCGAAACAGGGTTCCCGCGAACTTCGAATGGAGGATCCGCTCGGCACGGCTCAACTCTTGCTCGTCCGCGACTCTTTCTCCACCACGCCACTCGTGCCGAACCGGCGAGCGAGTTCCGCCTCGACCTCGGGCCAGGAAACGTGATGCCGGCCTAGAAGCACGAAGACGTGGAACAGAAGGTCGGCGGCTTCGTACACCAGATGGGCTTTCCCCTCTTTCCCCTCTTCAAGCGCGGCGGCCGAAACCTCGGCGGCTTCCTCGGCGATCTTGCCGAGAATCTTCGGGTCGCCCCCCTCGAGTAGCTTGACCACGTAAGACCGTTCGGCGGGGGGATGGTCTCGCCGCGAGGCGATCACCGCCATGAGTTCGGCAACGACGGACGATTCGGGCATGGCTTAGAACTCAAAAGGAGGTTGGGAGACGGCCTCGAGTGATTTGATTATCCAGGGTTTACCAACCCCCAAGTTTGCGCATTCAACTGGGTCTGGGCTCGCGGCGCATCCAAAATACCATTTTCGACGGTTTGAAAAGAATGTCGGATTGATCGACTCAGGGATTTCCCATCAGATTTAACAGGGATTTCATGAGAACCGAGAAATAGGTCGCATGCTAAGGCGAGGGATTTCAGCCTCCTCTCTCTGTTTGGTCCGCGAGTCGCTTGATCCTGGGGGGTTCTCTTTGCCAAGATAAGGGGACCGCCCGAGTTACCTGTTGGAACCTTCGATAATGAAATCCCTCCGCTTTGCGTTCGTTACCATTCTCCCGCTTGGACTTGCGTTTGCAACCGCCGTCGTTGGAGCCGCGGAGCCATTGATTGGCTCGGGTGGTTACGTCGCGAAGAAGCTCCCGTTACCGAATGATGTCCTGCCAAGCTGCATGACCGTTCGAGCCGACGGAACACTGGTGATCGGCTCGATGGATGGGGATGTCCTCTTCGCCAAGGACTCGGATGGAGACGGCACGCTCGACCGGTACGACCGTTGGGCGGGAACCTTGCCCCACTGGCCCCTGGGGTTGGCGGCGGAGGGGGATGACATCCTGATCGCCTCTCGAAGTGCGTTGCTCCGTCTCTCGGACCGGGATAAAGACGGCTGGGCCGAGCGTTGGCGAACCTTGAGCGACGATTGGGATGTGACCCGCGACCACCATGACTGGACGACCGGGATCGCCCGATGGTCAGGTGGCGGCTGGGTTGTCTGCCCCGTCACCGACGACGTTCGGGAGCGCGATATCAAAGGGCGTCACTACTTGCGAGGTAAGGCCCTCAGAATTGACGAGAGCGGTAAGCCGACCATCCTGGCTGAAGGGCTCCGTTACCCCACTGGTTGGGCGACCCGCCAAGGCGACGGCAAGATTTTCTTCACCGACAACCAAGGGCAGCAGAAGACCACCTGCGAAATCGACCTTCTCGTCCCCGGTGGTTGGTACGGCTACGCCAGCCAGGCCGACTCGCCTACTGGATCGGGCCGCCAGGTCGTGCCCCCCGTCGTACGAATTCCGTACCCCTGGGCCCGCTCTGTCAATGGGCTCGAGTTCGCCAACACCGGCGGAAAGTTCGGCCCTCTCGAAGGCCAACTCGTGCTCTGCGAGTACAACAACCGATTCATCCTCCGAGCCAGCCTCGAAGACGTGGAAGGGACCATCCAGGGTGCCTGCTATCCGTTCCTGGAAAACATGCTGGGGCCGATCTGCCTGGCCTTCACCCCCAAGGGCGAGCTCTATGTGGGAAGCCTGCGCGAACCGGCCTGGGGTGGCGAGCCGGAACAAGGGGCCGTTTACCGCGTGACCGACACAGGCACGCGCACCTTCGGTATCCAGGAGCTCAAGGCAAAGTCGGATGGGTTCGAGATCACGTTTTTCGCTCCGCCCGCGTCGCTGGCCGACGCGAAGGATCCAGCCCGCTATGTGATCAAGCGCTACCACCACGTGTTCCAGGGGGCCTATCATTCGCCGCCGAGCGACGAAGAAACCCTGCACGTTGCCAAGGCTGAAGTTCTGAACAATGGCGGCGCGGTGCGGCTCACCCTGAAGGAGCCCTTGATCGCCGATCGGATCTACGAGGTCCGCACCACCTTGCCCGATGCCAACCCCAGTATCGGCTACTACACCATGAATCGCGTTCCAACCGCCCCCAAGAACTAAGGGGAAAGCCAGGTCGAACGGTTATCTTGGCGTAGTAAGACTCCGTTTCGAGCCGAGTGCGGGGAACTTGCAAGTCACGCTCCAGAAAGCCCCTTCAACGAGTCGATTCATGCCCACGCCCGGCGAGGTGGAGAGCGAGTTCGGAGTGGCCATACCCGGCCGGGTGCTTCCGGAGTCGGAGTGGGCAAGAACGGGCATCAAGCGGCTCCCCCCTCCTGGTCCGCTCGACTGGGAAGACGTTTTCGGACGGCCAGGGCCGGTCGTTCTCGAGCTCGGATGCGGCAACGGCCGGTACACCTTGCAAAGCGCGATCGAACGGACCGACCATAACCACTTCGCCACCGACATTCTTCCGGTGGTGATCCGGTACGCGACTCGGCGAGGGAATCAGCGCGGGTTGCATCACGTTCGTTTCGCCGTTCGTGATGCCCAGTCTTTCATGAGCCAATATGTGAGCCCGTCGAGCGTGGCGGAAGTTCACCTCTACCATCCGCAGCCTTATCACGACTCCAGGCAAGCCCGGCTCCGGCTGGTCACGCCTCGGTTCCTGGCCGACGTCCATCAAGGGCTCGCCCCCAACGGTCTCTTCGTGATCCAGACCGACAACCCGGACTATTGGAGTTATTTCCAGAAGGTGCTCCCGGAGTTCTTCCACTTCCAGGAGCAGGAAGGGCCCTGGCCCGACGCCCCCGAAGGGCGTTCTCGACGAGAGATTCTTGCTCGAAGCCGAGGGCTCCACATCTTCCGAGCCATCGCGCGCCGGCGAGACGACTTCACGCGAGAACAAGTCCTGTCGCTCGTCCCGTCGCTGCCGCTCCCCCGATTCAAGAGCCGAGGCCCCTGGTGCGACCTTGACGACTGGGAGACACGTTCCCCTTCCTGACCTTGATCCGAGTTCGGCTCAATGATCGGGCTTTTCTTTTGGGTCTTAATCCTGGAAAGGCTTCCGGGGAGGGGGATCTTCGTTCGGATCGTGCTCCTGGTCTTCACCCGGAACGCTCTCGATCCAGGCGGCCAGTTCCTCGGGGGCGATCTCCTCATTGGGCGGGACCCGCGTAGTCGAGGTTTTGCGAAGCGGGGAGAGGGATCGGCGGAGACCGCTGAACCAGCGATAGAACGAAACGAGGAACATGAGGCCAACCGCGATGGCCAACCAGTTCATGGGGGACGGGCCACGATGCCCCTTGGCCGCGACGGGTTCGGACCAGCCGATCCGGCCGATGAGCACGGGCGCGGAATAGTACTGGAGATCCTTGCCCGCCTGATACTTCATCAGCTTGAGAAAATAGCCGTTGAAGACGATACGTTCCGAGAGGTTATCGCCGACCGGGAAGCCGCCGGGTGGCGTTTCGAACACACAGACATAAAAGTTGCGCTGGCTGTCCGAGGTGACCATCCAGGCTTCGTAGAGCCGGCCCGACGGAACGAGCTTGCTCTCGTAGCTGAGCACGCGCAGGACGGTTCCCACGATCTGGATGGGGACCCCGCGGTAATGATCCGGGCGCTCCCAGAGCTGGATCGAGAGGACGTCTCGATGCGCGATCCGATCGAGCTCGCCGGGCGCGAGGGACTCAACCTGGGAGAGAAGCTTTTTGTAGGCTCCCATATCCCTGAGTTGAATCTCCGTCTTGTCCTCGACGGTCTCAAACTCCACCGACGTGTCCGGCTTAATGGGGGGCAGCGGCGCACGAGCGACGACGACCGGCTCGGGCTCCCCCTTCTTGTTGTAGACCGCGCTCCAAAGATAGGCCAAGCCCCCGAGTGTGAGGCCCAGCAGCAGAACCAGCCTGGGTAGCTCGTTACCCCGGAAGAATGGCTGAGGTTGGCTCACTTCAAGTCCTCAACAAGTGTGCCTTGCTTGCGGGGGGAATCGAATCGGACCACCAATGAGGGGCTAACCCGGTTCAATCCAGGTTCAAGGCGCCGCGAGCTCTTCCGGGCTCAGTTCGCCGAACGCGAGCTTCGCCTCCTTCTTCGCGTCGGTAAACGCCTGGTGAAACACGTCGATCACCTGAATCAAGGCGGAGTACTTTAGGTCGGGATCCACCTTGATCAAGGTTTGATCAAACGGGAGCGTGGGGTCGTTGAAGTACCCATCAAGCTGAGTCTTGAGGTCTTTCAAGCCCCCCTGCACCTCGCTCTCTCCGAGGATGATCTGCCCGAGTTGTCCCCCTTCCCCCGCGCGAAGCATGGTGGGGAGGGTCTTCAGCGCGGCGGGTATGTCGGGATTCGCGGCCGTGGCCTCGCTCGTCTCGGCATTGATGTCGGTGGCGGGGGCCGCGGGCATCAGGTTCATCACGAACTGCCCTTCAGAGGGCATCGGATGATAGGTGAGAATGAAGAAGGTTAAAAGCTGGAAGGCCATGTCCAGCATGGGCGTGACCGGAATCTCCAGGCTCTGTTCCGACTTCTTGCGACGGCCTTGCTTGTGACTCAAGGGAATACCCTCGGAGACGACCCTGGTATCGAAAAGCCCCAACCGCAACTTACTCGAAGTTCATGGCCTTGAGCGCGAACCGACGGAACCCATTGGCCTGGCAGGCTGTGATCAATCCAAACAGCGAGGAAAACTCCGTTTCACGATCGGCCCTGAGAATCACCGTGGTCGGCAAGTCGTTCGTCGCGTTCAACTTGACCCCAGCCGCCTTGAGATTCAGCTTCACCAGGCTGGCTTGATGCTTGATCTCCTCCATCGCCTTCTGCTGGGTCAAAACCTTGCCCGTGAACAACAGGTGGCCGTCGCGGTCAATATTCAGTACCAAGCGATCCTGACCGACCGCCTTATCGGCATCGTCGAGTGGCCGCGCAGTGCCCGCCACGGGGAGCCGCACGCGCACGTCGTAGTTGTCATTGCTGAAGTTGATCACGAGCATGAAAAAGGTGATCAACTGAAACACAACATCAAGCAAGGGGGTCAGGTTCGGCTCGGCCGACATCTCGGTGCTGGAAGAAGCGGACATGGGCGATGGACCTCCGCGATTCGACCCTGGTTCAACCCGACTTGGCTTGCTTGGCGGCCTGGACCAGCGAGGCAATCGTGCGGTCGGCCGCGCGGGTCACTTCCATGGTGATCACCGCGATCCGGTTCCGGAAGTAAGAGAAGAAGAAAATCGCCGGAACCGCCAGCGCCACCCCTTCGAGGGTGATGAACAAGGCGGTCGAGATTCCTTCCGCCACCTTTTCGGGCTTGGGCTGCGAACCCGCCGCCGTGGCGATTTCCTGGAAGCTCATGATCATGCCCCAGATCGTGCCGACCAAGCCGATCATCGGACCTAGCTGACCGATAATGGCGAGGTAGCTGATCTTCGCGTCCATGGTCGTGACGATCTCGTCCGTCATGGAGTTCATCGCTTCCTTCGCCTCGGCCCGGCCGTTGGGGAGGTTGGCGATCCCGGTCCGGACCACGCGTGCCAGGAACGACTCGTTGTCTCTGCACGCGTCGTAGAGTTCCTGAAACTTCTTCTCGCGGATCGCGGTCTCCATCTTCTCAACCAGGGCGGGCGGCACGGCCTCGCTGACCTTCATCTCCATGAAGAGACGAATGACAACCGCGGTGAAATAGATGGAAAGGCAGAGGAGAAAGACACCGATGGGACCCGACGCTTCGATCGCCCAACGAAGCATCGACTTGGTTTGGGGGGGAGCGGACTCATTCTGACCGCTCGAGCCCGTGGCAGGCGCGGTCTCGGCCTCGGCAGGTTCCTCGGCGGGGGCTTCGGCCTTGGGAGCGTCTTTCTTTTCTTCCTGGGCTTGGGCACTGACCCAAGGGGCGGGAGCGACTCCCATGATGGCCAGGAACCCCAACAAGAACAGGACCGCCGCCCCGTTCCGTCCGCTCGGCACACTTCCCAACCGGGACAGCATCGACATTGCCGGTCTCCCCCACAACAGTGGCAATCAATTCGGACGGGCCTGGTTGCCTTCTCGAACCCATTCTAGCTTACCGTCGAACCAACCGAATCATTCCAGATCCTGGTCGAATCAGGAAGTCAGTCAACTCAACCCACGCAACAATCGGGTTCATTGGCATTTCTGGATGCATCCATTATCCGATGCAGGCGTGTCTTGTCAACTCTCCTGAATCATGACATTCGAAATCGGTCCTCGATTTTAACAAGGGTGGCCGTCCATTGGGATCTGGCAAGGGATTGAAAGTCAACTGGGAGCTTCAATCCGCCCGGCGTCTGGGGCATGGCCGGGGAGAGGTCAATAATAATTTTGAAACTTCTTGATCATTTAATTCAGAGTCGCATCAAACTCGATCCGCTGCCCTGGGACGAGCCGGTCTGACTGGATCGTCAAGACTGGCTTCGTACCGCCGACCGAGACCTCGAACGTGCGGGATTGCGCGGGGAGTAGGCCCTTGAGGGAGTCCTTCGCACGTCTTCCGTCCACGGTGGGATAGGCATCGTGGTAGATCGGAGCCACGCCTTTGTTCTTGATGGTGACTCGGGTTCGCGTTGAGGAGGCCTCGTATTGGGTCACTTCAAACCGATAGCCGCAGGCAAGCCCAGCCTCTCGAATTCGCTCGGCGGGCTGAAACCCGGGTTGAGCATCACCAATCATGAACGAGATATGGAACCGCTTCGCTTGCTCGTCAAACGACTCACCATGCGGCCCCTTCGGCGCGAGGGCACTTTTCTGATCCCGATCTTCGAAGAAGCTAAACTCACCGCCGGCCGGGGCGATTTTCCAGCGGTCGCGCCGGAAGTGATCCCAGTTTGGTTCGTTCTCCTGCTTGTGACGAGCATGGTTGAACGAGTCATCGAAGACCCCAAACGGCAGGTCGAGCAGGGACTCGTCGGAAGCGAAAGGGGTGTGATCGTCGGCCGCGTCGACCGAAATCATCCAGGGAGTTTGATAGAACAACCCGTTTAAATGCCGAGCGAACCGCGCCTGGTATTCCTTGGAAGGGAAGGTTTTCCCCAGCTTCATCGGCCCATCGTAGATGTGATACTCCGACCAGAGGCCGAATCCCACCTGAACAAACGCCAGCCGAGGGTCGCGGTCATACTTCGCGGCGAACTGCTTGAAAAAATCGAGGACGAAATCGTTCCACTCGGGGTGGGACCAGTCGGGGAACCCGGTCCGCTTCTTCTCGCTGTTGGCCAGCGTTTCCTTGTAGTCGGGCAAAGCCTTGATGTAAGCGGGCACACCGGTCGGTTTCCCAACATACGTGTCATGCCACCTGAGAATCGCCTGGTGCTTGCGAGCCGCGACCCGATTTAGCAACGCTTCGACGGCGGTCCAGTCGTACTCCCCCTTCTTACGCACAACCTGGTTGTACGTCATGTAGCTGTATTCAAGTTGAATCGGCGAGGTCCGAACGCGATCGTTCGTCGACCAGAGCACGATTCCCGTCATCGGCTGAACCTGCTCGACCTTCGAAACCAACGGAACCGGTCGAAACTCGTCGGCAAAAGCAACCCGCGAAACCAAACCCAGCCCGATGGCCAAGGCAAGAAATTGCCTGCGTCTCATAAAGCATCCCCGTCCGGCAAATCGTCTCGATAGGCAGAAGAACCATAATCGTACCGGGCGAGAGATAGCCAACGCCATGCGCTTAGGGACCAATTACATAATACTATACCAACATCTTAAGAGTGAACACGCGACTCAAACAACCCTTCCTTCCGTAACTTACCACTCAGCATTGAGCTAATCTACCGAGCAAGACTATCATTCGTCCGATCCGTTGTTGAATCAACCCCGGTCCTGAACGTAATCTTAGACGAGGCGAGGAACTTCCTTGAAGGCCGAATCCTGGGAGCGGAGCAACCTGAAAGCGCTTCGACCTCAGAAGGGTTCTCCCAAGATTCTTTTGGATCCTATTCCCATGACAAGACACGGAGATTCGGTAGAGATCCTGTTGAGCCAAAGCGAAGCCCTGGTCCTATTCGAGTGGCTTGCGAAGCGCGGGGACCAGGACGACGAATTATCGGCCGATCAGGCGGAACAGCAGGTGCTCTGGAAGATGGAAGGCCAGCTTGAAAGCACTCTTGACGTCATATTTGCTCCGGATTATCTGGAACGGGTCTCCGCCGCAAAAAAAGCGATTCTTGGCGAATAGCGGGGCAAGAGGATCGGACAAAATCTACATATAAGAGATAAATCCGCCAGGGATTCAGAGGTTTTGTCCAAGTCTCTTGATCTTCCATCACATCCTAATTTTTTACATGTCCGATTACGGTTGCATCATTGTCACGGCACAAACGGCCAGCCATCCAATCCAGGGCATAAGAGCCAATGTCAAAAGGATTTCGCCTGAGAGACGCTTTAACTCCGGGAGGCGTTTGCTTACGCCAAAATCGAAGAGTAAATAGATCGCACCCAGGAACGTGTATAAGACCAAGTGTATTGCCAGTGAAAGAACAGGCTCTCCGCGTGGTCTAATGGATGGGATGAAGAGAACAAACGTGGCGGTTGACATCAGGTTGATCCACATCAACCGATACGCCCACCACCGACGTGGATCTTTAAGCGCCGGCAAGGCATGCTCCGACTGAGGAGTGCCGATGCCCTCAATCAACTTTGCCGTAATCTCGGAACCCAGTACCTGATTCGCCTCCTCGATCAGGGTTCGCTGCGCGTCGATGAAAGCGTCTCTGTCCTGTGAATCACGCCACTCCGCGGAGAGAGCGCCCACGGCTTTCAACGCGTGGTAATAATCCTCGCTGGCATTGAGGCCACGCGTGCGAGAGAAACGGGCGGATGCACTATAAACGTGAAGGTCGCGAACGTGCGACCGGAGGGACACACGACTTGCTTTATAGCGAGCGAGGAGTGCCGAGACGGCAGCCTCGTCGCCTGCGGCACACGCGGCGCGGAGTTGACCGATTAACGCAAGCATACCAAGTTCTGGGCGAGTCCGGCTTATCAAGTCTTCCGAGAGGCTCCCTAACGCCGCCATCGCCTCAGCGTGCCTGCCTTCATTATGCAGTTGGCAGGCTCGCAACAAATCGAGCAGGTAACGCGCTTCAGCCCCCGCGTTCTCGTCACAACTGACAGCCTGAATTAAAGTGAGGCTGACCTCGGACGGTTCCTGTCTGAACAATGCCAGGTTGGCCCGTGTCACTCCCTCAAGCCAATCGATGTAGGGGTGCGAGGCGTTGAGATCCGCCGCTTCGGCTAGGAGCGATTCGCATTTCGTCGGAGAACCCAGTTCAAGCCAGGACAAGGCGGCGTTCAAAGTGCAAAGGCGCTCCATCATACGGTCGCCAACCGCTCGCCACAGTCGGCGGCACCCTTGTACGAACTGAATGTCTTCGATCGACGAGTTCTGGTAGTCCGTGCGGAGGATTTCCAGGAGGAATTTACCGTCACTCCTCAGAATTGTTCCGCCCACGCGAAAATGCACTGGAATCAGGCTCACGATCGCGATAAGGGCGTTCGCGGCGGCGAAGATGCCGAGAAAGATCGAAGGCATGCCGAGGGGCAGGTAAACCGTCAGGCAAAGAGCCGCGGCCATGCACAACGCGTTGGCGGCGATTCCCCCGGATACGTAGGCAGCCAGGCGAATGCGGTCGGTAAAGGGACGAGGCAGGAAAGCGAACGTGAGCCCCTGGAAGGGCTGGATTAGTCCCAGATAGAACCGCGTCCGCCCTATCGGAAGAATGAGAAACGGTCCCGCTGTTCCGAGTCCGAACGAGGTGATGACGAATCCAAAGACCTTGCCGGTTAGGGCATGGCCGATTTCGTGAATCATCACGCCCAAGTAAACCGCGAACGTCAGGACCAGAATTTGCGGGATTGGTGCGGGCATAGGAACGCCTCAGGGCCGCATGCCGGGGATTTCCCAAGAGCTTCAAGAGGCTACCAGTTCAAAGGGGTCAATGAAACTAAAGCGCGAGCATGCAACCTCATGCGTCGTTGGATCCCGTGGGCAACTCCCTTCGATCCGCGAGAAGATTCAAGTCAAAGGTCGTCTTTCCTGGGAGTGTGTCCATCTCGCCCGCACTTCGCTTCCTCAAAAAACAAATGCGGGCGGGACGCCCGCGCTCCCAGGGATACGAAAGATGAGAATTAACACCAAGACAACACAACTTAACTCTTAAATGCCAACACATAAATAATTTGCACATCTGATGGCGTGCGAGTGACCAGAATGGAATTTTCCCGAGTCTTGTAAGACATTGGGTCCATCCTGGTCATCCCCGGAACGCAGTTCACTTGGCCTGGCTAGGGACTCGGCCGAGCCATTCCTCGAACGTGGTCTGACTGAGGCGGGCGTCTTCACCCGCGGTGAGCCCTCGTGAATCCAGCGCGGTGCCAAAGTAGCGGCCATTGGGATCGGCAACGACCGTGCGGGTGTCGGAGTTCGCGGAGAGATATTGCTGCACGAACTCGGAGATCGACTTCGACTCGGGGCCCGCGATTTCCCTAATCCCATTTTGGGCCGGACCCACGACGTAATCGGCGAGGAACCTTGCCACGTCATCACTGCCGATCGGCTGCATCGGAGCGGTAGGAACGCGAACCGAGACCCCATCGTCACACGAGGCGGCGATCCCTCCCATGAACTCGTGAAACTGTGTCGCCCTGACGATCGTATAGGGAACCTTGCTCGCGCGGATCAGCGCTTCTTGAGCGAGCTTGGCCCGCATGTACCCGCTATCCGGCAACCGGTCGGCACCAACCACCGAAAGCGCGACGTGATGCCCGACCCCGGCGGCAATCTCGGCGGCGAGAAGGTTTCGGTTCGAGGTCTCGAAGAACTCGAGCACGGCGGCATCCTCGAACGAAGGGGAATTCGACACGTCCACCACAACATTCGCCCCCTTGAGCACTTCAGGAAGCCCCTCGCCGGTCAAGGTGTTCACACCCGACGAAGGGGACGCCGAGATTGCCTCGTGACCAAGGTTGCTCAGGATGGCGATGAGTTTTTTACCAATGAGCCCGCTTCCACCAATCACGACGATCTTCATGAGTTCATTTCCCGTTGAAAAAGTTATTCGACCTTGGCAATTGACCAGCGTGCTAGCTTGTCCGGGTTGTTGGTCATGTAGACGGACCGCACTCCGTCTTCGATGCACAGGGCGACGACCTGGATGACCGAGTCGCCAGCGAGGAACACCACACCCGGCTCGCCGTTCACCGTCGCCGCGCACATCGCGCTGTCGCGTCTCTTCTTGCTGAACACGCCCGAGAGAAACCGGGCGACCCGCTCTTGACCACGAATCACGACTCGAGCGGCCGAGACCTGCCCTCCGCCGTCCGAGTAAACCTCGGCCCCTTCCGAGAGCATCCCTTCAATGGCCTGGACGTTCCCCGCCCGGCACGCCTCGACAAAGCGCTCGGCCAGGCCCTCCGCCTCGGCCGTGGAGGTTCGAAACCGCTGTTCCGAGTCCAGGCCGAGCCGGCGGCGGGCGCGACTGACAATTTGCCGGGCGGCGACCTCCGACTTACCCAGCGCTTCGCCAATTTCCTTGTACTCGTAGTCGAACACGACTCGGAGCAAGAAGGCGGCCCGCTCGTTGGGTGTCAGGCGCTCCAGTAACAACAGGAAAGCCTGGGTCAACGAGTCGGCCAGAGCGGTATTCAACTCGAGCCCTTGCGTGTCCACGGGCTCCGGCACCCAGGGGCCGACGTAACGCCGCCGCTGGCGCTCACGAAGACGATCGATACAAAGACGCGTCGTCGCGCGGATCAGGAAGCCTTCGGGCGACGACACGCCCCCCGCCGTCTGGTAGCGGACGAACGCGTCCTGCACGGCATCCTCGGCGTCGGCGACCGTCCCGAGCATCCGGTAGGCAACCGACATCATGCGTGGCCGGAGCCGGTCTACGTCGTCAGTCATCGATGATGGCCTCACTCCGCGGAAGCTTCGGGGGTCACTTCTTGGGCTCGGGGATGACCAGCACCTTCGCATCGCGAGGATGGACCACCCAGGCCAGGAATCGTGTCTTGACCTTACCGGGATTCTTGGAGACACGATGCAGGCAGCCCCCCGGCTCGTAGAAGGTTTCGCCAGCCTTCAGGACCTTGGCCGGTTGGTCGTCAATTCCCCACTCGTACTCTCCCTCAAGCACATATCCAAACGCCGGACCAGGGTGTCGATGACTCTCCCCCGACTGGCCTGGCTCGATGGTCACTTCAACCGCCGTCGCTTTCGATTCCTTTCCGTTCACCTTTTCCTTGATGTCACGTTCAGCCAGGGGTTTGACCAACTCTTGACTCTCCTCGTGCCCGACCGCGACCAACCCAAAAACTCCCAAGGTCATTCCAACGGCCAAGAAAACGGTACTTCTGGACATGATGATCTCCATTCTCCCAATCGCGTTGAAAAAAAGGCGGGTAAGAACGGTCTCTTGCCCACTCGATATCAAGGACGATCCAGCAGAGTGGATTTGTGACATGCCAGTTCCATTGATCTGACCAAAGCCGAAGCCAAGGTCAAGAGAACAGCCTCGATTTCTCGCGTGCAAGCTGACTCGGATGTGTCGCGAGGCCCGATTTCCGCTTCCCGAAGGAATGGCAGGCAAATCTTGAGCGACCTGCCTCTAAAAAAAATCGCGGTCGTCTCCCCGCGGCCGTGACCTCGTCTCATCCCAGCCAACACGTAACTCGGCTCCATCGCACGGAATCGCAAACCCCTTGGAGGTTGCTCCTTGGGTCCACGAGGGCTGAAACCTGGAAAAAAGTGGGGCCTCCGGTCAAAATGGGGAGATGCGGTTTGGTCCAGAGTTGGTCCCGTCGGGATTGGCCGGCTTGACCTTTCGACGGTCGATCGCGTGTTGAGGTGCTCGCCAATGTCTTACGTGGGTTCTCTGGCCTGCTTGCTTCTGGCCCTGGCCGACCCTCCCACGGGTCGCGTGACCGCGCCCGCCGCTCCCTCGGCGCTCGACGTGGTTTCCGCGCTCGAGTCGGTCATGACCGAAGCGATCGCCAAGGCCGAACCCTCGGTCGTCGCCATCGCCCGAGTGAAGAGTGAGAGTGGCACCACGACCGCGGTCAAAGGGCGGACCCGCCCCCAGCCTCCCTTGGATTTCGATGTCGTTACCGAAGCAGACATGGGAGCCGACGCGGTCGCGCTTGACATCGGGTCGGGGGTGGTCATTGGGACGCATGGAGAGATCCTCACCGCCTTCCATGTCGTTCAAGGGGCGGAACGTATTCATGCGCGGGCCACCGACAAACAGCGGTTCGAGGCGGAGATCATCGCCGCCGACCCACGGAGCGACCTGGCCGTCATCGTCCCCAAGCTATTTCCAGGGTCGCGGCCGCCCAAGCTCACCCCATTGACGATTGGTGATGCCTCAACCTTGCGCAAAGGGACGTTTCTGATCGCGCTCGGCAATTCCTATAATGCCGCGGCCCAGGATGGTGATGCCTCAGCGAGTTGGGGGATCCTGTCCAACGTCGCCCGGAGACTCGAGCTCAACGAGGACCAGGCCCGAGAGACGAAGGAGCTCAACCTCAGTAACTATCCAACCTTGCTTCAGCTCGACTCGAAGCTGAACCTGGGGATGAGCGGCGGGGCCGTTGTCAATCTTAAAGGCGAGCTGGTCGGGATCACGTCGAACAATGCCAATGCCGTGGGTTTCGACCCTCACGCAGGCTACGCCATTCCCATGGATACAATCGGCCGCCGGGCCGTTGAGGCCTTGAGGGAGGGGAAGGAGGTCGAGTACGGTTTTCTTGGCATTACGCTCGACCGCCAATCCTACTCAAACCTGGTGATGGGAGCCAACGTGGGAACCCCGGCCGCGGAAGGAAAACTGCTGGTGAAGGACGCGATCCTCGCCGTGGGCGACATTCCAGTTCACGACCTGGACACGCTCGTACTAGCGATCAATTCCCACGGTCCAGGCTCAACACCGGTCCTCACCATCAAGCGAGGGGACAAAACGATCCAGCGTACCGTCCAGCTCAACAAGGTCCGGGTTCTCGGCGAGGTCATCGCCACCAATCGCCCTTCCCCGTGGCGCGGAATGCTCGTGGACTACACCAGTGCGTTGCCCATCGTGAACTCCGAATCACTCGTGCTCGCCATCTCCAAGGGGAGTCTCGCGGTAATGTCGGTCGAGCCGAACTCCCCCGCCGCGCGAGCTGGCCTGAAGGAAGGTCAGATCATTGTCGGGGTCGAAGGGCAGCGCATCCGGACGCCTCAAGAGTTCGCCGAGATCATCAAGGACAAAAAAGATTCCGTGCGGCTCGAGACCGACGAAGGGCCTCGGATGATCACGGCCAATTAAATCGAATCACCCGTGGGTTGTCTTGATTCGTCGCGGCTTGATTCCTCGCTACAACAGGTCTCACCCGACCGATCCATCGATCCTTCAACGTACCAGTCTGCTGGCTGGCGTTTCTTCCCTCTCGCGCAATTGCTATCATTTTCTCACGAATCTAACCGCGTTGTGTTCGTGGCCGTCAAGAGGACGGCTGCCTTGCGTGTCCCTTTGACGTCCCTTTAGCCTTTTATCCCGGCCACAGACGACATGACCACAGACGAACTCCGCGAAGCCTACCTCGACTTCTTCGCCTCGAAGGGGTGCGTCCGACGCCCCAGCGACGTGCTCGTGCCCAACGACGGGACCGTCCTGTTCACACCGGCCGGGATGAATCAGTTCAAACGCGAATTCATGGGCCTGGGCGACCCGTCATTCACCCGCGCGACCACCTGCCAGAAGTGCTTGCGAACGGGCGATATCGAGAACGTCGGTCGAACCTCGTTCCACGAAACGTTCTTCGAGATGCTGGGGAACTTCAGCTTCGGAGATTACTTCAAGCGCGAGGCGATCCATTGGGCCTGGGAATTCCTCACGCGCATCCTCAAGATCGACCCCGAGCGACTGACCGTCACCGTCTACCTCGACGATGACGAGGCCTTCAACATCTGGCATGACGAGATCAAGCTGCCGGCCAACCGGATCAGCCGCCTGGGCGAAGACGACAACTTCTGGCCCGCGGGCGCTCCGACCCACGGTCCCGACGGCGTCTGCGGCCCCTGCTCCGAAATCTTCTTCCACGGCAACGGCCCCAAGGAAGTCGAGATCTGGAACCTGGTCTTCACCCAGTTCAACCGGGTCGGCCCGGGGCAGCTCGAACCCTTGCCCAAGAAGAACATCGACACCGGCATGGGCCTCGAACGCGCGGCGGCGTGCCTTCAAGGGGCTCCAACCGTCTTCGCCACCGATATTTTCAAGCCCATCGTCGCGGCCGTCTCCGAATGCCTCGGTATCCCCTACGAGCCAGAGGGGCTCAACGGCGTCCGCATGCGCCGGATGGCGGATCATGCTCGAGCCTTGACCTTCTGCATCCACGAGAACGTCAAGCCATCGAATGAAAAAGAAGGATCGGTCCTCAGACGGCTTCTCAGGCGCGCCGTGATCGACGCCTATCAGATCGGTCAGCGCGACCCCTTCCTCTTCGAGCTGCCGAGCGTGGTTGCCGAGGTCATGAAGCGCCCTTATCCCGAGCTGGCCGACAGCGTCCCCCGCATCCGCAACGTGATCAAGGAAGAGGAAGAGCAATTCCTCCGGACGCTTGAAAGTGGGCTGAAGCGATTGAACAGCCTCTACGCCAAGACCAAGGCGTCGGGCTCCGACACGATCCCCGGCCGCGAGGTATTCGACCTCCACCAAACCTACGGGATCTGGGTGGATATCACCGAGAGCCTGGCCACCGAGCAGAACCTTCGGATCGACCGCACAGGGTTCGACGAGGCAATGGCCAAGCACGGCGAGATCTCGCGTCCCATGAAGGGGGCCGCCGCGGTCTTCGCGACTGGTCCGCTCGATACTCTCAAGAAGGCGTACCACCACGGATCCGAATTCCTGGGATACACCCAGACGGAGTCGGAAGGGACTGTCATTGGAATTCTCGAGCAAGGAAAATTGGCGGACTCGGCCTCGGCGTCTTCCAGCGGTGGACCACTGATTGCCCTGGTCCTCGATCGCACCCCGTTCTACGGAGAAAGCGGCGGTCAGGTTGGGGATCAAGGAGAGATCCTGGGGAAAGGGTTCCGCTTCCAGGTCGTCGATACCAAGAAGGACCACGACTTTACTCTGCATCTGGGCCAGGTGGTCGAAGGAACCGTTTCGGTCGAAGAGCGTATCGAGGCGAAGGTCGATCTCGAGCGACGGGAGGCGATTCGCCGGGCCCACTCCGCCACCCACGTCCTGCACTACGCGCTGCACCAGCATTTGGGCAAGCACGCCCAGCAGGCGGGGAGCAAGGTTGAGCCCGACCGACTCCGATTCGACTTCGCCAACCCCGAAGCGGTCGGCCGAGAGCGGCTTCGCTCCATCGAGCAAACAGTCAATGAGCGGATCTTGATGGACGAGCCGGTCGAGTGGACCACCATGCCCATTGAGGAGGCCAAGGCCCTCGGCGCCATGGCTCTCTTCGGTGAGAAGTATCCCGAGGTGGTGCGAGTCGTCAGGATGGGCGAGTTCTCCCGCGAGCTCTGCGGCGGAACCCACCTGGACCACGTGGGCCAGGCGGGTCTGTTCAAGATCGTTGGAGAAGAGTCGGTCGCGGCTGGCACGCGCCGGATCACCGCGCTGACGGGCAAGGCGGC
>Ga0182745_1000296_pt1 | contig 59461 bp, 53 predicted proteins | sample eDN3rd30CKraftBY_FD_128523 | JGI IMG/M metagenome (GOLD analysis project Ga0182745, IMG submission 128523) | Enriched backyard soil microbial communities from Emeryville, California, USA - eDNA 3rd pass 30_C Kraft BY (version 2) (version 2) | ecosystem: Environmental > Terrestrial > Soil >... | reverse complement strand
TCGGCGTGATCGCCGACGTGCTGCCCGCCGAGCTGCTGACCGCGAACACCGTCTATCACATCAACCCGACCGGCCGCTTCGAGATCGGCGGGCCCGACGGCGACGCCGGGCTGACCGGCCGCAAGATCATCGTCGACACCTATGGCGGCGCCAGCCCGCACGGCGGCGGCGCGTTCAGCGGCAAGGACCCGACCAAGGTCGACCGCTCGGCCGCCTATGTCACGCGCTACCTCGCCAAGAATATCGTCGCCGCGGGCCTCGCGCGCCGCTGCACGATCCAATTGAGCTACGCGATCGGCGTCGCCGAGCCGCTGTCGGTCTATGTCGACCTGCACGGCACCGGCGCCGAGGGCGTGAGCGAAGCCGCGCTCGAACAGACGCTGCCGCAGCTCGTCCGGCTGACGCCCAAGGGGATCCGCACCCACCTCGGCCTCAACAAGCCGATCTACAAGCAGACCGCCGCCTACGGCCATTTCGGCCGCACCGCGGACGGCGACGCTTTTCCGTGGGAGCGCACCGATCTCACCGACCGGCTGAAGGCCGCGATCGCCGGCTGATGGACCGGGGGGTGCTTGCCGCCCCCGCCGCGCCGCGCTAACGCGCGGGCCATGACGGCTTATAAATCGGGCGATCCGACCACTCTCAACCGCCTCTATGGCCGCGCCAAGGGCAAGCCCCTGCGCGCGGGCCAGCAGGATCTGGTCGACAATCTGCTGCCGCAGATCGCGGTGCCGGCCGAAGGGCCGGTCACCGCCGAATTGCTGTTCGGCTATGACCGCCCCTTGCATTTCGAGATCGGTTTCGGCGGCGGCGAGCATATGGCGGCGCGCGCCGACATGCTGCCCGATCATGGCTTCATCGGCGCCGAACCCTTCGTCAACGGCGTCGCCCAGGCGCTCGTCCATGTTTCGGGCGATCCGCATCTCGCGGACAAGCATCGCGCGGACGGGGGCGGCGCGCGCCTGCCGCTCGCCAATGTCCGCATTCACCACGGCGACGCGCTCGAAGTGCTGCGCCGCATAGCCGACGGCGCGCTGAGCTTCGTCTATCTGCTCCACCCCGACCCCTGGCCCAAGGCCCGCCACGCGAAGCGGCGGATGATGAACGACGGGCCGCTCGACCTGATCGCCGCGAAGCTGAAGCCGGGCGGCGAGTTCCGCTTCGGCACCGATCATCCCGTCTATCTCGCGCACGCGCTGATGGTGATGCGGCGCCATCGCCACCAGTTCGAATGGCTGGCGCAGGAAGCAAAGGATTTCCTCGTCCGCCCCGGCGGCTGGCCCGAAACCCGCTATGAAGCCAAGGCGCGCGCGCAGGGGCACGAGGTGTGGTATTTTCGCTGGCGGCGTAAATGAGAGTGCTATAGGGTTGAAAAGGCTTGTTTTTTATAGTCTTGTCCTATGCTATCTTTTCCCCAATTACGCGGCAATTTCCGCATCGGTGATTGCTGGGTGATTGCTGGAAACGCCGTATTGGGAGACCAATTTATGGCACGCGGAAAAATCACAAAGCGATCGATTGATGCCCTCATTTCGAATGGTTTCGACGGCATTCTTTGGGACGACAGCATAAAGGGCTTTGGAGCAAAGCGCACCAAGGCTGGCATGGTTACCTATGTTCTCCAATTCCGGATGGGTGGGCGAGAATCCAAAACCCGCCGTTACACGATAGGTGGCCATGGCTCGCCGTGGACTCCAGTCACCGCCAGAGCTGAAGCGGAACGACTGTCAATTCTTGTCGCCCAGAACATCGATCCGGGCGAAGCGGACCGCCAACGTCGCAGAGAAGCGGTCGATCTTGCATTCGATAATTACGCCGACCGGTTCGCAGACGCCTGTGTCGGCAAAGGTTGGAGACGGCTCGTGAACCGGTCTCTCCGACTGCATGCAAAGCCGGTATTGGGTCCGAAACCTCTTCCCAAGCTTACTCGAGTCGACATCGTAGCGGTCTTCGACCGCATGCCGCGGGCGCAGGTTGCCAACATCCGAAACGTCTTTGCGGTTTTGCGGCGTCTTTTCCGCTGGGCTGTCAGCCGAGGGGATATCGAACGAAGTCCAATGGAGGGCATGGAAACACCACCGGCGGTCAAGGCTCGCGATCGCTGGCTTTCGGACGAGGAGCTCGGTCGCGTATGGACCGCCGCGCCACACACGCATCATTGTTTTGGCCCCATCGTTCGACTGCTGATCGTCACGGGTCAGCGACGGGAGGAAGTTTCATCGCTCCGTTGGGAGGAGCTTGACCGAAAGGAGCTGCTCTGGACGCTACCTGGAGAACGCGCAAAAAATGGCGAACCCAATCGAGTTCCGCTCAACGAACTTGCAGTTGCCGTTCTGGATGACGTCGCTGGATCGACGACCTGGCCGCGGAGCGGCAGCATATTCGCGACATCGAGAGGCGGACCTTTCACGGGATACAGCAAGGGCAAGAACAAGCTGGACCTGCTCCTGTCGGAAGACGGTGGCGAACCGGTCCCGGACTGGAGATTGCATGACTTGCGGCGAACTCTCGCGACCGGCTTCCAACGGCTCGGTGTCCGATTTGAAGTGACCGAAGCCGTACTCAACCATGTGGGGGGATCGCGCGCGGGAGTTGCCGGCATCTATCAGCGGCATGACTGGAAGGATGAAAAGCGCGAAGCGATGAAAAGTTGGAATGACCATGTATCGGCCATCATCCGCTCAGCGAACCCGGTTGGCGTGCCTGCGATGAGCAAGCTTTCGCGTAATTGATCGCCGTTACAGCCCTTGTCGGCGAGCAGCCCTTCGAGCCAGCGACCGGGACTTTCATCAACGGTTCTGCGATCGAGACGCTATTCGCGTGTGTCAGCCTGGAGCCGATCCGGCGAGACCACCGCTCGCTAAGGCCGGTCCGCGAGCCGATCAAGACGCGTTGGGCGAGGAACGATCGGGACGATGTGTTCTGAGGATGGCAGCCATCGCCAGCGCCTAAGGGCGCGCGCTTACCCGCGAATAAGCTCGCGCCTTCATTCGCCGATGCCGGTTTCGGAGCGTCAAGCCTGTTCATTCTCCCGGCCCTTCTGCGAGGAAAATATCCTGGCGATCGATGCCTTGATTTTCATCCAATACTCTCTCCCCAGAATGGCAATGGCGACGAGCGTCAGCGCTTCACCGCCAATGATTATGGCTGATATGATTGGCGCCTTGTTCGGTATATCGAGGAAGGGAACGATCGGAACGGCAACCCAGTAAAGCAGGACCACTCCAAGGAGCACCAGGCCGATCTTCTTCCTGATGCCGGATGCTTTTTCGGCCATACGCTATTTCATTTCTGTCCTAATAAGGGCTTTTCGGATCGTTCCTTGACGGAAGCACCTCGGCCGCAAATCCGTATCAGTTGGACAACAAAAGCCGGTGCAGATCACGCGCCGAGGTGATGCCCTGTTCGATTGCGCCGTCGATCGCACTGCGCCAGGCGCTCGCCCAATCTCCGCTCGCAAAAAAGACCCGCCCGTGCGGCGCCTGCAACGCCTTCAGGGCTTTGGAAATTTGCCCGGGACGCGAAATACACCATGCCCCCTTCGAATAAGGGTCGCTGTTCCAGTCATGGGCCTTGGAATCGAGCACGACGACGTTGGGCAGGAACTGGTCCAGGGCGGATTCGATCTCCGCTTTCGACATTACGTCCAGCGGATGATCGGCCGACCCGAAGACAATGAGATGGGTGCACCCGTTCTCGATACCATCCCAAAGGATGAAGTTGATCGGGCTGGTTCCGGTCCCTGGCGCCCAGCCGGTGAAAAGGGAGCGCTCGCCGTCGATCAGGACATGGATCTTGCTGGCCTTGCCGGCGTGGCCTTCCACCGATACCCTGAGCTTTTCTTCCGGAAGGGTCGGCGTGAATCCGACATCCTTCAACGTGTTGAGCGGAAGGGTCGAGATGGCGGCCTTGGCCGAATAGACCTTTCCGTTTGCGCCGACGACGCGCACGCCGTCGGGCGTCGTTTCGATTGCCGTCACCGGGCTGCCAAGTTCGATAGTCGCGCCGCAATCGTCCGCGAGTGCCGTGTAGAGCGAACGCATACCGCCTTTGACCTTGAAACGGCTGAGAACATCGCCCTGGAGTTCGAGGCTGTAGCCGCTAAGTGCGATGAGCCGGACAATATCGATCCACGAGACGTTTTTCGAGGCGGCACCACTGTTCGCGGCAAAGATCGTCGCTGCTATGATCTGGCCTTCGGGCGTGAGCGCCGAGGCAGCGAGTTTGTCGGCGACAGACAGTGTGTCGGCGTCGATCCAGCGTGTGTCGACGAAGGGCTCGGCTGGACGCGGCATGATCTCGCGGGCTTCCGCGAACAATGCCATGATGGGGCCGTAAACTTCGGCGCCGAGCGCCGATACCCGGGTCTGGTGGCGCTGCCCGGTCTCGTCGAGATAGATCACATCGTCGGCGAAGTTCCCCGGCGACTCAACGATGTCCATGCCGTAACGGCTGATCTCCGCCCATACATGGGGCTGGAACCAGTGGATCCAGGTTCCGCCGAGATCATTCGGCTTGCCGTTGAAGTCGGCGGTGTAGGCACGCCCTCCGATACGATCGCGTGCCTCCAAAATGAGAACGCGATAGCCAAATTGCTTCAATTCGCGCGCGGCGGTCAGGCCGGCGAAGCCGGCACCGACGATGATCGCATCATATTCGCCAGGGCGCTGGCCTTTGCGATTTTCACTCGGTCGCGCTTGTGCCATCGACGACGTCACCGCCCCCGCTGCTGCGACCGCCAATATCGTCCGGCGCGATGGCCGCGCTGAATCCGACCGATCGTTCATGACAGCATTCCCCTTCTCGCCAAATTTGGCATCGGGGCGCCAATCATCACATAATTTGACATTTGTCAAACTTCTTGACTGGGCGATATGCGACTTTGTGGCGGCTCTTGCCTCGTCGATCCGGTGTCAGAAGGCAGCAATCCCGGTGATCGCGCGCCCGAGTATCAAGGCGTGCACATCATGCGTGCCCTCATAAGTGTTCACCGTCTCGAGGTTCAACATGTGGCGGATGACCTGATATTCGCCCGATATCCCGTTTCCACCGTGCATATCGCGCGCCGCCCGCGCGATATCGAGCGCTTTGCCGACATTGTTGCGCTTGACGATCGACACCATCTCGGGGGCGAGACGACCGTCGCCCATCAATCGTCCGACCCGCAGCGAAGCCTGGAGGCCAAGCGCGATTTCCGTCAGCATGTCGGCAAGCTTCTTCTGATAGAGCTGCGTCGCGGCGAGCGGCCTGTCGAACTGGCGCCGATCAAGGCCGTATGCGCGGGCAGCCGAATAGCAATATTCTGCCGCGCCGAGGGCCCCCCACGAGATGCCGTACCGCGCCCGGTTGAGGCAACTGAACGGCCCTTTCAGCCCCTCGACATTCGGAAGCAGCGCCGTCTCGGGAACGAACACCTCGTCGAGCAGGATCATGCCGGTAACCGACGCCCGGAGACTGAGCTTGTTATCGATTTTGGGGGCCGACAGGCCCGCCGCGCCCTTGTCCACGACGAAGCCGCGAATGGCGCCGCCATGTGCGTCGCTTTTCGCCCAGACCAGGAAAACGTCGGCGATCGGCGCGTTCGATATCCAGGTCTTGTTGCCGCTCAAAATATAACCGCCATCGGTCTTTCGCGCTCGCGTCCGCATACCTCCGGGGTCCGACCCGGCATCGGGCTCGGTCAGCCCGAAGCAGCCGATCAATTCGCCGCTCGCGAGCCTGGGAAGATAGCGGCGACGTTGCTCTTCGGATCCAAAGGCATGAATCGGATACATCACGAGGCTCGACTGGACGCTCATCATCGAGCGATAGCCCGAATCGACCCGCTCGACCTCACGCGCAACCAGCCCATAGGCAACATAGGACGCTCCGGCGCAGCCATAGTCGGCCGGCAAGGTGACCCCGAGTAGGCCCTGGGCGCCCATCTCGCGGAAAATGTCAGGGTCGGTATGCTCATTGGCATAGGCTTCGACGATGCGCGGCTGCAGCTTCTCCTGCGCGAAGGCCCTCGCGGCGTCGCGGATCATCCGCTCGTCGTCGGTGAGCTGCGCGTCGAGACCGAGTGCATCTTCCCAATCGAACCGAATCTCTCGCGCCATCATACCGTCTCCTTCCGGCTTCGATTGACAAGGCCAACCAATCGCATCAAGGCTTCTAAAATCGCATTTCAATCGCAGAATGGAATATATGTATGCTCGACCGCGCCTCGCTCGAGGTCTTTCTCGCGCTTGCTGACCATCGCCATTTCGGGCGCGCCGCCGACAGTCTGGGAATAGCGCAATCGGTGGCGAGCAAGCGGCTTGCCCAGCTGGAAACCCTGCTCGGCGCAAGACTTCTCGATCGCGGCAACCGGCGCCGGATCGAGCTGACTCGCGAAGGCGCGCTGTTCCTCATCGAGGCGCGAACTGCCCTTGCTGCCCTGCAAGCGGCGGAGCGTGCCGGCCTCGCCCTGGCCCGCGGGACGACGGGGCCACTTCGCATCGGCTATGTTTTTTCGGCCGCGATGAGCGGCGTGCTTCCGGCCCTGATCCGGTCGTTGCGGCGCTCGCTTCCCGGCCTCGACCTGCAACCGCTCCTTATGGAGACGCCGTCGCAGTTGAAGGCGCTCTCGGAAGCGCGCCTCGACATCGCCGTCACTCGTCGGCGACCGTCCTGGCCCGAACGCACGCGCGTGGTAGGATACCACCGCGAACCGGTCCTCATTGCGATGGGCGACGCGATGCCCCTCGCCCGGCGCGCATCCTTGCGCCCGGCCGATCTTGTCGCCGAGACCTTTCTGACGCCGCAACTTCATGAACAGGTGGGGCTCGCCGATACGGTGCGCGATCTCGCGCGCGCTGCGGGTCTTCCGGAACCGCGTATTCGCCCGACCGACGATTTCATCACTGCGGCCTGCCTCGCTGCCGCTGGCGAAGGAATCATCCTGGCGCCGGCATCGCTGCAGAACCTTAGGATCGACGGCCTCAACTTTCTTCCGATCGCAAATTATAGTGCGGCGCTCGACCTTGTCGTTCTCGCCCGCGAGGCAATTCCGGGGGTCGTTATCGACACGCTTTGCGCAGCGTTCGGTGCGCAGCCGGCACATTCATCGCTTGCGACCTCCCGCGAGAGCGACCGGTCGTCGCAGACGCACCTCTGAAGAGAGCTTCGGAGATGCCGGCCCCCCAACCGACATCTCCTCGGTCCGCCTCTGGCGAGACGGGTTACAGCCCTAACGCCTCGCCCACGTCCCTGAAATTCGACGCCCAGAGAGCTACGCCATGCTCGCCGCCGGTCTGATGCGTGCGGTATCCGACCAGCCGCTGCGCGCGCGGCGTCATGGATTTCGCGGATTCCAGGCTCATAGTCAGCGGAAAGGCTTCCTCCGGCGTGAGAAAGCCGACGAGCAGCGGCATGGTGATAGCCCGACGATAGAAATCCTTAGTGCGATTGGTGCCGCCGCCATGGATCACCTTTCCGGAATAGAACACCGCATCGCCGGCTTTCATTTCGACCGGAATTGTCAGACTTTGATCGCCGCGGTTTTCGAAATCCCACAGATGACTGCCGGGAATGATACGCGTGCCGCCGTTTTCGTCGGTGAAGTCGGTGAGCGCGACAAGGAAGTTGAGGAGAATTTCCGGTCCCTGCGGCCCCATTTGATAGAAGGGAGGCCAGCCTTCAAGATCGCGATGAAGTTCTTGCGGGGCGCTATCCGGACCAATCTCGATGATTTGAGCGGCGGCCAGCCAATAGGTCTCGCCCTGCGTTCCGAAGATCGCATCGCCCAACGCGTGATACAACTCCGTGTCGAGAATTTCTTCACGAAAAACCCGGCTTCTTTCGACGACGTTTGTCATCCGCTTGGTGTTCCGGCCGAAGAAATCCAGCCCGAATTCACTGATTTCACCACGCTCCGCAGGGGCACCGGGCGAAATTGCACCCAGATACGGATCGAGATCGGCGTTGAAGGCCTGGAGCTGGTCAGGAGTCAGGAAATTCTCGATGACGAGGCCACCATCTTGCCGATAGATCGCAAGAATCTCGTCAATCGGAGCCGTGTTTGCGACCTTCCGAAGGACCGGCATCCGATCTTCGGGCCGAGCGTCCTTACCATCGCCCAACATCGCCGCGTCGCCCGTTGGCATAGCCAGAGCAGAATCCATTTAGCCTCTCCTTCAATAGACACCCTATCGATGCGGCGATGCAGCGAATGTCCCGGACGCTCCGTCTTGAGCGTCGGCGCTCAAAGCGCCTCTCCAACGTCGATACCGGAAGTCTTGCCCATCCTCCAATTCTTGTCAATCGTCAAACTATGACATTGGGGTGGCAATTTGGAAGCGATTGCTGCTAAATCCCCGTGCCGGTGAAATCATCCGCGCGAAGCGTCTGCACGAGTTGCACGAAAGACCTACGGGATATTGCCTGCAGCATGGGCATTCGTGGCCGCCAGGGTTTTTCATAACCGGCAAAGACTGTCATCCCTTCCATCGAGGCCGAAATGAACAGTGCCACGGCTTCCCGCTGCTCGCCTGACAGTTCGGGATTGATCTCGCCGATCAGTTCATTGAGCGAGACGCGCGCGCGATCGTATAGTTCGGTCATCCGCTCGTGAATGAAGGGGTCATGGTTCGCCATCGCCCAGAGCTCGGGGAAGAAGCGCGTCGTCTTCTTGGTCGTGATATCTTCGAGCGTAAGCTCGATCAGGCTCGCGAGCCGCTCTTCCGGGCTCGCTCCCGGTACGTGGACGATTTGGCGAAATGCGCCTTCGTAGCTGCTGATGATCGCGTTGAGCAATTCGCGGATGAGATCCTTCTTCGATCTGAAATAATAGTTGAGGCTGCCGAGATTCATTCGAGCTTCGGCGGCGATCCGGCGAAGGGTAAGGGCCGCAGCCCCGTGGTTCACCAGCAGCGATAATGCGGCGCGCAGTATCTGCTCGAAGCCCTCCTGACCGCGTGCATAGCCCCCTGGTCGCGGTGCGATCGTCAAATCGGGGACCATCATGCCGGTCAATTCTTCATGCCCTCCAGTCACGCATATATTCAGCGCCTCGTTTCCGAACGGCAAGAGATTTTTTACATTTGACAAACTTTAGACAGCTGCATAGTTTTTTACCACCGCACTGAACATCGGATGAGCCATGGCTTCGTCGACGGAGGAAACGCGGACCAACGGCGCCGCAAAGACGGCTCGGCGTAAGAATTGATCGGAGAGCGGCATGCCTGATTACAAGATGCTGATCGGCGGACGGCTGGTCGACGGCGACCATGTGGCCGACGTCATCAATCCGGCGACCGAGGAGATCTTTGCCACCGTCGCGCGCGCGTCGGAGCAGCAGGCCGACGAGGCGATCGACGCCGCTGCCGCCGCCTTCCCCGCCTGGGCGGGAACCGCGATGACCGAGCGTCAGGCAAAGGTCAGCGCCCTGGCCGACGCGATTGCCGCCAACGCCGACAAGCTCGCCCGCGCGCTGACACAGGAACAGGGAAAACCGCTCGCCGAGGCGCAAGGCGAGATCGCGTGGGCCGAGGGTTATCTCCGCCACTATGCGACGCTCGCAATTGCCGAACGGACGATCCAGGACGATGCCAGCGGCCTGATCCAGGTCCGGCGCAAACCGCTGGGCGTCGTCGCCGGGATCATCGCATGGAACTTCCCGCTGCTCATGGCTTGCTGGAAGATCGGCCCGGCGGTGCTCGCGGGCAATACGATCGTGCTGAAACCCGCGCCGACGACGCCCGTGACAGCGCTCATGCTCGGCGAACTGTGCCGCGACATCTTCCCTGCCGGGGTGGTCAACATCATCGTCGATGCCAATGACCTGGGCGGCTATCTGACCGCCGACCCGCGCATCGCCAAGGTCGGCTTCACCGGTTCGACAGCGACGGGCAAGAAGATCATGGCGAACGCCGCCGACGGCCTCAAGCGGCTGACGCTTGAGCTTGGCGGCAATGATCCGGGGATTGTGCTCGACGACGTCGATATCCGCGCAACCGCGCAGGCCATTTTCAACGCCGCCTTCCTCAATTGCGGACAGGTGTGCCTCGCGATCAAGCGCGCCTATGTCCATGACAGCATCTATGACGCGATGTGCGACGAGCTCGCGCGGCTTGCCGAGGCTGCGGTGGTCGACGACGGGCTGGCACAAGGCGCGCAGATCGGCCCGATCCAGAACAAGGCACAATATGAAAAGCTGAAGGGCTTCCTCGAACGCGCAGCGACCGACGGGACGATCATCGCGGGCGGCGAGATTATCGACCGCGCCGGTTACTTCCTGCGGCCGACAATCGTGCGCGACGTCACCGACGGCGACGAGATCGTCGATGAGGAACAGTTCGGGCCGATCCTGCCCGTCATCCGCTATTCGGATATCGACGACGTCGTCGCGCGCGCCAACGCGTCGCCCTATGGCCTCGGCGCGTCGGTGTGGTCGCGCGACCTCGACCGTGCCGTTGCGGTCGCAGACCGGATCGAAAGCGGCTCGGTGTGGGTGAACCAGCATATCGCGATCGGCCCGCATGTCCCGATGGCGGGAGTGAAATCCTCGGGCCTGGGTGTCGAGCAGTCGGAGGAAGGCCTCGCCGAATATACCCAGCTTTCGGTCATCAACGTGGCGCGAGGCGGGTAAACGCATTCCAGAAGGCAAAAGCATGACCGACAGTTTCGTCCGCGGCGACGACGACGCCCCCCTGATAGAAATGACGATCGGGGCGCTATTTGACCAAACCGCGCATCGTCACGCGGATCGCGATGCGCTGATCGTCCGGCACCAGAATGTGCGCTGGACATGGCGTGAACTGAAAGAGCGGGTCGATGCGGTCGCGGCGGGGCTGCTCGAACGCGGGCTGAAGCCTGGCGACAGGGTCGGCATCTGGGCGCCCAATTGCGCCGAATGGGCGATTGTCCAGTTTGCGACCGCGAAGGCGGGGCTGATCCTCGTCAACATCAACCCCGCCTACCGGGTTTCCGAACTCGACTATGCGCTGAACAAGGTCGGCTGCGCGGCGCTGATCCTCGCCCCGTCGCATAAGAGCAGCGACTATGTCGCGATGCTCGGCGACCTCGCGCCGGAGCTTTCGGTCGCGAGGCCGGGACTGCTGCGCGCGGCGCGGCTACCCGAGCTTCGGCTGGTTGTCGTTCTGGGCGAGGCGGAGCATGCCGGCTGCCTGCCCTTCGCCGCGCTCGCGAGCAACGACACGGGGCAGCTCGCCCATATCCACATCGATCCCGCGACCGCGGTCAATATCCAGTTCACCAGCGGCACGACCGGCTTCCCCAAAGGCGCGACGCTGTCGCACCGGAGTATTCTCAACAACGGCGCCTTCGTCGGCGCGAGGATTGGCATCACGGCCGGATCCCGGCTCTGTATCCCGGTGCCGCTCTACCATTGTTTCGGCATGGTCATGGGCAATCTCGCCTGCGCGGTCCATGGCGCGACCATGGTCTACCCCGCTGAAGCCTTCGACCCGGGTGCGGTGCTGGATGCGATCGAGGCCGAGCGCTGCACCGCGCTCTACGGCGTCCCGACGATGTTTATCGCTGTGCTGCAACACCCCGAATTCAGCCGCTTCGATCTGTCGTCGCTGCGCACCGGGATCATGGCGGGTTCGCCTTGCCCAATGAACGTAATGCGCGAAGTGATCGAGCGCATGCATATGGAGCAGGTGACGATTGCCTATGGAATGACCGAAACCAGCCCGGTCAGCTTTCAGAGCGACGTCGACGATCCGTTCGACCTTCGCGTCTCGACGGTCGGGCGTGTCCAGCCGCATCTCGAAGTCAAGCTCATCGACAGCGACGGCAGTGTCGTTCCGCGTGGACAGCCCGGCGAACTATGCACGCGCGGCTATTCGGTGATGCTCGGCTATTGGGACGACAACGAGCGCACAGCAGAGGCGATCGATGCCAAGGGGTGGATGCACACCGGCGATCTCGCGACGTTCGACGCGGATGGCTATTGCCGTATCGTCGGCCGCATCAAGGATATGATCATTCGCGGCGGCGAGAATATCTACCCGCGCGAAATCGAGGAATATCTGCTGACCCATCCCGACATCGTCGATGTCCAGGGTGTCGGCGTTCCCGATGAGAAATATGGCGAAGAGCTTTGCGTATGGGTCGTCCCGCGCAGCGGGGCGACGCTGAACGAAGACGAAGTTCGCGCCTACTGCCGCGGCCGCATCGCGCATTACAAGGTTCCGCGTCATGTCCGGTTCGTCGAGGATTTTCCGATGACGGTCACGGGGAAGGTCCAGAAATTTGCGATACGTGAGCAAATGATTCAGCAACTGGCGCAAGGCGGCGGCGAAGCGCTCGTCGGTGCCGACGACGCGCGCTATGGCGGCTGATCCGCAGGCGCTACTCGCCGAAGCGCGACTGCTTGTCCGGAAGCATCAATTTGACGATGCCCTGCAACGCCTGTCCGGCCTGACCCGATTCGATGAGCGCTTCGGCGAGGCCGAGGCGCAGGAACTCGATGTTCTCATCTTGGCGGGACGCCACGACAAGGCTCTCGCCAGGCTCGAAACGGCGGTCTCCCTTCGGCCAACCTCGGCGGATGCGCTCGACGCGCTGGCCTATTTCGCGCGGAGCCTCGGCAAGCATGAACTTTCCAACAGTCTCTACCGCGACGCTTCGGCGGCCGCGCCCGACGACGCGCAGATCCTCTATAATCTGGCAACCAGCGAGCGGAGCTTGGGGGATCTGGCAGCTGCGGCGTCGGCGGCGCAGCGCGCGCTCGACCGCGATCCCTCGGCGCTTCCCACGCTGCTCCTGCGCTCCGAGCTTGCGAAGGCCACGCCGGCGCACAACAATATTCCCGACCTCGAACGGCGCCGCCGGGATACCGGCGATGACCGATCGCGCATGTTCGTCGGCTATGCGTTGGGCAAGGAATATCACGACCTCGGTCAGCATGCGGACGCGTTCGCGGCATTCATGGACGGCGCGGCGGCCCGCCGCCGCAGCTTGCGCTATGACGTCGCGGTCGACGAGGAGAAGCTTGCGAGGATCGCGCGCGTCTTCACGCGAGGGTGGTCCGACCGCACCGGCACCTCCCGCCTTGAGCGCAAACATATCTTCATCTTCGGCCTGCCACGTTCCGGAACGACATTGGTCGAACGCATTTTGAGCGCGCTGCCCGACGTGCGCTCGAACGGCGAAACCGACAATTTCACATCTGCGCTTGTCCGGAACACCCCTCCCGGTCCCGGCGATCTGATTGCGCGTAGCGCACACGCCGCGTTCGAGGACGTCGGCCGCGATTACGATCGGCTGAGCGGCGGCTCGGCCTCCTCTACGACCATCGAAAAGCTGCCGCTCAACTATCTCTATGCCGGTTTGATCGCCAAGGCCTTGCCTGAGGCCCACCTGATCCACGTCCGGCGCCCGCCTCTGGACAGTTGTTTCGCCATGTTCCGCACGCTTTTCGGTCAGGCCTATCCCTTCAGCTATGATTTCCGGGATCTCGCGCGATATTATGCGGCCTATGACCGGCTGATGGAACATTGGCGCCAGACAATGCCGGATCGCCTGATCGAAATCGGCTATGACGACCTCGTCAGGGCGCCGGACGAGGTCGCAAGGAAGCTTGCCTCGCGCTGCGGGTTGGCCTGGTCACAGGACGCGCTCGATCTTGCAAAAAATACCGCTCCCTCCTTGACCGCGAGCGCGGCGCAGGTGCGCGGTTCGATCTACACAAGCTCTTCGGGATCATCGAAGGCTTATGCGAAAGAGCTTGCGCCGCTTTCGCAAGAGCTGCGGCGCAATGGCGTCCGGCTCGACGTCTCGGACGGCGAAACCTGACCTCAGGCCTTCTCCGACCACAGAATCAGCCGCGCCCCCGCAGCGTCAGTCCGCCGTCCACGACGATCCCCTGACCGTTCACATAACGGCCGGCGTCCGACACAAGGAACACGGCAGTCCCTGCAATATCTTCGGGCTCGCCGATCCGGCCGAGCGGCACGGCCCGCTGTAACGCCGCTTCTGCCTGGGGATCTTCCCAGAGCGCACGCGCGAAATCGGTGCGAATGACACCGGGGGCGATCGCGTTGACGCGAATATTGTGGCGCCCAAGCTCGAATGCGAGATTGCGCACCAGCTGGAAGTCCGCCGCCTTCGACACATTATAGGCCCCGATCGTGTCGGACGCCGTCAGACCGCCGATCGAGGAGACAATGACGATCGCGCCGTCGCGCCGAGCGGTCATTTCGGGGGTGACCATTGTGATGAGCCAGTGGTTGGAGAGAACATTGTTGTCGAAGATTTTGCGGAATTGCTCGTCACTGATTCCCGCCATCGGGCCGAAATAAGGATTGGTCGCGGCGTTGCAGACGAGGATGTCGATTTGGCCGAATTGGCGGCGAGTTTCATCGACCAGATGCTCCAGCGCCTGTTTGTCGGAGATGCTGGCGGCGATCGCGATCGCCCGGCCCTCACCCGCTCGCTCGTTGATCTCGGCCGCGACCTTTTTGCAGGCATCTTGCTTCCGGCTCGAAATCACGACGCGCGCACCAGCATCGACAAAGGCCTCGGCGATGGCGCGGCCAATGCCACGGCTCGAGCCCGTTATGATCGCCGTCTTGCCGCTGAGATCGAACAAATCCATCGTCTGGTCCTTGTATGCAGGCGCAGGGTAATGTGTGCGAGACGGCGTGCCTCTGCCGCCTCGCACAGCCGGGGGGGGGAGAGCCCCCGGTTTCGAAAAGAGATCGTCACGCGTATTCGGCTGTCGGCGCGAGGACGTGCTCCGAGCCGCAAGTCGGGATTATGACTGGAGCGCGGGGATTGGCGGACTGGCGGCGAATATCGCCGCCAGTCGAAATCGATCAGAGCTCGAAATGCTCGGCGACATCCCTGCCGTCGACCTGCCAGAAGGTTATGAAGCCGTCATCGCCAAAGCGGTGCGAGCGGAAACCCAGGATTTGCTGAACGCGTTCTGGCAGCGGCCGTACCACGTCGACATCGACGGAAAGCGGATGAATATCGTCCGGGACCAGGAAATTCTGCAAAAGCGGAATGGTTAGGGCGCGGCGGTAAAAATCCCTGGTACTGTTTGTACCGCCCCCATGCACGACCTTTCCGCTGTAGAACAGCGCGTCGCCCGCCTTCATTTCGACCGGAATGGCCATTTCCGGTGTGCCGCTGTCCCTAAAGTCGGTCCATTTGTGGCTGCCTGGAATGATCCGGGTTGCGCCGTTCTCATCGGTGAAGTCGGTCAGCGCGAGTAGGAAGATGGTCATGACATCGGGCGAAGCGACACCCATATCGGCGAAGCAGGGGTAGGCCACATAGTCGCGGTGCAACACCTGAGCTTTGCTGCCGGGGCCGATCTCTATAACGTCGCATCGGCCCAGCCAGTAGGAACCGAGGCCGTTTTTAAGGCCCCCGCCCGCCACCACATGGAGAAGATCGCGATTCAGGATTTCCTCGCGGAACGTCTTGCTCCTGTTGATCAGATTTCGAACGCGCTTGGTGTTATCCCCGTGGAACTCGACCAACTGCAAATGGTCGCCTTCCCTTTTCCGGCGCCCAGCAGGCTGCGCGGCGATGTACGGGTCGGTTTCGGCGTTGAAAGCGCTCACCTGATCCGCCGTCAGAAAGTTCTTGATGATGACGCCGCCATCTTCTTCGTAGATCTCGCGAAGCTCGTCGATCGACGTTGTGTTCGGAAGCGAGCGGAGAGGCATCTTCGTAATAGCGGTCATCTGGTTCACCTATTGTCTCCCAATCACAGCATGAGGAAAAAAGGATGTCGTCGCCGCGCCCCGGCTTTCTGAATACGGCCGTATGCGAGCGAACATCCATCTATTTTTGGCTTTTGTCAAATATTGACCGTATGCCGATTGCGGCTCAACAGGCGCCCGACCCGGCGACCGCTACGGCGCGGATTTCCAGGCACAGGCCCGGCAATCCGAGCTCGGCTACGCCGACCGCGGTCCATGCCGGATAGCGATCAGGAAAATACACGCTCTTGACCTTCATGAAGTCTTCGATTTCAGCGCGAAGCCCGATGTGGAACGTCGTCATCTCCACCACATCGTCCAGACTGGCCCCGGCGAATGCCAGCACGCTTTTCAACGCTTCGAAAGCGAGACGAGCCTGGGCTTCCATGCCATCGGCGGGTTCCATCGGACCGGAGAGGCCCACTTGCCCCGAAACCCATATCATATCCCCGACGCGCGTCGCCGGCGTGAACTGCAACAGTTTGCTGAGCTCCATGGTATCGGGCGGCACGAATGACTGCCGCTTGGCTGGCTGAGGCATCTCCTGAAAATTCTTTCTCGTCATGTTTGAAATCTGGATCTGCTGGCCAACCTAGAAATTGAACTGCACCTTTGCTCCCACCGACCGCGGCGAGATTATCGTTTCGCGATCGAGCAGCCCGGGAACGACTGGTGTCGTTCGCCGCTCCACCCCGAGAGTTGCGCGTTTGTCAAAGAGGTTTTCCGCAAAAAGCGAGAAACGCAACGGACCGTGCGTCCAGCTTGCCGAGGCGTTGACCAGCCAATAGTCGGGATGCAGATAGGTTCCGACCGCGCCGGGCAGATTGTTCTCAACGCTGCCGCGATAATTGATGTTCAGCGTCGCATCGAACTTGTCGTCCGCGGATATGTCGGTTTCATAGTTGATATTGACTGCCCCGCTATGCTTCGGCGAGCCGGGCAACCTATTCCCCTTGGTACCGGAAATTCCACATGGCAGCAGCCCGCCCCCGCCATCGCCTACGGGAAAGCAAAAGGATTTCGTGAATTTGGCGTCAGCCAGCGCATAGCCTGCCGAGAAGCTGAAGCCGCCGCCGATGGGCCCGCTGGCCTCCAGCTCGACTCCCTTCGACCGCGCTTTGGCCCCGTTGATCACGGCGTACCAGACGTTGACAGGAGTGAAGGAATCGATCTGTGGATTCTTCCACTCATCATAGAAAAAGCTGGCGGTGTAGCTGAGCCCGCCGGCGAGCCTTCCCTTCACGCCGACTTCATAATTGTCGACCGTGTCGGGCGTGTAGGCGAGCAGTTCGGCGGGCTCGAAAAAGGCGCCGCTGGTTGCGAAGGAATTCGTGCCGCCGCGGCGAAATCCTTGCGAAAAAGTGGCGTATACTCGGTTGCGTTCGGCAAATTCGTACGACGCATTCACTTTGAAGATCGCGTCGGTAACCTTGGTTTTCGCATCGGACTGCTCGGTGACGCCGAACCCGAGCAACGCAAAGTCGAGGTCGCTGGAGAAGCTCTGGGTAAAGACCCGCCCCCCTCCGGTTATCTGGAAGGTTGGCGAGATGTGCCAGGTCAGCTCGCCATAAGCCGCTGCTTCGCGGAAGCGGGACGCCGTCAGATAGGTAGAGGAAAGGTCGCCGGAGCCTGTAAAGACGGGAACGCCGCCGCTGGCCGCGCTTTGCTCCATCGCGCCCGGCCCATAATAGTAGAGGTTTCTGCGCAGCCGCGAATTTTCGTAATAGAGCCCGACGACATAATCGAGCGCATTGTCGCCGCTAGAAACGAGCCGGATTTCCTGGACGAAACTCTTCGTGCTGTCGGTTCGTCGGCCTAGCTCAATGAAACGGGGATTGATCGGGTTTCCGACATAATAGGCCACATAGGACGACGGCAAAGAGAGAAAGCCAAATGTCGCGTCATTGATAAAGTCGCCGGCGGTATCGAAGTAGCTGGTGGTTGTCGAAAGGGTCGCAAAACCGGCATCATAGCTCATGTCGAGACTGCCGAGATGCGACGAGCGATGATAAGGCTCGCGCGCATTGCCGACCACCTCATATTCCCCCGTCGCTGGGTAGGAAATCCGTGGATCGGCGGGGTTGGGGCTGCCGGCATAGTTGGGATTGTCGACCGGACCGCCCTCGCCCGTATCACGCGAGAAATTATAGGCCGCCACAATCCGGAAATCCGCGCCGGGTTCCCACAGCAACGAGACGCGCACGCTGCGATTCTTGCTATAATTGATGTCGCGCTTGTCGTAAAACACTCCCGAGCTGCCCGCCACATCGGCCGGATTGGCAAGGACCGGCGTGCTAATCGCGCCGCCCTGCAGTTCCATGATGCCAAACTGGTCGATGAAGCCCGCGCTATGCTCGATCTTTCCGCCGACACGAAGCGCCGCGGTGTCGCCGAGCGGAACGTTCAGCAGACCGTTCACCGACCTGTCCCAATCCGTCGAGTGCGAGACCAGGGCGGCACGAACGCCGACGTGGCCCTCGAACGCGCCAAGCTTCGGATCGTTTGGGATCAGGCGGAGCGCACCGCCGAGCGATCCGCCGCCGTACAGCGTACCCTGAGGACCGCGCAGAACCTCGACCCGCGCGACATCGTCGATCGGGAAATAGCCGTTGACCGCGACATTGCCCAAATAGGTGGTAACCGGCGCCTGCCCATAAGCGAAATTCCGCGCCGAAGACGACGCATTGAGGCCGCGGATGATCGGCGTCTGGACCGAAAGATAGCGGCCGCCCGCGCTGTTGATCGCGAGGCCGGGCACCTGTTGCGCGAGATCCGCCACCGACTGGACACCAGTGGCGGCGAGTTGATCGCCGCCGATGGCCGAGATGTTGTATGGGATTGCCGTGATATCCTGTTCGCGCCGGTTAGCGGTCACGACGATCTCATTCGAGAACCCGTCCTTATCGGTGCCTGATGGGGGCGAAGCTTCCTGCGCGATTGCCGGCACCACGGTACTCATCGCCAACCCGGCACCAATTAGAATGCGCCCCATAAGCAGCTGCTGACGCCGCCGCGACGGCAATTGATACTGCATCCCGATATTCAAGCTGAATTTGCCCATACCACTCCCCTTCATCGTTTGAAGGCCAATCGTGGCTGTTCAGCAAAATACCCGGTGACGGAACGAGCCCTCCACCCGGGAAATTCGCCACAGCAACGCGATCAGGTGATGCCGCTCCTGCGCGCATTCTTCGGCGCGTCCTGTCGTCCACCCACCCCAACCGGGGAAGCCTCTCCATTTTCTATTTTGACGCTCGTATAACATTTGTCGATTGTCAAATTTTATTTCTTGGGAAGAACGCTCGTCGCCTCGCGCCTTCACACTGCCCAGAGGCCGATCGGCCGGTTGCAATTAAAAATTGAACTGCACTTTTGCGCCGACCGACCGTGGAGAGATGATTGTTTCACGCCGCGACAATCCAGCGACCAAGGCCGACGTGCGAAGGTCAACGCCGAGGGTCGCACGCTTGTCGAAGAGATTTTCTGCGAAAATCGAGAAGCGCAGAGGCCCGCGGGTCCAGCCCGCCGAGGCATTGACCAGCCAATAGTCGGGGTGCAGATAGGTCCCAAGGGCGCCGGGCAGATTGTTGTAAACGCTGCCGCGATAATTCACGTTCAGCGTCGCGTCGAACTGATAGCCGGGCGAGAGGTCGGTTTCATAATTGAGGTTGAACGAACCGCTGTGCTTCGGCGATCCAGGCAGCCTTGTGCCCTTGGCGCCGGAGATGCCGCAGGGAAGCACCCCACCCCCACCATTGCCCACCGGGGCGCAGAAGGATTCGGTAAACTTGGCGTCGGCGAGCGCATATCCCGCCGAGAAGCTGAAACCGGCACCGATGGGCCCGCTCGCTTCCAATTCGATACCCTTCGATACCGCCTTGGAACCATTGATCACCGCGTACCAGACGTTGATCGGCGTGAAGGAATCGATCTGCGGATTCTTCCACTCATCGTAAAAGAGACTGACGGTATAACTAAGTCCGCCGGAAAGCCTTCCCTTTATCCCGACTTCGTAATTGTCGACCGTGTCGGGCGAATAGGCCAACAATTCCGGAGGTTCGGAAAAAAGACCAACCGTCGCGAACGCGTTCGTCCCGCCGCGACGGAACCCTTGCGAGAAGGTGGCGTAAACACGGTTATAGTCGGCAAACTCGTAGGACGCGTTCACCTTGACGATTGCATCGGTGACCTTGGTCTTTGCATCCGACTGCTCGGCGATCCCGAAGGGATACAGGATGAAGTCGAGGTCGCTGGAGAAGCGTTGGGAGAAGACGCGGCCGCCGCCGGTAACTTGGAAACGCGGCGAGATATGCCAGGTCAGTTCGCCATATGCCGCAACTTCGCGATAGCGCGAACTCGTCAGATAGGGCGCAAATATGCCATCGGGCCCGGTAAAGATGGGAGAGCCGCCTCCGGCGCTCGTTTGCTCGGTCGTACCCGGCCCGAACAAACCAAGATCCTTCCGCTGTCGCGACTTTTCATAGTAAAGGCCGACGACATAATCGAGGGTGTTCGCCCCGTTGGAGACGAGCCTGATTTCCTGGACGAAGGTCTTCGTGCTGTCGTTTCGGCGGTTCATCGCGACGAAGCGCGGATTGACCGGGTTGCCTATATAATAGGACAGATAGGCATCCGGCAGCGAAAGGTAGCCGAGCGTGGCGTCGTTGACATAATCGCCAGCGGAATCGAAGTAGCTCGTCGTCGTCGACAGGGTTGCAAAGCCGGCGTCATAGCTCATGTCGAGACTGCCGAGATGCGACGATCGGCTATAGGGCTCGCGCACATTGCTGAGGAGCTGATAGTCGCCGGTGGCGGGGAAAGTGATCCGCGGATCGACCGGGCTTGCGGCTCCTGCATAATTGGGATTGTCGACCGGCCCCGCCTCGCCCGTATCGCGCGAGAAATTATAGGCCGCCACAATTTTGAAATCCGCGCCCGGTTCCCAGAGCAACGACGCTCGAACGCTCCGGTTCTTGTTATAATTGACATCGCGTTTGTTGTAATAGACGGCCGAACTGCCCGCCACATCGGACGGATCGGCGAGAACCGGGGCACTCACAGCACCATCTTGCGTCTCGATAATGCCGAACTGATCGATGAAGCCCGCGCTATGCTCGATCTTGCCGCTGACCCGCAACGCTGCAGTGTCGCCGAGCGGAATGTTGATGAGTCCATTGACCGAACGGTCCCAGTCTATCGAGTGTTTGACGAGAGCAGCCCGGACGCCAACATAGCCCTCAAATTCGCCGAGCTTGGGATCATTCGGGATCAGGCGCAGTGCGCCGCCGAGAGATCCCCCGCCATAGAGTGTCCCCTGCGGCCCGCGCAGGACTTCGACACGCGTAACGTCATCGATCGGGAAATAACCATTAACCGCGACGTTGCCCAAGTAGGTCGTGACGGGAGCCTGACCATAAGCGAAGTTGCGGGCCGACGAGGATGCGTTGAGTCCGCGAATGATCGGCGTTTGGACCGAAAGATAACGCCCCCCGGCGCTGTTGATCGCGAGACCAGGAACTTGCTGCGCGAGATCCGCTACCGACTGGACACCGGTCGCCGCGAGCTGGTCGGCGTCGATTGCCGAGATGTTATATGGGATCGACGTGATGTCCTGTTCGCGCCGGTTTGCGGTCACGACAATCTCGCCCGAAGATACCGCATTTTCAGACTCAGCCTGGAGTGGCGCTTCCTGTGCCATCGCCATTGGCGCGCCCCCGATGGCGAGACCTGCACCGATGAGCACGCGACCCATAAGCAGCTTCCGACGCTGCGCGAATGTCGACTGATCTTTCATCCCGCTATTCATGCCGCTCACGTCCATCGCCAATCCCCTTTTATCTTATTTGAATTTTCAAAGCCCACACGCTGCCCGGCCAAGTTGCGGGTGACGGGACCGAATTTGAGCGGCCGGGGGAAGCCGCCCCTGCACTGCGATCGCCGGCACGTTTGACGCTGCCCGCACTCGCTCGGCCTTGTCCTGTCAGCCCGGGTCTAGGCACGTCTCCACACTTCATCTTTTGACGATTGACTAATATTTGTCATACGTCAAGATTAAATTTCCGATGGGCGTTTTTGACCTGCCCGGCGTTGGAATCACCGGTTGCTGACTCGGCGGAGCGACGGAGCTAGGCCATAACCTCGCTTCAACCGCAACCTGCGGGAGGCCGCACAATGTCGGGTTGGCGCGGGAGATGAGCGGGAGCACAGTAGGGCGTCTCAACCCCGGCCTCTTTAGTCTATGGTCAGACCTGAGAGCGCCGATATGTTCCCGACAGCCGAGTCGGCCGTCATGAGCCTGGGAAGGCGCGCTTCCCCAAATGCCTCCGCAGGACGAGGAATAAGGCAAGTCCTGCTGCGGTCGCGCCAGCGAACAACGCGTAGAGAGGCGCAAAATTTCTCGCATTGCTCAGCAGGCCGCCAGCTATCAACGGGCCGAGAGCACCTCCGATTGCCATCGCCGCCGGCATCAACACCGCCACGTCGCCACGCTCATCGGCAGAGGCGATCATGCCCATCTGGTATGCCATTGGAAAATTGGCCAGCCCCACCGTTAAAACCACGCCGACGAGATAGGCCGGAAAGCCGTGCCCCCATTGCAGAGCTGCGGCACCAACGATGGCGAGAAGCATACCAAACACCAGCGGCGTGGCCCGGCCGAACCGGTCGCCAATCACCGCCGCGGCTATTCCTCCAGCGCCTCCGACGCCGAGGGCCATCATGAAGGCCGAAGATGCGGCCCGGTCGTCGATACCAAAGGTTGGCGCAAGCTCTGCGAAAAATGCCCACAATGAGGATATCCCGGCATAGGAGATAAATAGCCCTGCCAGACCCGTCCATGGCGCCCAGTTACGAAGCATCGCCCGGAAGTTTCCGCCGCGCTCCCTTATTGTAGGTCGCTCGTCAGGCGGACTTTGCAGACCGCGAGCCGGAAACCTCGCCAGTCCAATCAGCGTGACGGTGCCCACGAGAGCGGCCAATGCAAAGGAAGCACCCGAAAATCCCCAGCGCGGAATGACGAAACCGCTGAGAAGCAGAAACACAGCACCGCCAGATATAACTTCCACCGCCAGTTTGATACCGAAGGCGCGATCGGGCCGGTGGTTCTCCGAAATCACCGCAACGCAAAGCGTGTAAAGAACGCCCAGGCCGGCACCATCAAAGGCGGCCGCAGTGAGCAGCATGTAATAGGTCGAGGCGAAACCACAGGCAGTAAGAGCCGCCAAAGATGTCATGGCGCCCCCGCCGACGAGTGTGCGCCAGTTGAAACGCCTCAACCACCGATTGGATGTTATCGCCACCAGAGCGAAGCCGGCGAGATGGCATGATCCGAGCAATCCGATCTGACCCGCGTCCAGAGCGAATTTGCGTGCCGCGGCCGTAAGCAGCAGGGGCAAAACGCTGGAAAACAGCGCAGCGGCGGCCGAAATTACGCAAGCCGAGATAAGCACCGACACGGGTTGGCGGCATGGTGAGGTTTCATCCGCTCGATGGGCCGCACTTTCGCGCTCGATCGCACCCCCGTTGTTAAAGTTTAGTCCCGCCGTAGCGTGATCCGCCATCGTCATATGTCCTAGATTATGCGACAGCGGGGAAGAGGCGCTTCGCGTAATGCAAGTTCGCGCGCCGTCCCACGCCCCTCTCTGATGGCACCTGCTGCGACACCCGCCGGTGCCCCCTCTCCAGTTATAATTTGACGATTGACTAATCTTTGTCATCTGTCAAGATTGATCCGTGCTGCTGTTCGCGCGGGATTCGCCGAAAGCTCTCTTCACATGACAATTTCAGCTTTGAGGCTGAAAAGGAGCGAAATTTTGAGCGAGAGCAACGCGTATCGAGACTTCGAAGTCAATTCTCCGGATTCACAAACAGACGTCTCGATCGTCGGGATCGGCGCCATGGGGTCCGCCGTGGCACAGGCTTTTCTGGATGCGGGGCGGCGCGTGACCGTGTGGAATCGCACGACATCGCGAACGGAGAGGCTGGCAGCGGCAGGCGCGCTCATCGCAACCAGCGTGACCGCAGCCATTACCGCCAGCCCCGTGACCATCGTCATCCTAGGCTATGTTCCGTTGGGTTCGGTCCTTTCCGATGATGTGCTTGGAGCCGCGAAGGGCCGCACCCTCGTCAGTTTCACGACCAGTTCGGAATCGGAGATTTGCGACGTCGCTGACCGTTGCCGATCCGCGGAGGTGCCGTTCCTGGCCGGAGGGATTTTGGGATATCCGAGATCGATTGCGCGGGGCGAGGCGGCAATCCTTTACTCGGGAGACCTCGCCGCATTCGATCGCCACGGATCGTTGCTTCGCACGCTTGGCGGCGTGCATGACTGCGTCGGGACGAACCCCACCGACGCGCAGGCAACTCTCTTCCCCGTCACGTTACTCGCTTATTCGGCGATGGGGGGGTTCCTCGAAGGCCTCGCATGGGCAGAAGCCAAGGGCGTTTCGATCGCCACAATCACTGCCTATGTCCGATCGCTCGCCTTACCCTTGCTGGACGATTGCTTCGCAGACCTTGGTAGGCGAATTCCCGATCGGCTGTATGAGCCTGATCAGGCCACCATCGACGTTCAGATAGACGCTTTCGAGATGATGCTCTCTCAGCTTCGCGATGCGCATGTCGGCTCGGCAACATTCCAGGCTTTTCGAGACTATTCGCTGGCAGCTCAGGCTGCCGGATTAGGCGGGGCGGATATCTCCGCCGTGTTCGAAATCCTGCGCGCGACGGAAAAGGCCAACCCGGCCCCCGCCTGAGGCCGTTCTGTCGGAGCCGGTTCACTGGGCGCACGCCGAACGGCGACTTCACTGGTAATCAACGAGGAAAATCAAATGGGAGACAGCGATATGAACAGCTTAGCGAAACAAGCACTGCAATCGGTGCCGAATACGGCCACTATCGACGATATCGGCGCGATCCTCGACGAGGATGGCGGCGTTGTTATCAAGAATTTCCTCACGGCTGATCAGGTGCGAGCCTTCAACACGGAGATCGATCCCTACGTCGATGCGCAGCCCGCAGGGCGCAGGAAAAGGGACGGCGACCACCAAGTCCTGATCGACTTCCACGGGGACAATACCAAGCGCACGCGAAATCTTGTCAACCGGAGCAAGATATTACGTGAAGAAATTCTCGATCATGATCTTCTCCACGCGGTCGCGGGCGGGGGCCTCAAGAACAGGCTCGGCTCCTGTTGGCTGGCCAGGCCCGATGTGATCCAGATCGGGCCCGGGAACAAGGCCCAGGCATTGCACCGCGACTTTGGGGCCTATCCCGACTTCGCCGACATGGGGGTCGCTTCGCCCGAGATCATGACAATTTTTCTGATTGCCCTCACAGACTTCACCGACGAAAATGGTGCAACCCGCTTCATTCCGGGTAGCCACAAATGGTCTGATTTTGAAGACATGGGTAAGCCGGAAATGTCTATCCCGGTCGAAATGAAGTCCGGCGATGCGCTGTTCTATAGCGGAAAAGTCGTTCATGGCGGCGGCGCCAACCGCACGAGCGATTTTTACCGCCGCGCCTTGTCCCTGACGCTTCTGCGGAATTTCCTGGTCCCGGACGATGTCCATCCACTGTCAGTCGACGTCGAACTGGTGCGACCCCTGCCGCAACGCGTGCAGCAAATCCTCGGCTTCCGGTCGCAACGTTTTGAAGAAGACGGCTTCGTCAACTTCTGGCAAGTCGACGGCAAGGATGTCGCGGAGCATTTCGGGCTTTGATCGATGCGGAGCGGCGGCGACATTCGCCGCCGGTCCGAGAAGGCAGACCGCTACACCCGCCGTTCCGGAGTGGCTATGACAGCGTGATCCCAACAAAAAAGCATCACAAATTCGACGCGCCGTTCCACAGCCGAGCCCCGACCTTGTCTTGGCATCGGCCCTGTCATGGACGCTTCGCAGCTCCCAAAATCTGATGTTTGTCAATTGACAAACTTTTGCGATCCCCTAGCTTTCGGGATTGAGCAAGCGAGAGGAGCAAAAGGCGATGTCGGGCAACGGAGAGATCATGGCGTCCGGCAGTCAATCCAGCAACGGCAGCGACGACTATGATGTTATTGTGATCGGGGCTGGCTTCGCCGGATTGACTGCCGCGCGAGAACTGAAGCGGCAAGGATATCGCGTGCTGATTCTCGAAGCGAGGAACCGCATCGGCGGCCGCACCTTCACCGAGGATTTCGCCGGACAGCCGACCGAACTTGGCGGGACATGGGTGCATTGGCACCAGCCGCACGTATGGGCGGAAATCAGCCGCTATGGCATGGAGATCGACGAAACTCTGGGCAATCAAGTTGACGATCTGGTCTTTCTCGACTGGGAGGGCAATCGCCACCGGACGAAGCTTTCGGAAATGGGCGAAATCTACGCGTCCGTCGAAAATCTTCTGGCCGAAGCGCCCGCAATCATGCCGCGCCCTGCCGAGCCGTTCCTGAACCTAGACTGGGTGTCCGCGGACAGGCTATCGCTGGCAGAGAAGCTGGACGCGCCAGGCATATCGCCCGATACCAAATTGTTCGCATCGGTGATGTTCTCCCTGATGGCGGGCGCCGCGCCGAAAAATATCGCGTTCATCGAGCTCGTGCGGCTGTTCTCGCTGAGCGGCTACAGCCTGAGCAATCTCAGCCAGATCGCCGCGCGCTACAAGATCAAGGGAGGCATGAGCCGACTCTACTCGGCACTAGCGACCGACTCCGGCGCCCATATTCTGCTCGACACCCCGGTTTCCGACGTCGAAACGTCAGCCGTGGGAGTGAAGGTGACGACGGCGGCCGGGACGACCTACACGGCGGCCGCCGCGATTTCGACCCTGCCGCTCAACACGCTGAAGGATGTGCAATTCAGTCCGCCGCTGCCGGAGGAGAAACTCAAGGTCTCCATCGAAGAGCACGCAGGCCGGTCGAACAAATTCCACATCCTGATCGAGGGAAGCCACCCCCGGATTCTCTACTGGGCGCCCGCCGGCGGCGTCAGCCCGATCTACGAGCTTTTGAAGGAAGGCGAATATGACGGCTGCACGCACTTCCTCGCCTTCGGGTCCAAGGACAATGACATCGACATGACCGACAAGGCAGCGGTACAGGCCGCCGTGCGCCGGTTCATCCCCGACGCAGTCGTGTCCGATATCAGGGCGCATGATTGGAACAGCGACCCCTATTCAAAAGGCGCATGGTGCGTTTCCCGGCCCGGCCAGATTTCCAACGCCCTCGACGCGCTTCAGGCCGCCCATGGCCGTGTATATTTTGCTAGCGGCGACTGGGCCAGCGCCTGGCGAAGCGCCATCGACGGCGCGATCGAGCAAGGGCTCGTCACCGCGCGCAAACTTCATGAGATGTTGTCGGCCGAAGCCCTCGAGGCCGCAGAATAGCGGATGCTTATGCCGCAGGCCGATCGGCATGACCTCATCGGCCTTTTTCAGTATAGGAGAATATATGTCACAGGTTGCGGAAAGCCCGAGCAGGGCGAACCAGGGACAGCTGCAGCGCATCCCCTTCGGAGCGCCGGCCGATCAGGTCGCCAAGGTGCTGAAACAGGACGGCGGCGTCATCCTGACCGGCGCCATCACCCGCGACGATGTCGCGGCCATCAACGCCGAGTTGGATGTCTTCATGGGTCCTCTTTCGGGCGGAAATTTTGGGGCGGGCGAGAATGACTATCTTGCCGATTTTGCGGGCAATCACACGAAACGCCTCCAGCATGTTCTGAAATATAGCCCGACCTACCGTGACCGCCTACTCGATAATGACCTGATGATGGCCTATGTCACCGAAGCGATCGACGGACATTTCACGACGCATTCGCTTTTCGCCAGCCAGGCGATCGAGATCCTGCCGGGAGAAAAAGCCCAGGATCTTCATCGCGATGGCGGCGGCCTCAATACGGTGTTCGGCAACGACCGTCCGGACGGCCCCAACGTCTTCGTCAACTCCATTCTGGCGCTGACCGATGTGACCGAAGAAATGGGTGCCACTCGTGTCGTGCCGGGAAGCAATCTTTGGGAAGACACCAGCATTATACCGCCCCAGTCGGATACCGTCCCTGCCCTTCTTGATGCCGGCGACCTTCTGTTTTTCACGGGCCGGGTTATCCATGGCGGCGGGGCGAACACGACCGCGGACAAACCCCGCCGGGTCATCACGACCGCCTTCACCTTGCCCTTCATTATGGGCGAGGAAGCATGGCCGTTCGTGCTCTCACCCGAAGAAGTGAAAAGCTATCCACAACGGTTGCAGGCTATTCTCGGCTTTCGGTCGATCTCTTATTATGGCGAGGAGCCGGGCTTCCTTTGGCGCGTGAACCAGCGCCCGCTCGAGGAACGTCTCGGCCTCTAGCGCGAGCTGGGGGCAGGCGGAGCAAGGCTCCGCCTGCCCTGTCCACCATTGTCGATACAGAGCCGCACGTCAGGCGATAGACAGGCTGTCCGCGCTGACAGTATCGCCGGGTTTCATCGCCTTCACGAACGCCACGAAGCAGTCACAGGCCATCGTCTCCAAAGCCTCCATGCGCTCTTCCCAGATCTTTCCATAGCCCGCGAAGACGGCGATGCCTTCGAGCGACGACAGGATGAGAGCGGCGACGGTCGTTTGATCCTCGTCACCGAGCCCGGGATTCAGTTCGGCGATGATCGTCTTGATATAGGCATGTTCGGGAACATACATTTCATTGACGCACTCCTTCACGAAAGGATCGTGATTGGCTAGCGCCCAAAGCTCCGGAAAAAGATACATGGCCTGTTTCGTTCGTCCGTCTTCGAGGATGAACCGGATCAGGTTTCTCAGTCTTTGCTCGGGATTGCCGCCCGCCTTTTCAGCAGTTGCGTCGATTGCTTCACGGTAGCTCCCGGCGATCATCTGGAGCAAAGCCCGGACGAGATCGTCCTTCGACTTGAAATAATAGGTGATGTGGCCGGCTTTCAGCCCACATTCCGCAGCGATGCGGCGCAAGGTCATCGCCTTGTAGCCATGCTCGATCATGACCGACAAGGCTGTCTTGAGGATCAGCTCATGTCCCTCGGCTCCGCGCGAATAGCCGCCTTCACGCGGCACGAAGCGGTCGACTGAAAATTCTATCTCCGGCACACTATCTCTTTCGAAGCGAGGAACGTTCGCGATCGGTATAGAATGTTATAGACCAAATAGGCGGCGGCTATTCAACCCCTAGAGAATATCAGTTTCCAGCTTTGCTCCATCGCGTCCGGCCGGGCCCTTCCGCCCTTTCCTTGCGAGCGGACAGGGCAGCGAGCAATGCGTTGCGGGCGGCGCCAGCGTCGGTGCGCAAAGGCCGGCGCCGCATGTCGCCGATTTCGCTCGCCGTGTAAGGAACAAAGTCCTGCGGAATATTCTGCGGGTCGAAGGTCCATAGCGACCAGTTCACGAGTTCCGCCAGCTGATCGTCGGCGAGTGCGGCAGTCGCGACGCCAGGCACGCGCACAAGATATTCTCGTCCGCCAGGCACCTGAAGAAAGCGGGCCACCTCGGCGGCCATTGCCGGGGCGGTGGCGGGCGATCCGGATGCGTCGGGACGATGGCAGCCCTGGCACTTCAGCATCCAATTGACCCGGGCGCGATTTGGATCAGAGACGCCGGGTATTTTGACAGGCGCCACATCCGCGCCATAGGCAGCGGCACTTGCGATCAGAACGCCGACAGCGATTATCCGTTTCACCGCAGCGTGGGTCTCGATTTTGCGACCGCCGCCGCACTCTTGGACGCGCCCGCCGCCTTCGCGGCCTTGACCTCCTCTGCCGTGAAGGGCTTCGGCTTTGCGCCGCCCCCCGCCGTCAAACTACCGGTTACATAGGTCAGAACGCCAGCAACGGTCGCGTCGTCCATCCCCGCCTGCATCGGCATGGTGCCGCGATAGGTCTTGCCTTCCACCGTGATCGGCCCTGACAGGCCCTTGACGACCGCCTGTACCAGATAGCGCCGGCCTTCGGGATTCATCGCCAGCGCGCGGGCATCGACGCGCAGCGACGGATAGGATCCCGGTACGCCCGCCCCTGTGGGAAGATGGCAGGCAGCGCAGCGCGCATAGGCCTGGGGACTGCTGGCCGCATGCGTCTGGGTCGATGCCATCGTGACCAGAATTGCCAGCGGCATGGCGACCAGCGCAGAGGCCATGAGCAAAGTTCGCATCGGCTATCCCTCGAGAGCAGTGCCAAGGATCACGGCGGTCGAGCAATTATAGACCGAACTGCTCGTGCCGAGGCACCAGTTAATGTCGTTGTTCGATTGCGGCCTGACCATGGGCCGATCGGCCTCGTTGCGGTTGCACAGGCACCGGCCGCAGGAGGATTTGCCGCAGCAGTCGTTATAACTGATGATGTAGGCGCGCCCGTCAGCGGGATTCTGGCAAGTGCCGATCCAGGTGATCGGCGACATTTCTGTGCCCGGCGGACAGGTGTTGGGCCCGCCTCCGCAGCAAGAGCATAGAAAGCCGTCGATCGCGCAATAGCGCCAATAGTCGCATTGCGTCTGATCGCCCGGGTCTTGCAGGTTGGCGCTGGCCTGCGGCGGCATCGCATCGCCTCCAGGCGCGGGCGTCGCCGCGCGGGAAACCGGCAGCAGCGGAATAGCCGCAGCTCCGGTCAGTGCGCCGCCGATCAGCCGGAGCAACCCCCGGCGCGAGGATCGGCGCGCGATGTTTCGCGAAAGCCGCTCGGTCAGACCGTCAATTTCGGACATTGGATATCTTCCTATTCTTCAGGCGCGCGCCAAATATTGCTGGATGGATGCCACACCGCGATCTTTCGCCTCGAACAGGCTCTCAAGATGCTCACGATTGTTGATCAGACCGAGCGACGCGATCTTCCCTTCTTCGTCGATCAGCACGGCATAGGGCAGCTTCGACACGCCCAAGGATCGGCCAAGTTCTTCCGAAAGCACATAAGGCAGATCCGAAAGCCCGAAGGATTTGACCATATTGCGATGCTGCAACTCGTCGCTGCCGTCGCTCGCGAGCACGGTTTCCACCCACCGCGACTCGGCGCGCGCGACCGATCGCAGGACCGGGAGCAGGTTTTTGCAGACCGGACAGACGGGCGAGACAAAGAAGATCAGCTGGCTCTTGCCACGCCCGCGGCCGCCGATCTGGACATGACTGCCGTTCAGCGAAGCCAGGCCGAGCTCGGGCGCCACATCGCCGACCTGCTTGCTCTGATGAAGAGACAGCGCGCCGGCAGGGGCAATACGCTCATGAAGGACGCCGATTTGCCGGGCGAGTGCCATAACAAGGAGGCTGAGGGCGATGACCGCGACCCAGAGCAGCAATTGCGAGGCGACGAGAAAGCTCATTGCGAAAGTCTCCTGGACATCGGGATCACGGCCGCGAGTTCGCCTGCGGCGACCAACAATCCGAGGAAAGCGAGCCCGGCCAGGATTGCGGTGACGCCGAACTGCGGAGGGACAGGAAGCAGCGCGAGGCCCGCTGCGGCGAGCGACAGCCCTGCGGCGCGCGGAACCGTGAGCGGGTCGGCGCCTCTTCCGGCGGAACCGAAGGTGCAGCCACAATCAAATGCCTGCCCCCGAAGCTTCACACGCCAGGTCAGGACGGCATAGGCGCCCCAGAGCACCGCGGCGGCCGCGAGGCCGAGGGGCCTGCTGGGCTCAAAGAGAATGGCGAGCGCCGACGTCACTTCCCATGCGGCGGCGCAGCAGGTGAGGATGGGTCCAAATGCGGCCGAAACGCCCGCAAGACGCGCCGAGGCCGCTGCGAGGCGATTGAACGATACGAGCTTGTGCAGCGCCGCCCCGAGCAACACCAGTGCGAAGAAAATGTCGAGCGAGGCGGCAACCAGCCCCATCAGCGCGACGCTGCCATGGTCATCGGATTGTTGCCGACGTGAGGAATCGTCCGCTTGAATGATCCAGATGCCGCATCATAGATATCGAGCGCTCCGTCGTGCCGCGCCGCGACGAGCGAAGGTATCTGCTCGGCCGTCACCTCGATCGACACGGTCGGATTGCGCAGCGGCCAACGGGCGATGCGCGCCTTTTTCACTGGATCGACCACCCATATCTCGCTGCCGCCATCCTTGTGGCTGCCTTCCTTCCCAGCGGGATTCATCAGGACGAAGAGTTTTCCGTCGGGTGATGCGCTGATGACCTGCCAGCCGCTTGGGCGCCACTCGCCCACGTCGGATTTTTCACCCGCCAAAGTGAAGCCGCCAAGATCGCGGGCCGATGCCTGCGAAAGATCGATCGCGCGGAATGCGCCCCTGAACGTCACGAACCAGGCGGTCTGCCCGACCAGCGCGGGGGCCATGAAGATCGGATCGCCGTCAATGTCGTTGAAGGCTTCGCTGGTCGTCGTGCCGGCCAGCTTGCCCGCCGCGTCGAGGGCAATGCTGGTCATCGTCCCGTCGGCGCACAGGGACATGAAACCGCGCTCACCTGTTGGATAAATGAGCGAGCAGCCGGGCAGATCGATATCGCCAAGTACTTTGCGCGTGTCGAGATCGACCACTGTCACCGACGAGCCCGGTGTGAAGTTGAAGACGAGCCCCCATTTTTCTCCGTTTGTGAACTGAAAGGCGTTCGGCATTGTCACGAATTGCCCACGTTTCCCGCCGGGCAATATGATCTCGCCGGTTGGGGACAGGGTCTTCTTGTCCAAGACGGTGATGACGTCGGTTCGCTCGCCGCGGTTGAGCCGCGAATAGTAGGTTTCGGCGACATAGAGTTCGGACTTGCGGGCCGATGCGAGCATCACACCGAGCTGCGCCGCGGAAAACTGACCCTTCAGCGCCGCACTCGGCGCATCGACATCGACGACCGCCACGCGGCCGTCCACGAGGCTTTGGAAATTGAGGTCGTGAACGAAGACATAGCTGGCTGGATAATGGCTGGGCAATTCGGCCACGGTCGGCGTTGGTTCGGCCGCGAGCGGGACATTTTGCGCGACAGCCGGCAATGGCGCGGTCACCAGGGACGCCAAAAATACTGCTTCAAAGCCCCGCATTTTCATTGTTAGCCGTTCCTCATGACCGTCGCCGACAGAGGAAACTTTGACCATTGACAAACTTAAGTCAAGCGACAAATATTTAATCCGGATTGGTAGCTGACTGCGCACAAGATGCAGGCGAGGCCGACCAGCACCGGGAGCCGATGGCGGTTGCCGATCGATGGCATGGCCTGATTTGGAGGGGCTCCGTGACAGATTCTGAAGACTTCGCGGAAACGCCGGATCTCGAAAGCCGATATTCCTACATGGGCTGGCGCATCGTCCTAGCCTTGTTCCTGGTGATGGCGGTTTTGTACGGAACGGCCTTCTATGGCTTCATCATCGTAATGGAGTCTCTCGCTGCGGTACACGGCTGGTCGTCCAGCCAGTCCGGTAGTCTGGTATCGGCTTTGTGGTTGATGTGTCCGTTAGCTCTCGCGAGCGCACCGATCATAAATCGTGTCGGCGCTTGGCGGCTGCTGCAGATCGGGCTTCTGCTTCTGACGGTCGCCTTTCTCATTCTCCCGATAACGACCGAATTCTGGCAGGTATATCTGCTGCGTCTCGTGACGGGAGCAGGGAAGGTTTTTACGCTCGTCGCGATCCCGGTGATTGTCGCGCACTGGTTTTCGCGGCGTTTTTCCCTCGCGATAGCCTGCGCCTTCTGCGGCGGGTCATTTGGCGGCCTCGTCTTTGCTCCCGCGACCGAGGTCACGACCTTCGCCTTCGGCTGGCAATTCGCTTCGCTCGCGCTCGCCGCCGCGCTTCTGGTCGTTCTCGCGATCATCGCGGTGCTTGAGCGATATAGCACGGGCCACCCCCATGCCCAAAGGCTCGCCAGGCAAATCGAAGCAAAATCGCTGGATGGACGTCCCATCTTGCGAGAGCAGATTTCGCACATCAGCCTGCTTGTCGCGACGCCGATGGCCATTGCGGTAATCTTCCTTGGGATCGGCGCGATATCCTATCTGATCTATGTACCCAAAATGCTGGAGGCTTACGGCTTCTCGCCAACGATCGCCGCAACGCTCCTGGGAATAGCGGGTATCGGCGCGGCGGCCGGCAATCTGATTGCCGGCTGGACACTTGACCAGACAAAAGCGAATTGGACGAGCATCGGCGCCGCAATATTCATTGTAGTTGGCTTGACGGTCCTCAACCTTCTCGACGGCGCTCCCGATTTTCTGCTCGCAACAGCGGCCGTACTCCTGGTGGGGTCGGGGATGGGCGCCTGTGAGATATTGTGGCTAACACTCACGAAGCGCCAGTTCGGCACCGATCTTTTTGCGGTGACCTATGGCGGCTGGAGCTTCTTCTATCAGGCGGGTTGCGTCGCCGCGGGCACGATCGGGGGCGCCATATCCGCGACGACGACGCACAGTGGCTTTCTCGTCGCGATAGCGCTTCTCTGGACGCCGGTCATCGCACTCAGTCTATGGCGACCCGGCATACGGAATGAGGAACGGCCGGCCATTCCCGCCACGCAAACCGCATAGGATCGATATGAGCGATATTCTCCCAACCCGCTTGCCGGGCCCCTTTACGCCGCGCGCCGTCGGAAGACCGGAGGTCGTGCAGTGAAAATGGACCCATCGCCGACCGCCACCGGGCACTGGCCAGCCATCACTCTCATCGATGCCGAGGTGCGACTGTGCGCTGCAGGCGCGCCCTTCGAGATCGAGATGGTTGGTATCAACGGCATCCCCACGCGCAGCTGGAAAAACCAGCCTGCGAGCCTTGCCGCGCTCGCTCGGGGTGCTCGGTCCCGCTTCGGATCGCGGGATTTCCTGATCTTCGAGGACGAGCGCGTCACCTATGAGGGGTGGTTTCGCGCCACCGCAGCGCTGGCACAGGAACTCCGCGCCCGCGGGGTCGCAAAAGGCGACCGCGTCGCGCTTGCGATGCGCAACCTGCCCGAATGGCAGGTCTGCTTCTTTGCCGCGGCCTGTATCGGCGCGATCGTGGTCCCGCTCAACGCCTGGTGGACCGGAAGCGAGCTTCGTTATGGCCTTGTCGATAGCGGCGCCAGCGTCCTTATCTGCGACGACGAGCGGTGGCACCGAATCGCGCCGTTCGCCGAGGCGCTTGCCGACCTTTGCCATGTCATCACATCCCGAAGCGAGGGCGCGCCCACAAATGCCGAGCGGCTCGAGGCGCTTATCGGCGTGCCGGGCGACTATGAAAACCTCCCCGATCTTTACCTGCCGGAGACAGAACTGCGCGCCGACGACGATGCGACGATCTTTTACACCAGCGGCACGACCGGCTCACCCAAGGGCGCGCTGGGCTCGCACCGCAACATTCTCGCCTGCACGCAGGCTACACCCTATCTCGTGCACCGCACCGCCCTCAGGCGTGGGGACGAACCGCCACAGCCGCGCCTGCGCAAGAATCTTGTCGTCATACCCTTCTTTCACGTAACCGCATGCTGCTCGATCCTCATGCAGACGATGTCGGCAGGCAATGCGATCGTAATGATGCGCAAATGGGATCCGCTGGCGGCGATGGCGCTGATCGAACGCGAAGGGATCACGAATACCGGCGGCGTCCCGACCATCGCCTGGCAACTGCTCGAGCATCCAGAGCGTCGTGGCTTCGATCTGAGCTCGCTTGACCTGATTACCTATGGCGGCGCACCCGCTGCGGCGGAACTTGTTCGGCGCATCGCGAGCGATCTCAAGGCGAGCCCCTCTACCGGCTGGGGAATGACAGAGACCTCCGCGACGGTGACTAATGTCGCGGCCGAAGATTATCTGCTCCGTCCCGACAGCTGCGGCCTCGCGCTTCCGGTTTCACGCCTGAAGATCATGAACGAAGACGGCACGACGGAATTGCCTACCGGCGAGATTGGCGAGCTGTGGGCATCTGGTCCCCAAATCGTGAAAGGCTATTGGCGCAATGCCGAGGCGACGGCGGAAACATTCCGCGAGGGATGGGTCAGGACCGGCGACATCGCCCGCCTCGACGACGAAGGCTTCTGCTACATCGTCGATCGCGCGAAGGACATCATCATCCGCGGCGGCGAAAATATCTATTCGAGCGAGATCGAAAACATCCTCTACGAGCATCCTGCGGTCATCGATGCCGCCGCGATCGGCATAGCGCACAGGACGCTCGGCGAGGAGCCTGTGGCGGTCGTCTGTCTCGCGCCCGAGAGCAGCGTCAGCGAAACCGATCTGCGCGGCTGGATCGGCGAGCGGCTCGCCCGCTTCAAGGTGCCGGTTCGCATCCATTTCCTGAGCGAAATGCTGCCGCGCAACGCCAATGGGAAGATCCTGAAGAAGGATCTGAAGGCGTTGTTCGCGGCGAGTTGAATGGAATTCTCGGCCCGGTTTTGATCGGCGCGACACCCGTCAGGACCTGCAGGATTCTCCCGTCGGCGCGGCTAGCGCCGCACGCCACGAAAGCCGATATGTGACAAAAAATCCGTCATGATCGGACAATCTCGCCCCCTTGTCCGAGCCGTCGAACATCGCTTCGACGCGGACGGGTTCGACCGACACGGTCTTGCCATTGTCGAAGGCCTGCAAATCCTGTGTGTCGAGCCACGGCTCATCCCCGTCCCAAGACATTTTGACCTCGCAGGTCGTCGGCCTGTCGATGCACCAGCGGTGGACAATCGTATAAGGAACCGCCGTCGCGAAGAAATCGAACCGCTCCGGATTGCGGCGCATGTTGAAGTCGCCCCCGATGATCAGCGGGTTATCCGGCCTATGGTGCTCATCCAGAAAATGCGCTGCTTCGAGCGCCTGATAGCGATGCGCCTCGCCCGAGCGCTCGAGCGGGACGCCCGCCGCGCGGCCCGAATTCATGTGCGTCGTGAAAATATCGATCGGCGTCGGCACGCCGGGCACGGTCACCCGGACCAGCATCATACCCTTCGCCGCGAGGCAGTCGAAACCCGCGCACGCCTTCCGCGCAAAGCCTTCGCGGACCATCTCGGCGACCGGAAAGTCGCTAAGCACATAAAGACCGCTCCGCATCAGCTTCGGCGCGCGCTCGCCCTTCTTTCGGCGGCGCTCGGTGACGAATTGTCCTGAAACCGCCGGGTCCTTCGCCATGTCCGATCGCTTCGGCCCGCCGATCGCATTGGCGTATCCCGCCTGCTGCCCAATTCGGGCGGCCCGGCTGGTAAAGGTCTCCTGCATCAGCACGACATCGGGCGCCCTCCCCTGCGCCCGAAAATCGGCGAGCGTCGTTCCGATCCGGTCGAGCGAAGCGCCGCGGTTCTTGCGCGCGGGCCATGGCAGGCCTTCGACATTGTAAATCAGAATTCGGAGCGTCGTGCTCTGCCGCCCGTCGGCCAGACGCGTGATGGCGGGCATTTCGGGCGCGGTCGGGCAGGAGGCGTATCGGTCCGGCGGCCATGATGCGCACCCAGCCGCCAGGAGGATGATCGCCGCGGAGGCAGCGATCTTCTGCATCAGCCCCTCACCTCTGCCAGAACCCGGCGCCCGAGCGCGGCGACAGCGAGCAGCGCAAGGCCGTTCAGCATGAGCTCGACACCGAGGAACGTTCCGAGAATTGCCGAGCGCCCACCCTGGAGGTGGCGGTAGACCAGCAGCGCCAGGAGAAGCGAGACCGCGCCTGATACGAGGAGTGGCCAGAAGCTTGCATCCTCCCGGTGCGAGACGCTCCACGCCAGTTTACCAAGGCCCGAGATCAGGAGCAGGATGCCCATCAGGATGGTGAGCGCCTTGGCGCCGGCCACCGGATGGAACAGGATGGAAAGGCCGAGCGCGAGCGCCGCGCCAGCGCTCAGTAGCGACGGTGCGCGCGTTCGCCATCGCGTTTCGAAAAAAGCACCGACGAGCTGGATCCCGCCCGACAGGACCAAGGCCACGGCCGCGAGCGTCACGGCCGCCATTGTCGCCGCAAGCGGGTTGAGAATGGCGAGGACGCCGCAGATCAACGAGAAAACGCCCGCGAAGCGGAGCATCGTTGACAGGATATTCATAGGCTTGCACTCCTTTTCCCAGTCTCGGCGAGCCGAACGATATCGAGCTTAGGGCACCGCGGATACCAGCAGAAAAAAGCCGCAAATGACGAGATGGATCGCACCTTGCAGGACCGTGGTGCGCCCGGTTCCCAAGGTCAGCGCGCCAATCAGCAGCGTCAGGCCAAGCAGGGCGGTCTGCGCTGTCGGAAGGCCGAGATCGAGCGGCTGCGCGACGACGAGCGAAACGATCGCCACCGCGGGAATGGTGAGCCCGATACTCGCAATCGCCGAACCGAGGGCGAGATTGAGGCTGACCTGCAACTTGTTGCGAATTGCCGCCTTGATCGCCGCTATGCTCTCGGGAAGCAGCACGACCATCGCGACGATGACCCCGACGAACGCTTGCGGAAGCCCAGCCCGCTCGATCGACTTGTCGAGCGGGTAGGAAAGCTGCTTAGCGAGCAGGACGACGGCAATCAGGCACAGGACGAGCAGCGCAAGGCTGGCGAGCGCGAGCCGGCGCGATGGAAGGATCGCCCCTTCCGCCTCGCCGTCGTCGGTCCCGAAAATAAAATAATCGCGGTGCTTCATCGTCTGTACGCGAATGAAGATGCCATAAAGCAGGAGCGAGGCGAATGCCACGAACAGAAGCTGGGCGGACGAATAAGCCGCGCCGGGCGCCGACAAAGTGTATGTAGGCATGACAAGGCTGAGCACCGCCAGCGTACCGAGCACGGCGAGCGCCGCTGTTGCGCCGTCCAGCTTGAACCCTAATTCCCCATGTCGGCGCGCGCCGACGAGAAGGCTGAGGCCGACGACGCCATTCACCGCGATCATCACGGCCGAGAAGATCGTGTCGCGCGCGACCGTCGCGACGCCATCGGCCCCGGAGAGGAGGAAGGAAATGATCAGCCCCACCTCGATCACCGTTACGGCGATCGCAAGCAGGATCGAACCGAAGGGCTCACCCAGCTTCAAGGCCAATATCTCGGCATGATGCACCGCAGCGAAGACCGACGCGCCGAGCAGTGCGGTCGCCAAGGCGAGGATGCCCGCATTTCCTACCCCGATGACATGCGCGCCCAGACTGGCGATAAGCAAGAGCGCCAGAAGCGGTACGGCAGCGGTCCAGGCCGGAATCTTTCCGGCGGGGGATGCACTCATGCCAGCGCCCCTCGCCAAAGAGGCATCGGCATGCTCATTGTCCGCCCTTGTAGAGCTTGCCGTCTTTCATGATCACGGAGAAATTCTTTGCCGAATCGCCGAGCAGGTCGATCTGCGCGAGCGGATTTCCATCGACAAGAATGAGGTCCGCGAGCGCGCCCTCCTCGACCACTCCTAGCCGCCCCTCATAGGGAGAGCGCGGCCCCGAGAGCGCGAGGAGTTGGGCATTGTCATAGGTCACGAGCTTCAGGATTTCGGCGGGCGTGAACCATGGCTTCAATTTGAGCAAATAGCTGTTCTGCTTGTCGTTGAGGTCTGGCTCGAAGAGAAAATCGGTGCCCCAAGCGAGCTTCACGCCGAGCTTCTTCGCATTCGTCCAGAGTGCCGCATTGTTCGCGACAATGTCGCGCCTCTTCTCCCGGCGCTTGGGATCCATGTTCGGATTGTCGTCGGCGAAGGTCTGGGTCGATAGCCAGATGCCCTTGTCGGCCATCACCCGCAGTGTCGCCTCGTCGAGAAGCTGACCGTGTTCGATGCACTTCACGCCGGCATCGATTGCCCGGCGTACCGCGCGCGGGGTGTAGGCATGGACCATCACATAGGTGTTCCAGTCCGCCGCGGCATCGGCGGCCGCCTTCATTTCCTCGAACGTATATTGCGTGACGTCGATCGGGTCATATTCCGAGGAGGTGCCGCCTCCTGCCATCAGCTTGATCTGACTGGCCCCGAAGCGGAGATTCTCGCGCGTCGCAGTCAGCACTTCGCTGGTTCCGTCGGCGATGAAATTGGCGCCGAACAACTCCGATCGCGAAACCGTGCCGCCGAACTTCCGCGACCGCTCGCTCGGTAGCCGGAAATCGCCGTGCCCGCTGGTCTGCGAAATGACCGCGCCTGACGGCCACACGCGGGGGCCTACAAGTTCGCCTGAATCGATGCGCCGCTTCAGCCCGAAGATCGGCCCGCCGGCGTCGCGCACCGCGGTGAAACCGCGCAGCAGCATGTCATGCGACTGGCGACCGGCAGCCTCCTCGGCCTTTTCGGGGGTGAGGTCAGGCGACAGCATCTGCGGCATCGTCAGCGCGCTGAAGGTCAGATGCACATGCACGTCGATCATGCCCGGCATCAACGTACGGCCGCCGCCCTCGATGGTTTTGACGGGCCCACCCGGCGTGATCCGCTTGCCGATCCTGGCGATCCGGCCACCTTCGATCAAAACATCGGTCGGTGCGCCCAACTGTCCCTTCACGACATCGAGCACGCGGACATTGTGGAACAACGTTCGGGATGCCGGATCCTGGGCCCGTCCGCTCTGCACCGGGAGCGAGACAATCAGGACCGCTGCCGCAAGACCCGGTCGCCAACGCAAAGCCTTCTTGTTCATCGCCTGCCCCTATTCAGTTCGAAAGTATCTATCGAAGGCTTGTGCGCGCCCTCCAGCTCGTCAGAATATGAAGCTCGCACCCAAAAGCGGGCCGGCGAGCGCGGCGCTCGTCCGCACATTGCCGCTCTTGTAATCGACGTAAAGATAGCGATAGCCGCCCGAGAGCCAGATATTCTTCGCCACGCGCAGGTTTGCCGTCGCGACTGCCTGCCCCGTCACCTCCGACGCTGCGCCGAAGCCGCCGATGTCGCCGTAAAGCAAAAATGAAAGACCGGGCGACGCCTTGATGTTGAGGCGCGTTGCAAAGACCGGATCGACGAAACTCGCCTTCGCGCTCGCTGTCAGATTGAGCGCTGGCACCGCCGCCTTGGGGCGGATCCACCAAGCCCGCCCACCCACCAGAACGTCGAGCGAAGCGCCTTCCTGTTCGACGGCCCGGTAGCCGACAAGCGCGGTCGCGGACGTCTGGCTCAGCTTTCCTTCAGCTGGCACAACAGGAAGCGCCGGATTTCCGGTCGGCGCCAGCCCTTCACGCGACGCCGAGGAATGGGTGACATCGGCGACGACGACCAGGCGATCATGCTTGATGAGGCCGCTGACAAAGAAAGCCGCATCAACGTCCTCCATCAGGTCGCCGAAGCTTTTGTCGACATGCACTGTCGGAGCGCCCGGGCCAGGGCGAAGTGTCCCGCCGAACCCCGACGCCCAGACATAGGGCGTGATCTGGATCGTCGTTCCGCGGCCATCGCTTTCAGACTTGGCATTGGCCGGCGTGGACATCGCCATCGTCAGGAGCATTGTTCCCGCGCACAAAAGATTGGATCGGAAATTCATTCGATATGCCCCTGCCAGGTCCAGCGGGGCGAGCGCATCTCCTCAACCTCGCCCTCAAAAACTCCCGGCCGCTTCAAAGCGGACCCGCTTTCCCCTGCGCTGCACCGGATTGACCAATAAAACTAGTCGCCTGTCAAATATCCATCGGAGGCAGAGCCTTGTCAATCGCAATTCATCCCGAAACGCGGCGAAAGAGTCTCAACGGCCGCTCAACCATACGCCCCCGTCTTGCCGATTGAAGTGCGCGGTCTGCCCCACGCCGCATGCGGGACAGCCAGCGCGAGACCTCCAATGTAACGACCGATGGCTGTGTCCCAGTTACAATATTTGACATATGACATATTTTGATCGATGCCATTGCAGGAAATTTTGACGTGCCATCGAGTCGACCTCGAACCGCGCGCGGCTTGGGAAAGAAGCAGGCATGCACACCGCTTTCGATGTCAGAAAGGATATGTTTCATATTCTGCGCGGAGCCGAGACCATCGGGTCCGAGGAATTTCTGGATTGGGGTGAGCGCGACAGGCTGGGCGTCGTGGTCGATGAGCAGGTCGGTGCCCTGGACGCGGGACTGCTGCTGCTCTTCGCAGCTGCCGCCTTTTACGATGCGGATCCCGGACGGCGACGGCGCGCAATCTATCCCGAGCTCTATATTTTCCACGCCGGAGGACCGTGGGGGGGCTTCCTGGCCTTCGATCTTTATCCGACGCACAAGGAAGTCTTCGTCGAACCGACGTGCGAGGCGCTACTTGCCGCGGTGAACAGCCGCGGCATCACCCATCTCGCCGTTCCCGAAAGGATCACCAGCAGCGACCCCGGACCAGCCTATGAGGTCGAGGCGGCGCTGGACAGGCTCAAGCAATGCTTTGCCTATGGAACCGGCAGCACTCCAACCGAAGCCAGCATCACCATTTCGACCGAGAATATGGCGCTTCTCGGAAACTATTCGGTGACCCTTGATATCGACACATTCGATGATGGCATGAGCCGCGCCGGCCAATCCATTCCGCTGCAGCTCAGGCCATCCGCATCCCCGGCGCTGGCCGAAGAAATCATTAGGATAAGGCAGCGCGCCGAAGCGGAGTGCAGGCCGGATGCGTCATCACATATCCTATCGCAGCGCCGGCTCGACGCGGCTCTGGCAGCAGGACGGATCGAGGAACAGCTGCGGGTGCTTTCCACAGCGGAGGCGATCGCGATGCTCGGAAGCGCCAAGCCTTCCTCCTCCGCTACATCGGACAAGCCGCGCCCGCCGGGCACCACATGAGGCCACGTTCCGCCAAGCTGCAGGGCCTTCAAAGCGCAACTTGCCGCTCGATCGATATTGAAACGCCATTTTTTGAGGAGAATTCAGGATGAGTGAACAGAATGAAGTAGTCTCGGTTCTTCCCGGCCGGTCCGGTCCGACCAAAATTACGCCGGGCGAAGCAAGCGAGGTCGTCTTCGCTCGCCCCGGCGTCGTCGTCGACGGCCCCGGCAGCTTCGCAACCGCACTCAGTTCGACCGATCTGACCTTCTCCGCGGGTGTTTACAAATGCGATGCGGTGGATGTCCCGTTTGACGCCTATCCCTATGACGAATTCCTCTACATGCTGAGCGGCACCCTGACGTTGATCTCCGAAGACGGCACATCGCTTACGATCGATGTCGGTGATGCCGGCTTCATTCCGAAGGGATGGAAGGGTCGTTGGATCACGGCCGGGCTCGTCAAACATTATGCGGTCTACACGAACGGAGGGACCCAATGATCGCGTCCGGGGAATCCCGGATCTGATGCTTTGGGACAAGACACACCAACGCAGAAAAATCCTCCCGGAGCGCTTTGACCCGGCGCTCCCGCTATTCCTTGACGCACCGCCCGACCGCGACGAGTTACCTGTCCGACAAGCGGCCCGCAAATATGCAGCAGATCATTTGCGCTCGACCACGGCGGCGGAGCGTTGCGACGATCTATCCGACCCTGCTTTGCCTGCGCCCCTGAAGATAGCATTCTTGGTTGAGCGGACGTGACGGACTTCACTTGGCCTGACCCTCTATGCCTGGATCTGCAGCTTGAGCGCGATGACATATTGATACGCGATGCGGCACGATCATTTGCACAGGATCATCTCCGTCCGAGCGTGACCGAGGATTTCGAGGAAGGTTACACCGACGCGGGATTGTTCAGGGAGATGGGCGAGCACGGCTTGCTCGGCGTGACGATGCCGGAAAAATACGGAGGCGCGGGGGCATCCTATGTTGCCTACGGGCTGGTCGCACGAGAATTTGAGCGGATCGACACGGGTTACCGCTCGATGATGAACGTCCAGTCGAGCCTCGTCATGTATCCCATCTGCCGCTTCGGATCGCCCGAACAAAGGGGCCGTTACTTGCCGGGATTGGCATGCGGAAAGATGATCGGCTGCTTTGCCCTTACCGAACGCGGGGCTGGCTCGGACGCCGCTTCGATCAAGACAACAGCCACGATGATCCATGGCGGATACCGCCTCGATGGTCAGAAGACGTGGATCTCGAACGCACCGATCGCGGACGTCTTCATCATATGGGCGCGCAGCGAAGCCCATGGCGGATCGATCCGCGGCTTTGTGGTGGAAAAGGGCGCACGGGGGATGTCAACCAAAAGGATCCCGAACAAGCTGGCGATGAGAACCTCGACCAACGGCGAAATCGATCTCGATAATGTCGTTGTCGGCAAAGGTGCGATGCTTCCGACAGCTGTCGGATTGAGAGCTCCAATGGATTGCGTGAGCCGCGCGCGATACGAGGTCTCGTGGGGGGTCATGGGCGCCGCCGAGAGCTGTTACGCCGCAGCGCGGCAATCTGGTCTGGATCGGACCAAGTTCGGAAGAGCACTGGCCGGGACGCAGCTTTTCCAGAAAAAGCTCGCTGACATGGCGACCGAGATCTCTCTGGGACTCCAGGCTTCGTTACGCGTGGGCCGCCTGATCGACGGCTTTCACCACACGCCGGCCATGACGTCGCTCATCAAGCGCAACAATGTTGGAAAGGCGCTCGGCATTGCGCGCAAGGCAAGGGAAATGGTCGGAGGGAACGACATGGCTTCGAGCTACGAAGTTATGCGTCACATGCTGAACCTTGAAGCGGTGAGCAGTTACGACGGCACGGAAGATGTCCACGCGCTCATTCTCGGACGAGAGATTACCGGCCATTCCGCCTTCTAGGTCTCGCCGGGAGCGTGCCACTGGCCCGCGAAAAACGAAGGGACGAAAGCAAGGTGGGATCAAGAACGGAATAGAGTTTCAGGTTAGTTGAGGCGAGTTCGACCATGGTGCAGGATAGCGCGCGTACATCCGAAGACGACCGGCCAATCCGGGCAGAGCGACGGCGCGATACAATGCTGGACGCTGCAGAGGGCCTGTTCATTACACAGGGCTACGCCGGGACCAGTCTTGCCGAGATCGTGCGCCTCTCGGGAGGCTCGCTTGCGACGCTTTACGACATATTCGGCAACAAGCAGGGCCTGCTTCACGCCCTTGCCATCCGATGGCGTGACGAGACGAAGGCGGAGCGCGCGGCGCGTGGTGAAGGTGCCGGGGGTTCGAACCGCGACGTTCTCATGGGTTATGTGCGCAGCGAATGCGCTGTCTGGCAATCGCCGCGCGCGACTGGGCTAATCCGGATCCTCGTCTCGGAAGGCCTGCGCGACCGCAATTTTGCGATCCAAACCTATCGCGATCTGCACGCGCCCTTTGTCGCGGAGATAACAAATCTGTTTGTCGAGTGGAGCGAGGTTGGCACAGCCAGCATTGACGATCCTGAAACCGCAGCCCATCTTTTTATCTCGACGATTTCCGGTGATACCCTGCTCGGCAGGATTTTCGGCGTGAAGGACGCAACGCTCGATATCGCGCAAATCGCGAACCGGCTTGAGCCGTTCTTCCATTACTATGAAATTTCGTAGAGCAGAGCGTGGCCGGGACCAGATAGCCCCCCACAACTGCTGTGCCGCGTTTCCCTGGTGGCCAGAGGCCCGTGCTAGCGACATTGGATCAGCCCGGCTCGGCGATCGGTAAAAAGCCGGATCCGGCTTATCGCCCGGCGCCGACACGCTCGAGGCGCCGCACCGATCCCTACGAGGCAAGGCTAGCATTCACGCGATACTCGCATGGGGCGAGCGCGGCGTCCCGATGCTGTTCGCGAGCTAGAGCACCTCCACGCAGTGGGCTCGAAAAACCTTTGTCTTTTGACAAAGATTTATAAGCCAATTACGGTCGGCGATCAATTCCAGAGCGGGTTATCGGCTTTGAGCCGAAAGAAAATCGATACGGACGCTGAGGTTTTTTCGATGTGAACCGTTTTTCTCCCGGGATGAAAAAAAAATGGGAGGGAACAAAATGCCTGGGAGAATCTGTGCATTCGGTACGCTTATAGCGGCTGTTTCTTTGATCAGCGCGCCAGCAATGGCACGAGAAACGGCGAAAAGGTTCGATATTCCGTCCCAGGATCTCGGGAGTGCGCTGCTCGCCTTTGGATTGCAGTCTGGCAAACAGATCGGCTTCGAAAAGGACAAGCTGACGGGCCTTCGATCAAAAGCCGTGCGGGACACGCTTTCAAGCGATCAGGCACTGCGAACGATGATCTCGGGCCTGCCGGTGTCGGTTCGCAACGAACCAGGCGGCCTTGTCATCATCTCCTTCAATGCCCGTGGCCGGCCCCTGCTAGCCAAAACCGCGCCGCCACCGCGGCCGACACGGGGGATACCTACCGCGAGCGAGAGCGCCGATATCAGCGCAGCTCCAGGAGATGTCCGGGGTCTTGAGGACATCGTCGTCACGGCCGAGAAGCGGGAAACGTCGCTTCAAAAAACGCCCATCTCAATCTCCGTTCTTGGAGCGGAAGCGCTGAAAGCACAGGGCATAGCGTCGGTTGCGGACTTCCAGAGCGGGGCAGTGCCAAGCCTCCAGATCATACCCTATGGCGGCGCGCGACCCTCCGCTTTCGTCGTGGGAATGCGCGGCGTCGTACCAAACGACGCAACACAGGTCACTCGCGACACCAGCGTTGGCATTTATACTGACGGTGTCTATCTCGGCCGCGTCCAGGGCCTCAACACCGAGCTGGTTGACCCTGAGCGAATCGAGATACTCAAGGGACCGCAAGGCACGCTTTTTGGTCGCAACGCGGTCGCGGGCGCTGTCAGCATTATTTCCAAAAAGCCGACCGGCGAATGGGGCGGCGTCGTCACTGGCGGCGTACGTAATTTTGACGGTCAGAATGTCGCTGCCCACATCAACCTGCCGGCCATCGCCAATATCAGCGTGAAATTCGACGGCGTGTACGCCCGTCGCGGAGGCTGGGTCGATAATCCAAACCCGAGGCAGGCGGATTGGGGCGACTATGAAAGATGGGGTGTGAGAGGGACGGCGTTGTGGCGTCCGACCGATAGCTTCTCGCTCCAATATGCCTATGATCGATCGGTCGATCGCTCAACCGTCTATTATGTCCAGCTCGACAAGCTCGTTCCCGGTGCGACTTCAAGCGCAATCGCGCCCATTTTTTCGCTCGAACCCGAACGGGTGAAAACGGCACGAGGTCCCTTCCCTCTCGAACCGAGTGTCGGCAAAGTTTACGGCCATACGCTCAACGCCAACCTTGCCATTACCGATGGCATCGATCTGCGCTCGATTACGGCCTATCGCAGTCTCGATCAGTCACAATTTGACAACGATGCCGGTACTTACCGCGGCTTCTCGCCGAACGCCGTCTTCGGCCGCTTCAGTTTCACCGATGTGCATCAAAAGCAGTTCAGCCAGGAGCTACAACTTGTCGGTTCCACCGACCATGTCAATTATGTCATCGGTGCTTATTATTATTGGGAGAAGGCGCGCGAGAGCGCCGATACGCCCTTTTGTTGCCGCTTTAACAGCGACGGTACTGGCTATACAATCTTTCCCGAGCCTCTCTTCGGCGCCCGGCCGAGCCGCGCAAGCAGGGTCCGGGCAACGTCAAGGGCGCTGTTCGCGCAAGCCACTTGGACTCCTGATTTTCTCGACGAACGGTTGCATCTCACGGCAGGCGGGCGTCTCACCAACGACCGGAAAAACGGGGGTATGGTTGCGATCCAGGGGGTTCCCTCAACCTTGCGGTTCAACTTTGAAAGCACGCGCCTCGACCCCATGGCGACGATAGCGTTCGACTGGACCGATACGGTGAATAGCTATGTCAAATGGGGCACAGCCTATCGCGCCGGCGGGGCTAATACACGCACCTTCACCCTCTCGCCTTTCAACGAGGAAGAACTCGAAACTCTTGAAGCCGGGTTGAAATCCGAACTCTTCGACAGGCGCGTCCGCGCAAACCTGGCAGTCTACAAGAGCATCTATCGTGACATCCAGATCGACGTTATTTCTCCAGTCAATCCTGCGCTTTCGGAAACCGTCAATGGGACGAAACCCGGTAAAATCTGGGGCATCGAAGCAGACCTGACACTCATGCCGATCCGCGGTTTGACGCTCAATGCGAGCTACGCTTTCACACATGCGAAGATCGCGCCGCAGCCGAGCCCTTTCACGGCGCAGATCGTCAATCTGAAAGTCGCCCACACGCCGAAACATGCGATGAGCCTTAGCGGAGACGCGGCCCTTGGAAAGCTCGGGGAGGCTTCGCTCAATCTTCATCTCGACGGGAATTATGCGAGCGGCACCTATTCGGAGCCTACCGACCTACGGCTCAACAAGGGCCGGACGCTGATCAACGGCAGATTCAGCTTGGATGATACTCCCGTGGGAGGCTCGTTCGTATCGGTCGGCTTGTGGATGAAGAACATCACGAACGAGGCCTACATCACTTATGACTTCGATTACGGTGACACGCTGATCCCCGGTTACACCAATGCGGCGATAGCCGCCTATAACGAACCGCGCACCTACGGTGTCGACGTCACGTTCAAATTCTAAAAGGAGCGGCGTCAGCATGACGGACCCAAAACGCAAATCAGGTGTGATAGCCGGCTTTTTAGCGTTGGCGATAACGAGCGCAGCTTTTGCAGAGAGCAATCCGGCGCCCGACCGGGCTGCCACCGCGGTGCCTGAGCAGCAAGACATACCCTTTTCTCAGGCGAGCGTGACGCGTGACGCCAATGGTCGATATTCGCTGCACTGGTCTGCGGAGCGGGCGACGCATGTAAACGTATATGCGATGCCGGGCCCTGACGCTTACGCCGAGCGGCACTGGATAGGAGCCGGGTCTCGAACGGACGACATGGCAGTCGAGCTTTCCGGGCCGGATCGCTGGTACTTTCAGCTTGTTCCCGACCATGGCGCTGCACTTGTCGTCGGCGATCGCCGCATAGGTCTTGAGGGCGCGCCGAATTTTCGCGATGTCGGCGGGGTTCGGACGACGGATGGGCGGTGGGTACGAATGGGCATGGTCTATCGATCCGACGCTCTCGGCGGCCTGACGAACGCAGATCGGGATCTTGTCGCGGCCCTCAACTTGAGTGCGATCGTCGATTTGAGAAATGATGCGGAGCGCGCGCAATCACCGGAGCCCGAGTTTGGAAGCGCGAGCCGCTACCATTTTGACGTTTCAGCCGACATCGGCTCCGATTCACTGGGCTGGCCCCAAGGCGCGCTCGACCTCATCCGCGACGGGAATGCCGCAGAAGTTACGCGAGCCCTTAATCGTCTGCTGGTGAGCCAGCCGAGCGCCGCGGAAGGATATAGGCGAATGCTGCAAGCGATCGCCGGCTCCGACCGCCTTCTCTTCCACTGTACGGGCGGACGCGACCGCACGGGATGGGCGGCGGCGGTGGTCATGCGGATTCTGGGCGTTCCGATGAAGCAGATCGTCGCCGACTATGAAGAGTCGAACGCGCTTCTCCCGCCCGACCTTTTGCGCGATTACTGGCCCGCGTCAATTCCGCCGACGGACGCGGAGATCGACGCGCTCGTCAACCTGCGAGGAGAATATCTGCAGGCGGGTTTCGCCGAGGCGGACCTGCTCTATGGGTCATTCGACAACTATCGTCGCCGCGCCCTCCACATCAGCGATACCGAGGCCGAAAGTTTAAAACACCGACTATTGGTTCAATGATCGGGCCTCCCTCTCTGTCGACACATGATCCGCGGCTGGCCCGGCCGGATCGGGCGGTGTGATATAGCGCCTTGAACCGCTCTGCCCAACCCGTCACGATGCTTGAGCAGCTGTTTGTGCGTTACTACCGCCCGTTGATCCGCTTCTTTTCACGACGCGTCGGCAATCTGGCGGAAGCGGAAGACTTGGCCCAAGACGTATTTGTCAAATTGTCCCGCTACACTGATCAAACTGAACTCGGCTCCCCTGATGGTCTGGTGTTCACGATTGCCGCGAACGTATTGAAGGATCGGAACGCGCTTTCGCGGAACCGCCTTGTCGATGCGATTAGCGAACACCAAGGGCTCACCGGTTCCGCAAAACGGACACCCGAGGGGCTGATTGATCAAATCGCGCCCGACCGGATCGTCGCGGGTCAGGAACTGGCCGAGATGTTAGCCTGCGCACTCGACGAGCTCAGTGAGAAGACGCGTACCATATTCCTCTTGTTCAAGTTCCAGGGCATGCGACAGAAAGAAATCGCGGGCAATTTTGGAATTTCGGTGAGCGCCGTCGAAAAACATATCGTCATCGCAAGCACCCATGTCATTTCCAGGATGGGTCCAAATGTCAGAGATTAGTGTCTCTCGCACTGCGCTTGACGAGGCCGCGGCATGGCACTTGCGGTTGCTTGATGCGACACCTGACTGCCCGGATCATGATGCATTTCGCGATTGGCTCGCTGAAAATGGGGAAAATCGGCAAGCGCTCGATTTATTGTCGACGACCTGGGTGGTTGTCGATCGCTACGCAGATTCAGAACCTATCCTCAAGAGGCGCGTGAAGGCCTTGGAGCATCTCTATTATAGAGGCGAGCGTCGGCGCTCGCCTTCGAACCGACTGCGTCCTTCGACCGGGGCATTGGCGATGATGGCTTCGGTGATTCTGATCATTGCCGCGTGGACAGCATTGCCTGCCACACATGTTTTTGGCGGACGAAATGTCGCAAGTCTCGATCGACCGACGCTCATCACGCTGGAGGACGGCTCACGTGTTTCGCTAGATGCGCGCAGCCGCATCAGGGTCCTGTTTACACGCGATCGGAGGGATGTCATTCTCGAACAGGGACAGGCCCGATTCCAGGTGGCGAAGGACCCGCATCGCCCATTTGCGGTCGATACCGGAAGCCGGTACGTCGTCGCGACCGGAACCGATTTCAATATTGACCGATCGGCCGGCGCTGTAACGACAACACTTATCGAAGGACGCGTTTTCGTGGCGCGCCAGAAGGGCTTTTTCAAACGGCTCGTCTCGCGCGAGCCGTGGGAGGAGGAAGTGCCGATGCGGGCGGGCCAGCAGATTATGCAGATCGCCGGCACCGACAAGCTGGTGATCGCCGAGGGCAATATCGAGGCGGCCACTTCATGGATTTCCGGAAAAATCGTTTTCGATCAAACGCCGCTGTCAGAGGCTGCAATGCGAATTGGCAGATATACCCCTCACGAAATCAAGGTGGGTTCCAAGAGCATCGAACAGCTCCGAATCAGCGGCGTATTCGACACGGGCGACGCCGACACCTTCATCCAAGCAGTTACCGCGCTGTGGCCGGTGGATGCGATCCGCGAGCGCAATGGCAACATCATCCTGGTCGCCCAACACGCGCCTTGATTGGCATCGGCCGAACGGAATTATCCGCAGCTTGCTCCCTTAAGCGCCCGCGAGCACAGACGCGCCACTTGATAATAAGAGTTTCGAAATCACGGCCGCGCAGTCCGACGATAAGCCAGTTGGCAGGCTGCTAAACTGCGTTCAAACAGCGCCCCCGATCGACGTCGAAGAGGGCCCCCTTTGCGGATATGGTGTGTTGAGGTGCAAACCGGCGTTGGAGCAGGATCCTCCTCTTTCACGATCTATCATCTTGAATTGTCGTAAAAAGTCGATTTTGACCGAGGTCCCGATAGGCGCCGTTCGGGACCCCGGCATGCGCCAATTCAAGCATAGCAATCAATGCAATAGCTTCCGCGAGAACGGGGTCCCACTCTGGCGCTGATCCACAGGGACGATAGCATAATAGGCTTTGGAGCAAAGCGCACCAAGCCCGGCATAGTTACATATGTTCTGCCATACGAATGTGCGGCCGAGAGGCCAAAACCCGCCGTTACACGATCGGAGGCCATGGCTCGCCGTGGACACCCGTCACCGCGAGAGCTGAAGCGGAACGACTGTCGATTTTAATCGCCCAAAGCATCGATCCGGGCGACGCGGATCGCCTGCGTCGGAGAACCGCTCGATCAGATCGACGCGAAGTGGGCCTTCCCTCTCGGCCAATGCGCCCCCTTGTAGCACCACGGATCAAGCATGCTGATTGGACAGCGAAATCATTGTGCTCGCCGGCGCAGCTTGCTGAATTCCCGATCGCCCGCGATGAAGCGGTCGATCATTGCAGGCAGAATGCGCTCAGGCGGAAGAGGAGCGTCAAGCGCGTTGAGCCGCGCATGCACCCGCGCATAGTCAATGATATCGCGCATCAGCCTACCGGGCAGCTCAAGCGTCACCTTGACCGGCTTCTCTTCGGCAACCGGCCCAAGTCTCAATTTCGTCATCATGTTACTCCGTTCAGCGGCTCGAGGATGAGGTCGCGCATCACGAGCACTCGCAGCGCGAAGCCAGGCCGGATCGTAATCGTCGGGGGAACCCGAAGTTGCCGTTCGACGACCTGCCGCCCCGTCTCGTTGATGCTATCCTGCGCCCCAGCCCGCGCAGCCTGCACGAGACGTTCCTCGTCGCTGGCACCTAATTCGGCGCCGACGCCGAGCAGCGTCGAGACAAGTGCCGATTTCAGCATTTGGCCCCAATGATAGTTGGTCCGATCGGCAAGACCCGCCATTCCAGCGGCATCGGCGCCCGGGAGGCGATCGAGAGCGATCGACCGGCCGCCAGGCAGGATCAGTCGATCCCATGCTAGCAGCACGCGGCTCTGCCCCGCGGCGATATCGCTATCATATTCGCCAACGAGCCGCGCGCCTTGGGGAATGAGCAGGGTCTGCCCTGTCGGACTGTCATAGATATTCTGCGTCACCTGCGCCGTGATCTGCCCGGGCAAGTCCGAGCGGATGCCGGTGATCAGCGCCGCGGGGATGACGCTGCCCGCCTGGACAATATGCGGCGACGAGGGTCCGGCAAGGCGCGCCATGCTTTCCGCCGCGAGCGCAGCGCCACCCTTGAGGAAGCTCCTGCGCTTGTCGGCAGCAGTCGGATCGGCTGGCGCGGCCGGGGGCGCAGGCTCCGGCACTTCGCCGTCCGCCGCAGGCTGCCGCGAGGCGACCGATGCCGCCCCACCAAGGAAGAGCTGGCTCGCGCGCGCGCTTTCGCGTTCTTGCACGGCCTGCAAGCGGGCCCGCTCGGCGGCCGCGACCCGTGCGTCGGGCGGGGGCGCGCCGATCGGCGGCACGGGGATGGTCTCGCCATTCTCGCGCGCGGCCAATATCGGTCGCCCGAGGTCGCCGGGCAGCGGGTCGCCGAGCTTCGGGATCTTGCCATAGTCGCCAGGTGCACCCGTCACGAGTTCAGACTTGTTCGGTCGATCGCTGTCGTAGAGATTTTCGGCGACCTTGGGCTTGCTCGGCTGCAGCGCATAAAGGAGCGCAGCGCCGATCGCGATCCCGGACGCGGCGCCGAGGATGGCGAGCGCTTTGCGCGAGAGGCGCATGACCTGCGGCGGCTCGGCGCCGAGCCGAAATGGCTCCATAGCGGCAGGAGCGACGGCAGCGGCCGCAGCTGTCGCGGCCCCATTCTCCTCGGGTTCCGGCGCGCTCATGAGCGACCCCGCTCGCGGCCTGACCGCTCGATGATGACCTTGCGGGCAGCGCGGCCGGCACCCAACCGCAGTTCCCCGCGGTCGAACAGGCGATCTACGATCATGAAGCGCCCATGGACGCGGTAATTGAGAAGCTCGGCCTCGCCCTTTTTGCCCGCCGCGAACAAGGGCGGCATGTCGCGCGTGGCGATGCCTTCTCCGAATTCGATGAATATCTGTCGCCCATCGTCGAAGACCCGAACGGGGCGCCAGTCGGGCTTGTCTCCCGAAAGGCTGTAGCGAAAGTTGAGCGCGGCCAGATCGAGACCCGCGGCGACCGGCGCGACCCGTTCGCGCTCCGCCTCGGCAGTACGCAGCGCGATCAGTTCATCTTCCGGATAGGACCAAGACACCGAGGCCATATAAGTGGTGGGCGTCGCGCGCAGCTCGAGATGATAGGTCCGACGGCTGGTGTTGATGACGATATTCGTCATGATATCGGCGCGCGTTGGCTTCACCAGGATATGCACGCGGCGGGCCGCACCACTGCCGCTAACCGTATCGCCGATGATCCAGCGAACGGTATCGCCCGCCGCCACCGGCCCTGGTCCGACCAGTTCCTCGCCTTCCTGCAATACGATGTCGGTCACTTGCCCCGGCGACGCATAAACCTGGAACAACGCGCCCTCGGCCCAGGCATATTTCTGGATCGCGTTGAGGAAGGTTGCCCGCTCGGGCTCGACGCGCGCCGCATCGTTGGCGCGCCCGACGCTGTGTCTGGGATCGCGGTTCTCGGCAGCGATCGACGGCGAGACCATGCCGAGCGCGGCGACGCCGGCAAGTAGCGACATGCGGGAGATGGCATTCATTGGCTGAGCTCCTTCGACCATGAAATGGCAGTGACGAAAATCCCGAGCGGGTTCCGCCGCAGGGCATCGGGGGTGCGCGGCGGCACATGGGTCACGGTGAGAATGGCCGACCAACGCGACGTCTCGATAAGGCTTCCGTCCTGATAGCGCCGTTCGGCCCAGGCGATCCGGAAGCTGTCTTTCGAGGCGCGGATCACGCTCGACACGTCGACGGCGACCTGCACCTTGCCGACCTCGGCGAAGGGGTCGTTGTTTCGCGCATAGTCATTGAGCGCCTGCGCACCCGCCGCGGTCGTGAAGTCATAGACCGACAACCAGTCCTTGCGGAGTATCACGGGATCGGCGGGGATCGAGCGCACATGCTCGATGAAGCGCGCGAGATGGAACGCTGTCTGCGGATCGGTCGGCTGATAATCCTCATCGGCAGGCGCGACCGCGCGCGCTTCGCCAAGCCTGTCGACCTCGACCACCCACGGCGTGATCGTCCCGCGCGCCGAGTGCCAGATGAGGCCTGCCGCGAGGCCGCCCGAAAGGAGAAGCGATCCGAAGCAGGCGAGCCGCCAGTTCCTGGCCTGGACGCGCGCCGAGCCGATGCGGTCATCCCAGACCTGGGTCGCCCGCTGGTAAGGCGTGACCGGCGCAGGCGCGCGGCCATAATGGTTGGAAGGTCGTTTGAACATGATCGGTCAATCCTTCTGGCTAATGTCGGGCGCCGAGCCGCCGCCATGGCTGTCGCCGCCCTTCAGGGTGTGAGCACCGATGGTCGCGCCCTGCGTCACCATCTGGCGGCGGCGCATCGCAGTGGCCCAGGCAGGCGGCGCATCGGGCGCCTTGGCCGGGGCAGTGCTGTCCGCCGGGCCATTGCGTCCCGCTGCGAAATTGGCCCGGACCTTTTCGGCCGCGCTGCGCAGCGGCGATGAAGCCCCGCTCGCGGCGCCACGCGCGACATTTGCCAAGCCCGATCCGACGGCCTGTGCCCCGCTCTTTCCGGCAGCCCCGGCGGAATAGGCCGCCGATGCGCTCCCGGCGCCGCGAGCCCCGGCAGCAGCAGCGCCGCGGGCTACGGTCGCAGCCGCCCCGGCGGCCAGCGCCGTGCCTGCCGCGCCGGCGGCAAGCGTGGCGCCCGCCGCGACGGTGGTCCCGGCGGCGGCGCCGGCTCCGAGCTGCGGACCGCCCGCGACGATGCCGTTCGCGATGCTGGGTCCGAAGATGCCGAGACCGAGCAACGTGAGCGCGCCGAGCGCGATCGCCATCACCTGCTCGATGTCGGGTTCTGGGCCCAGTCCGGCCTGCAGGAAGCGGTCGAAGAGCGTCGTGCCGATGCCGGTGATGACCGCAAGGACGAGCAGCTTGATGCCGGAAGAGACGATATGCCCCAAGACGCGTTCGGCCATAAAGGCCGTTCGGCCGAAAAAGGCGAAGGGAATGAGGACGAACCCGGCGAGCGTGACCAGTTTGAACTCGAGGATCGTCACGAACACCTGGACCGCAAGAACAAAGAAGGCGAGCACGACGATCACCCATGCGATCAGCAGGATCATGATCTGGACGAAGTTGGTGAACAGGCCGACCGGCCCGACAAGATCGGCGCTGGCGTCGAGCAAGGGCTCGGCGGCATCGAGCCCGGTCGCCGCGACGACACCCGGGCGCATGAAGTCGCCGATCGCCATGGCGCCGCCGCTCGCCTTGAGGCCGAGACCCGCGAAGCTTTCGAGCATGATGGTGGCCAGGCTCTGGAAGTTGCCGATGATGAAGGCAAAGACGCCGATGTAGAGCGTCTTCTTGACGAGGCGCTGCAGCACATCCTCGTCGGCGCCCCATGCCCAGAACAGCGCCGCGATCGTCACATCGATCACGATCAGCGTCGAGGAGAGGAAGCCGACCTCACCGCCGAGCAGGCCGAAGCCGCTGTCGATATAGGTCGAGAAGACCGCCAGAAATTGGTCGATGACGCCGGTATCGTTCATCTCTCATCCTTCTCTTGACCGAAGAAATGGCGGCGCTTCGCGTCCCAAGCGGATTCGCATTCGGGGTCGGCGATGGTGACGCTGCGGCAGCGCCGAAGCGTGCTGCCGAAATTGGGGCGTGCGTCCGCTCCGGAGATCTGAGGGGGAGCGGACGCACGGGGCGGGGGCGGGTCGAGCGCGGCCAGAAGAGCGAGCGCCAGCGCCATGCCGCCGACGATCGCTCCGGTCACGAACTTCCCCGCCCGGCCCATCTCAATTGCCCTTGCGGAAGCGGCGGAAGCGTTCGCGCCCTTCGGCCTCGGCGGCGGCGGAGCGCGCGGCGTCAAGAATTTCCGCGCGGCCCTGTGCCGCCAGCGCAGCGGCAAGATCGCCAAGCTGTTGCGACTGGAGCGCGAGCAGCTGGTTCCCCGCCTGCGCCGCCTGCAGCGCGCCGGTCGCCGACTGGCTCGCGGTGACCAGCGTCCCGATCGACTGGCGCGCCGCGCCCATGTTGGTGACGACGCCCGCCTGCACTTTCATCGCGTCCTGGAATGCCCCGACGCTGTCATTCCATCGGGCCTCGGCGTTGGCCACCATGCTAGCCTGCGGACCCGAAAGCGCCGTGCCCTTGTAGCGCGCATCGAACGTCTTCTGGATGTCGCCGACATCGAAGGCGACACGCTGCGCTTCACCGAGAAGTTCGCGGGTGCGATCGACCTGTCCCTGCAGTTCCTGCAGCGTCGATACCGGCAGGCTCGTGAGGTTCCGAGCTTCGTTGGCGAGCGAGGTGGCCTGGTTTTGGAGCTGCTTGATCTGATTGTTGATCTGCTCGAGCGTCCGCGCTGCCGTCAGGATATTCTGAGCGTAGTTGCGCGGATCGTGGACGATCCCGCCGATCTGCGCGCTTGCCGGCGCAATGACCGAGCCGGTCGGCAACAAGGCGGCCATGAGCAGGCCGGCTACAACCGCACGTCGATACAAAGACATCTTCATCATCTTCACTCCTTCAGGGGGCTGCGATTTCAAGGTTGCCGAGTAGATCGGCGGCCCATTCAAGGCCGCAGTGGCGAAGCCAGGCGGCCGCGAACTGCTGCTGCCCATGGGCGTCCATCAGTTCTCCGATGCGGATCTGGTCGGATTTCGAGGAGGCGGCGGCGAAAGCGAGCGCGATGTCGCCGAGACCGAGGTCGAAAAGCCGGTTGCCGCGCCGCGACTGGCAATAATAGTCGCGCTTCGGGGTCGCCCGGCTCAGGATCTCGATCTGCCGGTCGTTGAGCCCGAACCTCTCATAGACCCGTGCGATCTGCGGCTCGGCGGCGCGCTCGTTTGGCAGGAATATCCGGGTTGGGCAGCTTTCGATGATCGCCGGCGCTATGCTCGACCCTTCGATATCGGCAAGGCTCTGGGTCGCGAAGATGACGCTCGCATTCTTCTTGCGCAGCGTCTTCAGCCATTCGCGCAGCTGCGCCGCGAAGGCGGGACTGTCGAGAACAAGCCAGCCTTCGTCGATGATGATCAGCGTCGGCGAGCCGTCGAGACGCCCTTCGATCCGGTGGAAGAGATAGGAAAGAACGCTCGCCGCCGAGGAGGCGCCGACCAGGCCTTCGGTTTCGAGCGCCTGCACGCGCGCAATCCCAAGATGCTCGGCCTCCGCATCGAGCAGTCTTCCCCAGGGGCCGCCGACAAGATAAGGCGCGAGCGCAAGTTTCAGCTCCTGCGACTGGAGCAGCACCGCGAGGCCGGTAAGGGTGCGCTCTGACACAGGTGCGGTCGCGAGCGAGGTCAGCGCCGACCAGATATGCTCCTTGGCCGCCGGGTCGACGGCGACCCCTTCGCCGGCGAGCAACGCCGCGAGCCATTCGGCGGCCCAAGCGCGCTCGGCCGCCTCGTCGATTCGCGCCAGCGGCTGCAGCGCCACCGAGCCGTCGCTCCCGGCATCGTGCAATGCGCCACCTAGATCCTGCCAGTCGCCCCCCATCGCCAGCGCGGCCGCACGGATTGAGCCCCCATAGTCGAAGGCGAAGATCTGGCTGCCCTCGTAACGGCGGAACTGGAGCGCCATCAACGCGAGCAGCACCGACTTGCCGGCACCCGTCGGGCCGACGACGAGGCAATGCCCGACGTCGCCGACATGCAGCGAGAAACGGAACGGGGTCGAGCCTTCGGTCTTGCCGTAGAGCAAGGGGGACTGACCGAAATGCTCGTCCCGTTCCGCCCCTGCCCACACCGCGGACAGCGGGACCAGGTGGGCCAGGTTCAAGGTCGATATGGGAGGCTGGCGGACATTGGCGTAGACATGCCCGGGAAGGCTCCCAAGCCACGCCTCGACCGCGTTCACGCCCTCTATCGTGCAGGTGAAATCGCGGCCCTGGATGACCTTCTCGACGAGACGCAGTTTCTCCGCCGCTATGCCGGGATCGCGGTCCCAGACCGTGACCGTCGCGGTGACATAGGCGATACCGGCGCTGTCGGCGCCGAGCTCCTGCAATGCCATGTCGGCGTCCGCCGCCTTGTTCGACGCGTCGCTGTCGACGAGAACCGACGCCTCGTTGGTCATCACTTCCTTCAATATGGCGGCGACCGACTTGCGCTTGGCGAACCACTGCCGGCGGATTTTGGTGAGAAGCCTGGTCGCATCGGTCTTGTCGAGCATGATCGCGCGGCTCGACCAGCGGTAACCGAAGGCCAGCCGGTTGAGCTCGTCGAGCAGTCCCGGAAAGGTCGCCGACGGGAAGCCGGTAATGGTGAGCGTGCGGAGATGATGATCACCGAGCCGCGGCTCCAGACCGCCGACGAGCGGCTCGTCGGTGAGGAGCGCATCGAGATAGGCCGGCGTCTCGGGAACGCGCACGCGCTGGACCTTCGTCGATACGCTACTGTGCAGATAGGTCAGCGTTTCCGGATCACCCAGCCAGCCGACCTCGGGCATGAACCCTTCGACGAGATGCAGCAACCGGTCGGTGCGATCGACGAAGCCCTTCAGCAATTCCTTCGGGTCGACGCCGGTTTTGGAGCCACCTTCATAAAGCCAGGCTTCGACACGCGCCGCGTCTTCGGCGGGCGGCATCCAGAGCAAAGTGAGATAATAGAAGCTCTCGAAATGGGCGCCTTCCTCGCGGAACTGTTCGCGTCGCTCGGCATCGACAAGCGCCGAGACCGGATCTGGAAATTCGGAGACGGGATAGCTTTGTGCGGCAACCCGCTGGGCTTCCACGAAAATAACCCAGCCCGACCCCAGACGCCGCAACGCATTGTTGAGCCGCGACGTCACCGCGACGAGTTCGGCGGGCGTGGCGCTGTCGAGATCGGGGCCGCGAAAGCGCGCCGAGCGCTGGAACGACCCGTCCTTGTTCAACACCACGCCCTCCGCCACCAGGCAGGCCCAAGGGAGGACGTCGGCGAGGCAGGCGGTTTTCGATCGATATTCGGCAAGGTTCATCATGGCCGCATCCAGTTCGGATATTTGAGATGACGCCGCGCGACGTCGACGAAGGCGGGATCGCGCCGCGCTGCCCAGACGGCGAGTGCATGACCGATCGCCCAGATTGCGAGCCCCACAATCCAGAGCCGAAGCCCGAGGCCGATCGCGCCGGCGAGCGTGCCGTTGACGATCGCGAGACTGCGCGGCGCGCCGCCAAGCAGGATCGGCTCGGCGAGCGAGCGGTGGACCGGAGCGAAAAGGCCCGGCACCTCCTCTTCCCGGCCCATCAGACCAGCGCTCCGCCGCCGAAGGAGAAAAAGGAGAGGAAAAAGCTCGACGCCGCGAAAGCGATCGACAGGCCGAACACGATCTGCACGAGCCGCCGGAAGCCGCCCGACGTATCGCCGAACGCGAGGCTGAGGCCGGTCACGATGAT